>Ga0157372_10009042_pt1 | contig 10588 bp, 10 predicted proteins | sample C55metaG_FD_115307 | JGI IMG/M metagenome (GOLD analysis project Ga0157372, IMG submission 115307) | Corn rhizosphere microbial communities from Kellogg Biological Station, Michigan, USA - C5-5 metaG | ecosystem: Host-associated > Plants > Roots > Rhizosphere > Soil | place: USA: Michigan...
ACTGGACAACACCGTCCTGGCCGGTGGCGGCGTGGCTGGTGCTGGCGGGGGTGCTCGGCGGTATCGGGCAGCTCTGCATGACCTTCAGCTATGGATATGCCGAACCGTCGCTGCTCGCGCCGTTCGATTACGTGGCGATGGTATGGGCGGTGGCGTTGGGGTTCTTCGTGCTCGGCGAAGTGCCGCAGCCGCTGGTGATGGCAGGCGCCGCCGTTGTGGTGGCCGCGGGTCTATTCATCGTCTGGCGCGAACGCCGCCGGCACCCGGGGCGCGCAGACGCCGCCGAGATGGCGATTCAGGTCAGCGAGTAGTTTATCCCAGCGCCGTGATGAGTATTTTCTCGATCACCTCGGCGTAGCTCATGCCGGCTTCGCCCGCCGCCGCGGCAAAGCCGGAGCCTGGTTCCAGGCAGGGATTGGGATTGATTTCCAGGATGAACGGCTCGCCGTCTTCGCTGACGCGGAAATCCACCCGCGCGTATCCTTTTAGGTCGAATAGCCGCCAGGCGGCTTCCGACAATTCCGTCAGCTTTCGATGGAGCGCGGGCTCCGTCGCGTCTCCGCCGAAGCGACGCTGCGTGTCACTGTATTCCGGCGATATCTCACTCCATTTCGCGTCGTAGCCGACGATGCGCGGGCGTCCAGGCGCCCAGTTGTGAAACACCATTTCGGGGACCGGCAGCACGCGCGGGCCGCCATTCTCTTCGAGCACGGAGACATTGAACTCACGTCCCTCGATGTAGGCTTCGGCGAACCAGCGGCCGCCATATTCGCGCCGGCAGGACTCCGCCCGCTGCCGCAGAGCGTCGCGGCCCCACACCACGGCGGCCGCATCCAGCCCAACGGAGGCATCCTCGGTGCTGGACTTGACGATGTAAGAGATACCGTCGGCTGCGGTGTCGAATGGCGCCTCGTGCCACTCCGGGGTCGGCAGGCCCGCGAGGCGCAGCAGCTTCTTGGCGAGTGGCTTGTCGCCGGCGAGTGCCATGGGTGCAGAACCGCAGCCTGTCTTGGGCACGTTCAGCTTTTCCAGCAGCGTGGGAACGATAGGCGCAAGCTCGCCCTGCCGGAGGATTGCCTCCACCATGTTGAACACGGCATCGGCGCGATGCTCTGCGATAATCACGCGCAAGGCGTTCGGATCGAAGACGAATGGCGCCAGCGATACGAGATGCCCCCGCGTCTCCAGCGCGTCGGCAATGGCGCGCGCCGTGATCAGCGTGTCCTGCTCATCGGGGGGCGCATTCGGAGCTACGTCCGAATGCAGTACGAGAACGCGCATGGAAATCAGGCCGCGACGCGCAGGCGGGCGCCCAGCTGCGGATTCCGCTTCAGGAAGGACTCCATGATGCGGCCAATCAGATCGCGATGGGTCAGCCCCTCGCGGGTGGCGATCAGGCACATGTCGGAATGTTCGGGACGCAAGCCAGCGACGGGGTTCACTTCAATGAAGTTGGGCTGGCCATTCGCATCGTTGCGGATGTCCACCCGCCCGCCGTCGCGGCAGCGCAACGCCCGCCAGGCGTCCAAGGCAACCCGGCCCGCTGAACGTGCGCTCGCCGGGTCAGCGCCCACAATGGCCACTTTATCCTGCCAGCCTTCGTCCTTATTTTCGAAACCGTAGCCGTCGCCGACCCAGTTTGCCTTGGGAACGATTTCGCTGACGCCCAGCACCCGGGCGCTCTCGCCGGTGCCGAGGATGGCGACGGTGAATTCGCGCCCCGGCAGAAAGGTTTCCACCAGCACAGGCTGCTCAAAGCGCGCCAGCAGTTCGGTCGCGACCCGCTTCAGCGCCGCCGGATTCTCCACTCTGGATTTCACGTTCACGCCCTTGCCGGATCCTTCCGCCACCGGCTTCAGGAATAGCGGATGCGGCAGCTTCACGTTACGGATGTCGGTGGCACATTCGATTACCGCGAAGTCAGGGGTGGGGATGCCGCAATCGCGCACCACCCGCTTGGCCATGGACTTGTCGAGAGTGAGCGCCAGCGTCAGCGCATCGGAAAACACGTAAGGGATGTCATAGGCGTCGAGAAGCGCGGGCACCTGCGCCTCCCGCCCGAAACCTCTCAAGCCCTCGCAGAAATTGAAAACGGCATCCCAGCGCTCGCCGGCCACCAACGCTTCGGCCAAGGCTTTCACATTGCCGATGCGCGCAACCTGCCACCCCAGAGTGGCAAGTGCGTCGCAGATGGCCTCGATGGTGATTTCGCTGTCGAATTCCGCCGTGTCCTCCTCGCCATAGCCCATGGCGCGGTAGTCAGAGCGGAGGTCGTAGGTGACGCCGATGCGCATGCCTATTTTCCGGCGCCGAGCGTGCCGCCCGGATCGGGGTAGCGATACACGCCACCCTCGAAATTGCGCAGCAGGAGATCGTCCCCGTCTCGCCCCGCCACGCAATCAGGCGCCAGCTGGATCTTGCCGCCGCCACCTGGCGCATCCACCGCGAAAATCGGCGTGGCGTAGCCGGTGGTGTGGCCGCGCAGGCCTTCGATGATCTCCAGGCCCTTGTGCACATTGGTTCGGAAGTGACTGGAGCCGCGGATGGGATCAACCTGGTACAGGTAATACGGCTTCACCCGGTTCTTCAGCATCAAATGCATCAGCGGCTTGATGACCGCGATGTCGTCATTGATGCCTTTCATCAGCACCGTCTGGCTGCCGAGCGGTACGCCAGCATCCGCGAGCCGTGCCAGCGCTTCCCGCGATTCATCGGTGAACTCGCGAGGGTGCGTGATGTGCAGGCTCATGAAAAGCGGGTGGTGCTTCTTGAGGACGGTCACCAGCCCCTTTGTGACGCGCTGCGGCAGCACCATGGGAATTTTCGAGCCGATGCGCAGGAATTCGATGTGCTTTATCCCCCGCAGTCGGCTGAGCAGCCAGTCGAGCTTCTCATCGGAGATCGAAAGCGGGTCGCCGCCGGAAAGCAGCACGTCGCGCACTTCCGTGTGCGCTTCGAGATATGCAAGCGCCTTCTCCCACTGCTTGGGCGAGAACTGGTACTCGCCACCCGGGTTGCCCACCGCGCGGGCCCGCGTGCAGTAGCGGCAATATGTGGCGCAGGTGCCGGTGGTGAGGAACAGCACGCGGTCGGGGTAGCGATGCACAATACCCGGCGCGGCGGTGTCATGATCCTCCGCCAGCGGGTCGTCGGATTCGCCCGGCACGCGGATGCCTTCCGCGCGCGTCGTGATATGTGTGCGTCGCAGCGGCTCGGCCGGATCGTCAGGGCTCATCAGGCTCGCGTAATATGGCGTAATCCCAACGGGCAGCGGGCCCGAATGCTGTGAGACGGCCTGCCGCTCATCTTCCGAGAGACGGAAAATTCGGGCGAGCTCGTCCAGTGCGCGGATGCGGGTCTGGAATTGCCAGTGCCAGTCGTTCCATTCGGTCACCGATGTGTCCGGATAGAATCGGCGATAGAAGGCTCTGGTGTCGGGATTGACAGGGAAGCGAAGCGCCGGTTTGCGAGGGCTGCGGCCTGCGGTCGGGATCGGCTTCGCGTGTGTGTGGAGGTGCGGCCGCAGATCCGGTTTGCGAACAGGCCGTAACGGAGGCTTCAACTCGCGCCCCCGCAACAACAACACGGTCATTGTCCTCTCATTGCGCTTTCGCCCATAACCCGGAAAACCCCAGCGCGTTCCGGACCGAAGGCAGCAATTCGCGCGATATTTGGGCCATTGAGCCGCCTGTCAAGTGTTCTTTGGTCGAATACTGGCATTCAGGGAAAATTCATCAATAGAATGACGAAATATATCGCATGGAATACTGAAATAGGCGCAAGTATTTGTGGCAACAGAAGAGCCGCGTGAAGCCAGCACATTTTCATGCGTTACGTCAGCAGCAAGAAGAACTCTCGATAACGGTTTCGAAAATTCGCCAACGTTTTTACGGCGCTGCATTCGCAGCGACTGCAACAGGTTTCAGTTTTTCGCAAAACATCATGAGCATTCACGCGATGCGGCTAACGTCCAGACTGTGGACCGCGGTAAAAAAGTGCATCGTAAAGCGCAAGCACGCGCTCGTGATGCCGCCCAAGCGGAATCGAAACCGATCGCAACAGGCGATGCGAATCGAAACTGCCGAGCATTGCAGAACCTTCATCCGGGCTTGTGACCAGCAGCATATGCCATGTGCCAGGGACCAAAGGAATGGTCATCTGGAAATGATCCCGTGGCGCGGTAGTGCGGTCCCAGGCTCGCACCGGGGCGAAGCGCGGCCTCGCATAATAGAGCAACTCGGCCAACACGCTGCGATTGGCAACTGCGATCGCGTCGTACGAGCCGGTGCGGGATTGAGAGACCACCGCAGCACCGAGCTCGCGCCAGCCCTCCTGACGCTTGAGCGCGTTGCCGAAACCGGCCCGGTCAGCCAGAGCCGGGCTCAGCTCCCCCGCCCACAAGCCGATCATCGCGGCTGTGCCGAGGGCTATCGACAGCCACAGCAGGCGGCCGTGCCACCATCGCAGTAGCGTGCCAACCGCAAGCGGAACGGCTGCGACGTAGGCCGGCGCCGCCCAGTTCGCGTTGGCCTCCGCGATGAAAGACTGAAGGACAATTAGGAGGAGTATCGGCACACTGAAGCAGGCTAGGATAATGTCACCGTCCCCGGATTCACGTGATCTTCGGAGCGTGAGCAGGCCGCCGATCCAGCCGGCCATCATCAGCGGTCCGACCACGCCAAACTGACCCAAGATGAAGGCGAACGCGCTGCCGAAATCATACCCGGCGTGGCTCCAGTTGGCATTGGCCACCGTGTGGGCAAGCGTGGGCCACCCATGCGCCGCATTCCAAATGAGATTGGGCGAGAGGATCAGAAGGCCAATGGCCAGAATCAGCACACCGCGTGACGAAAAGACGAGTCTTCGCGCCGCAGTACTCGCTGCGGCGGCGATGAAGGCGCCCAACAGGAAGTAGAGCATGGCGTATTTGGCAAGGAGGCCGAATCCGAGGGCGACTCCACAGAGCAGCGGCCAACCCCAGTTGTCGCGATTGATGGCTCGGAAAAAAGCATAAAGCGCAGCCGCCCAGCAGAAGAGCAGGGGCACATCCGTCGAGATCAGTCCCGAGGAATACGAGATTCCCGGTAGCGTGACGTAGGCAAGCGCGGCCCAGAAGCCGACGCGCGCATCGTAAGCGCACCGGCCGATCTGAAACATGACCAGGGCCGTGGCGCCATGCAGCAGCGGGGAAGAAAGCCGGATCGCCCATTCCGCATCCGAGAACCTCGTGGTCAGCCAAATGACCCAGGCGATCAGCGGCGGCTTGGAGAAGTAGCCCAAGTCCGGCGCCTGTGCCCACCACCAGTACTGCGCCTCATCGGGGTAGAGTTGCAGCGGCGTGGTGATCAGCACGGCAATGCGCACAAGCGTGATTGTGCCGACAACGGCCGAGGCAAGGCGGAACAGGCCGTGATTGTCGCTGGGCAGCCGGACTGTCATTTGGCAGCGGGGGTGACCCGGTAGAACGTTACGTGCTCGTGTCGGCCACGCGAGTAGTTGAAACCTGAAACTTGATCGATAGCGCGTTCGCGTCCGCCGGTAGCATGCAGCGCCTGAAGGAAATGAGCCCGCTCACGATCTTCAATCAGCGCAAGGCCGCCCTGGTGGGCGGCGAGTTGGCCTGCGGCCCTGCCGGATTCGAGGTGTGTCTCGGTGCCCAGCTGGAACACGGCGCTCGGTTCCACATATCCCGCCAGCACAGGCGCCGGATCGGCTGGCGCCCGATCATGCGCCATATGAACCGCAATCGCGCGGCTCATCCAGATCTGGCCGAGGGTGGGCGCCACAATAGCCGATGCAATCGGATAGAGCAGCAGCGCCGCGGCAATAGCCGCAAGACACGCGCTCATAGGCTTGCGTGCTAGCTGCAAGACGCTCGCGGCGATTCCAAGAAGAACGAGGACGGCGGCGACCAGCATCGATGGTATGCTTGCCCCATGGCCGAAACGGTTCGGCGCCAAAATCAAACCTGCTGCGAGTGCCAGGGCAACCGCCAAAAAAGCAATGGCGCCGATGATCCGCAGAACGGGCTGCGATCGCCCACTCTGCAACTCTCGTGGTGCGGTCAACCACGCAGCCGCAAGCATGCAGAGGGCCGGATAGACAGGCAGGATGTAGTGCGGGAGCTTGGTGGGCACGAGTTCAAACATCAGCCAGGTCGGAACTGTCCAGGCGAGCAGGAAGCGCGTTGCCGGTTCAACACGCTGCGCCACCGCTCTGCCGATCGCGGGCAGCACAAAGAGCGTGGCGGGCCAGAGCGTGACACCTGCCAACGCCAGATAGTAGCCGGGCGGCGCGCCATGGCTTTCCTGCCCGGCAAGAACCTTCGCGGCGAAATCGTGACCCAGGGAGCGCTGGTAAAACGCGCCATGGCTGGCAACCGCGATCGCCAGCGCCCAGGGGAGCACGATCACGAGGACAACAATCGCGCCAGGCCCCAAGCGCAGACCACGTAGCCATCTCCAGTCGCGATCCCACGCCGAGAGCGCTGCGATGGTCAACGCGAGAACCGCGAGAATGACCGGTCCTTTCAGGAGGATGCCCACGCCAACTGCCGCCCACGCCGCCAGCGTCACAAGAAGCAAGGGCGCCTGCTTCAGCCGCCCCCGAGCGCGCAGGTAAAGGCGCAGCAGGAATCCTTGTGCCGCCGCCACCGTGGCCAGCAGCAGCGCATCGGTAGTGGCTATCTCGGCTTCGGCCGAAAGGGCGGCGGTGAGCGCAAGCAGTGCCGCACCCAAAAAGGCGGCTTCGCGCGATGCGAACGCTCGGGCGCACCAGTAGATCAGCAGCACCGCGAGAATCCCGCCGATCAGCGACGGCAGGCGATAGGTCCAGATCTGACTGTAGGGCGGGTACCCGAACAGTCGGGTGGTCGCGGCCTGCGCCCAATATATCCCGGCCGGCTTGTTGTAGCGAGGGACTGTGCTGAAGCGGATTTCGACGTAATCGCCGGTTTCAATCATCTGCTTGGAGGCTTGCGCGAAACGGCTTTCGTCGCGGTCGAGTGGCGGCAGCGAAAGCAGTCCCGGCAGCCACGCCAGTAGGCAGACAAGCATGAGAATCGGCACCGGCCAGCGAAAGAGCCAAGCGGGAAGGCGCTCAGCGGTCGGGTGCGATTCGCTCACCCCGATTCCTTAGCATGCGGCCGCTCAAGCTGGGCTAGATGGCCGGACCTGTTATCGCCGCACCTCCCCCGCTATAAGCCGCGCGCGCCACTGTGGCGCCGTATACTGGTGAACTGAATCGACCCCGATCCGATGGTTTCGCTCTCTGTTGTGGTGCCTGTGAAGGACGAGGCAGGAAATGCGGCAGTGCTCGCTCGCGAGATCGCCACCGCGACGGCCGGCGAATCGGCAGAGATTATTTTCGTGGATGACGGCTCCGCAGATGGCACGGTCGACGAGCTGCAGGCGCTAAAGGCGGAGCTTCCCAACCTCCGCCTCCTCCGGCACAACGGCAATTTCGGGCAAAGCCGGGCCGTGCGAACCGGGGTGCGGGCGGCTCGTGGCGATCTTGTGGCCACCCTGGATGGCGACGGGCAGAACGATCCCGCCGATATCCCGCGGCTGCTGTCTGCACTGCGCGCCGATAATACCGGCAAGGTGGGGCTTGTCGGCGGCGTGAGGGTCAATCGGCAGGACGCATCGAACCGGCGCCTCGCTTCCACCTTCGCCAACGGCTTTCGACGCTGGATGCTGAAAGATACAGCGCTCGATTCCGGTTGTGGTCTGCGGGTCTTCCGGCGCGAGGCGTATCTGGCGCTGCCTTACTTCGATCACATGCACCGCTTCCTCATCGCTTTGGTGCTGCGCGAAGGCTATGAAGTGCGTGAAATTCCCGTCAATCATCGGGCCCGGACCCACGGAATCTCGAAATACAATAATCTGCACCGCGCCTTGGTCGGGGTGGTGGACACGCTCGGGGTGCGATGGTTGCAAAGCCGCGCTCGCGGAAGGGTCGAGCCGGAGGAGATCTGAATGATTGTCGCTCGCTGGCTGACCATCGACCATGTGTGGCTCGTGATTGGACTCATGGGTCAGGCGCTGTTTGCGTCGCGCTTCATCGTGCAATGGTTCAAAAGCGAGATGGAGGGCCGCAGCGTCATACCGGTGGCATTCTGGCACTGCAGCCTAGCGGGAGGCCTCGTATCCCTCGCCTATGCCGTTCACATCGAAAGCGCACCGTTCATTATCGGACAGGGAAGCGGCCTCGTGGTGTACTCCCGTAATCTCTATCTGATTTTCCGCGAGCGGGCGGGATTGCGGGCGGCGGCGCGGCATCCCGCAGCCTGATTGTGCTATGAATGCCGGAGCCCTCCGAGTCGGGGAGAAAAGATGCGATTTTTTCCACTGCTTCTGATTGTCGTCATTATCTACAACATCATCGCGATTGCGGGCGGCCATAATGTGCCCGGCACCCTGAACTCCGCTGCGAACATTCACATGTTCTCAGGCGATGTCTGGCACTACAGCCTCGGCGATGCGCTGGTGACGCTCGGCCTGGTTCTGCTCTTCGTCGAGATCATCAAATCCACCCGGACGACCTCGAATCAGATCGTCAACCACGGGCTTTCGATGCTCACGTTCGTCGTGGCACTGGTGGAATTCATCGTCCTTAAGGGCTTTGCCACCAGCACGTTCTTCCAGATACTGGTTATGAGCCTCATCGATGTGGTTGGCGGCTACACCATCTCGATCGTCGCGGCAGAGCACGATCTGGGGTTGGGTCGAGCCGGTACCGACTGAGTTTAACAACAACGCCTTACGGGAATCGCGATGGAACTCGAACTGAAAGCCGAGCATGCGCGGCTGAACGCCTATGTGGCGGTTACTGTGGCGATCATCTCAGTCGTCACCGCACTCGGCAACATCAAGAACAGCAACATCGCCCAGCAGATGGCATTCACCAAGGGGAATTCGGTCGACGTCTGGAACGAGTACCAGGCAACCAAGATCAAGCTACACATCGACGAGGATGCGCTGGGTGCGGTCACCCTCAGTAATGGCAGCGAGGCGGCGCAGGCCGAGGCGAAACGGCTTAAGGGCAAGATCGCCAAATACAACGCCGGATCCAAGGAGCTGATGGAAAAGGCCAAAGGCGAGGATGAACACTACGAGCGGCTCGACCTCCACCACGAGCAGCTGGATATGGCGGAGGCGTTTAACTCCATCGGTATTTCGCTGGCGGCCGTAGCGGCGCTGACAGACCTGTTTTGGCTTCTGTGCGTGAGCTGGGGCTTTGGCGCTTTGGGCTTTGCCATGGCCGGCCTCGCCTTTGCGGGTTCCACGTTCCACCCGGACTTCCTGATGCGCTGGCTCTCCTGAGCCGGAGCATTGTTTCAGCACGGGACAACCGGTGCCCGGTACGGCCTCTGCAAGCACAGCCTCATCCGCGCCTCGCTGGAGTTCCGGTTGCGATCTCTGCTGCTTGCCACAAATTTCAGCTCCCAGTATCGCGCCCTGCGGTGTCTGGCGGCGCTGTCGGACGAAGTGTCCGTGCTCGGGTCGAGATATGCCCGCTCGCTGGCGCTCTCTCGCTACTGCCGGAGATTCATCCCGTTCGAATTCGATTCCGCAGACCCGCCTTCGGCTGCCGCGAGGCTCGACAAGGCCGCCCATGAAATCGCGGCGGAGGTGGTGGTGCCGGGCGACCTGCCGACCGCCCTTTTTCTAGCGCGCATCAGGCCGCATCTGAGCACCTCGACCTTCCCGGTCGGCGAGACCGCGGCGCTGGAAGCGCTGGGCACGAAAGACCGCTTCATGGAACTCTGCCGCCGCCTCGGGGTGCCACACCCTGCAGGGCAGGTCTTCGAGAGTCCGGAGGCGCTCAGGGAAGCCTTCTTGCGACGGCAGATTGCCCTGCCGGCGATGCTGAAGCCGCTCAACCTTGCCGGCGGCATAGGCGTTCAGCGCATCGATCGCGAGAGTGCCGAGCAAGCAATTGGGCAGATTTCGTATGCCCCCATCCTGGTGCAGCAGTTCGTCGAAGGTACCGACCGCTGCATCTCCCTATTTTGCCGCAATGGAGAAATCCTGAAGCAGGCAGTCTACGAACATTCCGATGGAGAGTTTCGCTTCCTGCCGGACCCGGAACTGGAGCGCGTGGCCGGGGAAATCGTTTCCGCGCTCAAGTTTACCGGCGTGATCGGCTTTGATGCGCGGATCGGCCTCGATGGCACGGTCTGGATAATCGAATGCAACCCGCGCTTCACGTTCAACATGGATGTTGCGATGGTGGCCGGAATGAATTTCGCGGATTGGAAGGAACCGGCGACCGAGAAGCTTTGGAGCCTTAACATTCGCATTCCCGACGCGCTCCTCCGCGCCGTCCTGAAGCTGCAGCGGCCGCATGCCGTGGATTTCCGGATGCTGGTCCACTGGCTTAAGGACCCCCTGGTCTTTGCCCTGGTTGCGCTCGGTTATCAGCAGCGCTGGCGCCTGCCATTCTTCGAGCATGTAATGACCACAGGGAAATGCGCCGCATGATTGGTTGCGCATCCTGCGCGGCGACCCGCTAGGGCGCCGGCGGCGGTCCCAAATAATCCATCTTGCCGATGGCAATGCCCTCGTGGCGCAGGATGGCGTAGGCC
>Ga0157372_10009046_pt1 | contig 10583 bp, 5 predicted proteins | sample C55metaG_FD_115307 | JGI IMG/M metagenome (GOLD analysis project Ga0157372, IMG submission 115307) | Corn rhizosphere microbial communities from Kellogg Biological Station, Michigan, USA - C5-5 metaG | ecosystem: Host-associated > Plants > Roots > Rhizosphere > Soil | place: USA: Michigan...
CGCCCAGCGCCGCGGCGACACGGCGCGTGCCCTCGAGGTGCTCGATCGCCTGGTGCGCGAGCGGCCCGACCACTTTCCGGCGCGGCTCGAGCATGCGCTGGTGCTGCTGCGCGCGGGCCGGGCGGCGCAGGCGCGCGACGCCTTCACGCCCCTGGTCGCGAGCGCGGGCACCGACGTGCGCGTGCTGCTCGGCGCGGCCTCCGCGCACGCGGCGCTCGGCGCCTTCGACGAGGCCGCGGCACTCGCGCAGCGCGCCGCGAACGCAGCGCCGGGTCAAGCCGAGGTGCTGGAGCGCGTGGGCGACCTCCTCGCGGCGTGCGGCCGTCCGGGGGAGGCGCAGCGGCACTTCGAATTCGCCGCCACGCGCAAGCCCCGCGACGCGGCTCTCCTCACGAAGCTCGCCGCGGCCGCGCACGCCCAGGGCGATGCCGCGCGGGCGGTCGAGCTCTATCGCGCGGCGCTCGCGGCGGCTCCCGATGCTCGCGCGGGCGCCATGAACCTCGCGGTGGCGCTGCACGAGTCGGGCGAGCGCGATGCTGCCAAGGACGTGCTCGAGCGCGCCATCGCCTCCGGCCACCACGACGCGGAGATGCTCGATGCGCTCGCGACGTACAAGGCGCTCGAGTGCGACTGGCGGGGGCTGGACGAGCTCGTGTCGCGGCTGCGCTCGCGCGCCGGGTCCGAGGCGCGCCATCCCGCGCATCCCCAGGGATCGCTCTTCTACGAGGGCGTCGATGCCGCGGAGCAGCGCGAGTGGGCCGAGCGCTGGTCGCGCATGCGCTGGGCCGCGGAGGTGCCGCGGCCGCCGTGGCGCCCACGCGAACGGCTGCGCGTGGGATTCCTTTCCGGCGACTTCCACGCGCACGCCACGGCGTGGCTCCTCGCGGGGATGGTCGAGGCGCACGATCGCGAGCGCTTCGAGTTCATCGCCTACTCCCATGCGGTGGACGACGCGACCGACATCCGCGAGCGCCTGAAGCGCGGCTTCGATCGCTTCGTCGAGGTGGGCGCGCTGGACGACGCGGCGGCCGCACGGCGCATCGGCGAAGACGCCGTCGACATCGTGCTCGACCTCGGCGGCCACACCAGGAGTGGACGCCTGGGCGTCCTCGCGCACCGGCCGGCACCCTTGCAGGGCCACTTCCTCGGGTATCCCGGAACGACCGGCGCCCCCTTCGTCGATTTCTTCGTGGCGGACGAGATCACCGCGCCGCGCGAGATCGAGCGCGGCTTCAGCGAGACCCTCGTGCGCGTGCCCGGCTGCTACCAGCCCAACGACCGCCTGCGCCCGCAGGCCGAAGCGCTTTCGCGCGCGGCGTGCGGCCTGCCGCCGGCGGGTCTCGTGTTCTGCTCCTTCAACCAGCCGATCAAGATCACGGCGTCCGTCTTCGCGCAGTGGTGCGAGCTCCTGCACGCGGTGCCCGGATCGGTGCTGTGGCTCACGGCGCTCGATGCGCGTGCGGAAGCGAACCTGCGGCGCGAGGCCGCCGCGCGCGGTGTCGACCCGGCGCGGCTCGTGTTCGCGCCACGCGTGGGCATCGCGGCGCACCTGGCGCGCCTTCGCCACGCGGACCTCGCGCTCGACACGTTTCCCTGCGGCTCGCACACGACGGCGAGCGACGTGCTGTGGAGCGGCGTCCCCCTCGTCACCGCGCGCGGCGAGACGTTCGCCTCGCGCGTGGCCTCGAGCGTGCTCGCGGCGGCCGGCTGCGGCGACGGGATCTTCGACGATCGCGACCGCGCCTTCGAGGCGATCCTGGCACTCGCGCGCTCGCCGCAGCGCCTCGCCGCGGCCAAGGCTCGCGCCCGCGCGGCGCTGTCATCGCCGCTCTTCGATGCCGCGGCCCATGCGCGCGGCATCGAGGCGATGCTGCACGAGGTGGCGCGCGAGGCGGCCCGGTTTGCCGGGAGGCCCGCCGGAGGCGTAGAATGACCTCCAGAAAGCGCCGATTTGCTCCCTGCTTGCGGGCGCTCTACAAGTGCAGCTAAAGCGGTCGGTCCTCTGAAACCCCGGTCGCCACGCGGCAGGGGTTTTTCGTTTTGAAGCCAGGACAGCCCATGGACCAGCCCGTCGCCCTTCGTCCCATCCGCCTGCAGGCCCTCGAGGCCGCGCTCCAGAGCCGCATCCTCGTGCTCGACGGCGCCATGGGCACCATGATCCAGCGCGAGCGCCTCTCCGAGGAGCAATACCGCGGCGAGCGCTTTCGCGCGCACGCGAAGGACCTGCGCGGCAACAACGACCTGCTGAACCTCACGGCGCCCGACGTGATCCGCGAGATCCATCGCCAGTACCTCGAGGCCGGCGCCGACATCCTCGAGACGAACACCTTCAACTCGACCGCGATCGCGCAGGCCGATTACGGCCTCGAGTCGATCGTGGCGGAGCTCAACCTCGCCGGTGCGCGCATCGCACGCGAGGCGGCGGATCGCGCGTCCACCACGGCCCGGCCGCGCTTCGTCGCCGGCGTGCTCGGCCCGATGAACCGCACGCTCTCGCTCTCGCCCGATGTGAACGACCCCGGTTTCCGCGCGGTGGACTTCGACCAGGTGCGCGACGCGTACCGCGAGGCGGCCGCGGCGCTCGTGGACGGCGGCGTCGACCTCCTCATGGTGGAGACCATCTTCGACACGCTGAACGCGAAGGCCGCGCTCTTCGCGATCGAGCAGGTGTTCGAGGAGAAGGGCCTGCGACTGCCCATCATGATCTCCGGCACCATCACCGACGCGTCCGGGCGGACACTCTCGGGGCAGACCGTCGAGGCGTTCTGGAACTCGGTGCGCCACGCGCGCCCGCTCTCCGTCGGCTTCAACTGCGCGCTCGGCGCGCGCCAGCTGCGCCCGCACGTGGAGGAGCTGGCGCGCATCGCCGACGTGCGCGTCTCGGCGCACCCGAACGCGGGGCTGCCCAACGCGATGGCGGAATACGACGAGCTGCCGGCCGAGACCGCCGGCATGATCCGCGAGTGGGCGCAGGCGGGCTGGCTCAACATCACCGGCGGCTGCTGCGGCACGACGCCGGACCACATCCGCGCCATCGCCGAGCAGGTGGCGCCCTTCAAGCCGCGCGAGATTCCGCAGGTCGAGCACCGCCTGCGGCTCTCGGGGCTGGAGCCGCTCAACGTCGGCGACGACTCGCTCTTCGTGAACGTGGGCGAGCGCACCAACGTCACGGGCTCCAAGGCCTTCGCGCGCCTGGTCCTCGCGGGCGACTACGCCGAGGCGCTCTCGGTCGCGCGCCAGCAGGTGGAAAGCGGCGCGCAGGTGATCGACATCAACATGGACGAGGCGATGCTGGACTCGGTCGCCGCCATGACGCGCTTCCTGCAGCTCGTCGCCTCCGAGCCCGACATCGCGCGCGTGCCGATCATGCTCGACAGCTCCAAGTGGAGCGTGATCGAGGCGGGGCTCAAGTGCGTGCAGGGCAAGTCGATCGTGAACTCGATCTCGCTCAAGGAAGGCGAGGCGGAGTTCATGCGCCAGGCGCGGCTCGCGCGCCGCTACGGCGCCGCGGTCGTCGTGATGGCCTTCGACGAGACCGGACAAGCCGACAGCTACCAGCGCAAGATCGACATCTGCGCGCGCTGCTACAGGATCCTCACGGAGACGGTCGGCTTCCCCGCCGAGGACATCATCTTCGACCCGAACATCTTCGCGGTCGCCACCGGCATCGAGGAGCACAACAACTACGGCCGCGACTACGTCGAGGCGGTGGGCTGGATCCACCGCAACCTCGCGCACGCGAAGACCTCGGGCGGCGTCTCCAACTTCTCGTTCTCGTTCCGCGGCAACGACCCGGTGCGCGAGGCGATGCACACGGCCTTCCTGTATCACGCGACCAAGGCCGGGCTCACGATGGGCATCGTGAACGCCGGCCAGCTGGGTGTCTACGCGGAGATCAATCCGCAGTTGCTGGAACGCATCGAGGACGTCCTTTTCAACCGCCGGCCGGAGGCGACCGAGCGGCTCGTGGAATTCGCCGAGAGCTTCAAGGGCAAGGCGAAGGACGCGGCCGAGGACGAAGCGTGGCGCGGCGGCACGGTGCAGGAGCGGCTCGTGCACGCGCTCGTGAAGGGCATCACGAAGCACATCGTCGAGGACACCGAGGAGGCGCGGCAGCAGTACGAGCGGCCGCTGCAGGTGATCGAGGGACCGCTCATGGACGGCATGAACGTCGTGGGCGACCTCTTCGGCTCGGGCAAGATGTTCCTGCCGCAGGTGGTGAAGAGCGCGCGCGTGATGAAGCAGGCCGTGGCTCACCTGATCCCGTTCATCGAGGAGGAGAAGAAGCGCCTGGGCACCGCGGACGCGAAGGCCAAGGGCAAGGTCGTCATGGCGACCGTGAAGGGCGACGTGCACGACATCGGCAAGAACATCGTGGGCGTGGTCCTCCAGTGCAACAACTACGACGTGGTCGACCTGGGCGTCATGGTGCCGGCGGAGAAGATCCTCGAGACGGCCCGCCGCGAGAACGCCGACATGGTGGGCCTGTCGGGCCTCATCACGCCATCGCTCGAGGAGATGGCGCACGTCGCGGCCGAGATGGAGCGCCTCGGCTTCACGATGCCGCTCCTCATCGGGGGAGCGACCACGTCGCGCACGCACACGGCGGTCAAGATCGAGCCGCGCTACTCGAGCCCCGTGGTGTGGGTGCCCGACGCGTCGCGTGCCGTTGGCGTGGCGACCCAGCTCGCGAGCGCCGCGCAGCGCGAGGAGTACATGCGCCAGACGCGCGCCGACTACGTGAAGATCCGCGAGCAGCACGCGAGGAAGACCGGCCAGAAGAGCGTTCCGCTCGAGGCCGCCCGCGCCAACCGCGAGCCGGTGGACTGGGCCGCCTACCGGCCCGTCGCGCCGCGCGCGCGAGGCGTCACGGCGCTTCGCAACTATCCGCTCGAGAAGCTGGTGCCGTTCATCGACTGGGCCCCCTTCTTCCAGACGTGGGACCTCGCGGGCCGCTTCCCCGACATCCTGCAGGACGCCGTCGTGGGCGAGGCCGCGCGCAACGTCTTCGCGGAAGGCCGGGCGATGCTCGATCGCGTGGTGCGCGGCCGCTGGCTCACCGCGAGCGGCGTCTTCGGTCTCTGGCCCGCGAATGCCGTGGGCGACGACGTCGAGATCTACACCGACGAAGCGAGGAGCGGCATCCTCGGCACGTGGCACAACCTGCGCCAGCAGAACCAGAAGCCCGCGGGCAACCCGAACCTGTGCCTGTCGGATTTCGTGGCGCCGCGCGACGGCGGCCCCCTCGACTACATCGGCGCCTTCGCGGTCACCGCCGGCCTCGGCATCGAGGCGAAGATCGAGGAATTCCGGGCGCAGAACGACGACTACGGCGCGATCATGCTGAAGGCGATCGCCGATCGGCTCGCCGAAGCGTTCGCGGAGCACCTGCACCATCTCGTGCGCACCGAGCACTGGGGCTACGCCGCGGACGAGTCGCTCTCGAAGGAAGATCTCATCGGCGAGAAGTACCGCGGCATCCGCCCCGCCCCCGGCTATCCCGCGTGTCCGGACCACACCGAGAAGGGCGAGCTCTTCCGGCTGCTCGACGCGCAGCGCAACGCGGGCATGGAAATCACCGACACGTTCGCGATGCAGCCCGCGGCCTCCGTGAGCGGCTTCTACATCGCGCATCCACAGGCGCGCTACTTCGCGGTGGGCAAGGTCGAGCGCGACCAGGTCGGCGACTATGCGCACCGCAAGGGCATGGACCTCGCGCAGGCGGAGCGCTGGCTCGCCCCGGTGCTCAACTACTGAAACCGGGGACGCAGTCCGATTTCAGATGTTGAATTGCGGGACGCAGTCCTAATTCGACTGCGCGCGTTTGCGCCATTTCGCGGCCGATGCGGCCCGACGCATCGCTTCAGTGAACGCGCATCAACGCTCGAACGCGATCGTTCTTCTCTGCTTTGGGGTCGGACGGAAATAGGACTGCGTCCCGCAATTCAACATCTGAAATCGGACTGCGTCCCCGGTTTTCGTGGTTTTCGCCTTCCGGCAGCTTGAACCGGCTGACGAGCCCGGCCAGGCGCTGGAGCTCGGCGCGCAGGTCGCTCGCGCGCTCGGTCCACGACCCGACCATGCGCGTATTGGATTCGGTGAGGCGGTCGAGCTCGCCGATGCTCTTCGAAAGCTGGTCGATCTCGCCGCTCTGGCGGTGGGCGGCCTTCGAGACGTCGGCGATCATCGTCGAGACCTGCTCGATCGACTCGCCCACGTGCAGGATCTTGTGGCTCGCCCCCGTGGCGTTGCGCGCGCCCGCCTCGACACCCGCGACGGACGTGCCGATGAGGCCCCGGATCTCGCCCGCGGCCTGCGACGAGCGCTGCGCGAGCGCGCGCACCTCGCCCGCCACCACGGCGAACCCGCGGCCCTGGTCGCCCGCGCGCGCGGCCTCGACGGCGGCGTTGAGCGCGAGCAGGTTGGTCTGGAAGGCGATCGAGTCGATCACCGCGACGATCTCGCCGATGCGCGCGGAAGCGGCGCTCAGGTCCTCCATGGTCTTCACGACCTCGCCCATCGCCGCGTTGCCCTCGTGCGCCGAGCCGGTCGCGGCCCCCGCGAGCTCGGCCGCGCGCAGCGCCGACGCGGTCGAGGCCTGCACCGTCGAGAGGAGCTCGGTCATGGACGCCGAGGTCTGGCGCAGGTTGGATGACGCATCGAGGCTGCGCCCGTTGAGCATCTCGGCGTCACGCGCGATCTCCTCGGCGGCCTCCGCGATGGAGCGCGTGACGCCGTGGATCTCGCCGATCGCGGCGATCCACGCGCGGCGCGCCTGGTCCATGCCCGCGAGGAGCTGCCCGATCTCGTCCGCGCGCCTCACCGTCGGCGCCACGCCGAGGTCGCCTGCCGCCAGCGCGCTCGCGACCGTCACCGCCTCGCTCACCGAGTTCAGGATGCGCCGCGTCACGATGCGCGCGAGGAGCGCGCCCACGAGGATCGCGAGCACGCCGATCAAGCCGCCCAGCCAGAGCGTGCGCGCCTGCTGCTCGAGCGCGTTGGTGGTGAGCACGGCCGATTCGCCGTCGACCATGCGCGTGAGGTTGTCGAGGGTCTTGCGGATCGCGGCGTTCGCCGGCTGCACCTCGCGCTCGAGGCGGCCCACCGTGACCATCTTCGTCTCGTCGGTGTGCTCGGCCTGGATCGCCTCGAGGACGGTCGCGAGCGCATGCAGCTGGCGCTCGAGGCCCGCGATCGCTTCGTGCCGGTGGGGCATCGCGCGCTCGGCCTTCGCCACCGCGTCGAGACAAGCCTTCTTTCCCTCGATGTACTGGCGCTCCTGCGAGGTGCGGCGCGTGAGCGTCCACGCCACCGCCTTGAACGTGATGGCCTCGCAATCGGTGCGGATGCGTCCGAGCAGGTCGCGCTGGTCCTGGGCGGTCCCGGCCTGCTCGAACACGGCGTGGCTCTGGCGCTCCTGCACCAGGAGCATCGCCATGTTGAACGCCACCAGCACGACCAGCCCGGCCGGCAGCAGCCACAGAAGCCGCCGCAGGCTCATGGCGGCTCAGTGGACCGGGATCTCGGCGACGAGTGCCCCGCCGAAGCCGCCCTCGGCCTGCTTGAGCCCGTTCTGCGCGTGGCAGGAGACGCAGGCGGGTCCGAGCTTCATCGGGTAGTAGCCCATGTACGTGGAGCCGCTGCGCTTCACCACCGGCTCGAGGGCCCCGGTCGCCATCAGCTTCTCGACCTCGCCGGCGAGCGGCGACGCCTTCATCACCTTGCGCACGGCCCAGTCGCTGTTGATGAGCTCGCCGTCGCGATTGGTGGCGTAGGCTTGCACGCGGCCCTGCATCTGCTGGTTGAACTCGCGCAGAACCTGCGCGCGGAAGTACGCGGGCACGAACGCATCCTGGCCGCCCTTGGTGAGCACGCCCTGGTAGCGCGTGACGACCGAGGTGTACGCGTTGAGGTATGCGCGGCGTGCATCGCCCACCACGCCGGAAGCCTTGGTGTCGAGCGCGGAACCCGACGCCTTCTGGTAGCGCGTCCTGAACTGGCCCACGAGCACGTCGGGCGCGACCTGCTCCTTCGTGGCCTTGCCGCCGTTGATGGCGGGCTGCAGGTCGCCGATGACGCCGGTGCCCTCGGTCACGAGCAGCTTCAGTTCCTGAGCGGCCTGGCGCGCGGTGTCCTCGCTCATCTGCGCGTAGGCCGGGACGGTGGCCGCGGTCGCGAGCACCACCGCGAGCGCAAGCCGGTTCATTCCGATGCGACGGGCCATGGGGCCTCCCTGGGAGTTCTTCTAAGCGGAACACGCTAACAGGGGCCCCCGCGGCAGGATGTGATGCCTGTCACTTTCATGCACCGGACCGCGTTACGTTTGTTGTGCGTGCCGGGCGGATGCTCACGGCCTGGCGGCTGTTGCGCGCGGGTCCTGCTACAACGCGCGCACCGTCGACGGATCCGGGCGGTCGACGAACGCGTAGAACGCCTCGGCCAGCCGCTCGCATTCGGCCATGGCGCGGCGCCAGTCGCGCATGCGCGCCGCATCGTCCCCGGCGTAGCGACGGAAGTCGCCGCGGTCGGGCAGCTTGCCGTTCGGGAGCGTGGCGAGGAACTCGCGCGAGGGCGCCAGCAGCACCACGTTGTCGAGCCACGGTCCCGTGGCCGCGCGCCACGGCATCGACTTGTCGAGCCAGCCCGGCACGATGCGCTCGCTGAAGTGCGGATACAGCACGAGCCCGGGCGAAGCCGCGTACGGCAGGTGCAAGTGGTAGTCGATGATGCCGCCGTCCCAGTACAGGCCCGCGGGCGCATCGGGAATGTCCGCCACGCCTTCGAGCACGAGCGGGATCGACGCGGTCGCGAGCAGCGCGGGGCGGAGGCTGCGCGCCGTGAGCTCGACCTCGCGCGTCGCGAATGCATCGAAGCACGCGCCGAAGGGCAACGTCGCGCGCGGGTCGTGGAAGATCACGCGGTCCAGGAAGCGCGCGAGATGACGCCGCCCGACGGCATTCGCGCAGGCCGCCGCGCCGAAGCCGAACGCCACGCGCCAGCCTTCGGCCACGAGCGGCCAGCGTCCCCGCACCGTGAGGATGTCGAGCGTGTAGCGCTCGTTCGCCAGGACCTCGGCCTCGCGTCCCTCGAAGAGCGCGGCGAGCGTCGAGCGCGCCCAATCCGACACGAAGCGGCGGCTGGGCCGCGCGGGATAGCTTTGCTCGACGTAGCGCCGCGTGAACTCGTCCATCGAGCGCGCGGGATCGGCGGTGCATGCGGCCGCGAAGCGCCACGCGCCGATGGACGCGCCGACGAGGTGGCGCAGCCGCGGAGCGCGTGGCAGCCACGCGGCGAGGATCTCGCGGTCGAGCGCCGCGAGCGCGAGCCCCTTCGGGCCGCCGGCCGCGCCCGGCACGATGTCGATATCGGCCGGCTGCAGGCCGTGCGATGCGATGTGGGCCGCGGCGCGCGGGCCGGCGCGCACGGCGAGGACGGAAGCGAGGTTCATGGCGTCGAGGAAGAGGCCGGGCAGTATGCCAAACTGTCCCGATGACCTCGACGAACGCCTCCCATCTCTTCTCGCCCCTGCAGCTTCGCTCCCTCACCTTCCCGAACCGCATCTTCGTCTCGCCCATGTGCCAGTACTCGTGCGAGGACGGCATGCCCAACGATTGGCACCTCGTGCATCTCGGCAGCCGCGCGGTCGGCGGCGCGTCGTTCGTGTGCGCGGAAGCGAGCGCCGTCGTGCCCGAAGGCCGCATCACGCCGTGGGACGCGGGCATCTGGTCCGATGCGCATGCGCACGCATGGCGGCGCATCGCCGATTTCATCCGCGCGCAAGCCAGCATCCCCGGCATCCAGCTCGCGCACGCGGGACGCAAGGCTTCGGTGGACAAGCCGTGGAAGGGCGGCAAGCCGATCACGCCGGATGCGGGCGGATGGCAGGCCGACGGCCCGAGCGACGTTGCCTTCGAGGGCTACCTGCCGCCGCGAGCGATGAGCCGCGAGGCGATCGCCGCCACGGTGCGTGCGTTCGTCGATGGTGCGCGCCACGCGCTCGCCGCGGGCTTCGACGTGGTCGAGGTCCACGGCGCGCACGGCTATCTCATCCACAGCTTCTGCTCGCCGCTCTCGAACCGGCGCACGGACGAATACGGCGGCTCGTTCGAGAACCGCATCCGGCTGGCACTCGAGGTGGCAAACGCGGTGCGCGAGGCGTGGCCGCGCGACAAGCCCGTCTTCTACCGCGTCTCGGCCACCGACTGGGCCGAAGGCGGCTGGGACCTCGCGCAGACGGTCCGGCTCGCGCGCCGCCTCAAGGAAACCGGCATCGACATGATCGACGCGTCGAGCGGCGGCAACGTGCACCACGCGAAGATCCCGCTCGGCCCCGGCTACCAGGTGCCGTTCGCCGAGGCGATCCGGCGCGAGGCCGGCATCCCCACGATCGCCGTGGGCCTCATCAGCGACGCGGTGCAGGCGGAGCAGGTGCTTTCACTCGGACAGGCCGACGCGGTCTGCCTCGCCCGCGCGATGCTGCGCGATCCGTACTGGGCGCGCCACGCCGCGAAGGCGCTCAAGGTGGACATGGAATGGCCCGATCCATACAAGCGCTGCGACGTGGGTCCCCTCGGGCGCTGAGC
>Ga0157372_10009049_pt1 | contig 10582 bp, 4 predicted proteins | sample C55metaG_FD_115307 | JGI IMG/M metagenome (GOLD analysis project Ga0157372, IMG submission 115307) | Corn rhizosphere microbial communities from Kellogg Biological Station, Michigan, USA - C5-5 metaG | ecosystem: Host-associated > Plants > Roots > Rhizosphere > Soil | place: USA: Michigan...
CCAGGCCTTGATCAATTTGAATGGCTCAAGGACAAGTTCTATGTTCAGGAGCTGCTAGGCGGTCGTCATGAACTGGTGGCCAGCGAAACTATAACGATGTATTTTCCGTTCACTTATCGTAGCAATGGAAACGGTGGGACGCTTCAACCGTGGAGTTGGAGACTCGCTGTCGATGGAATGGAGCCTCATATCCTCGAAAAAGGCGGCAAGTTCATTATTGAGCATCGAACCCTCAAAGCACACTGGTCCTCGAATTCAGTGGCCGGCTACCTGGTGTATTGGGTTCAACAGGGCCTTGGGGCAGGCCGTACCGTCACCCTAGACATTCGAGCGGACATGTCTATTTCTGCTGACTACAGGTTCGTGATGTCCCATGACAGTGGTAAGCCGATGTTGAAGCTTGAGCTGGCGAACGCTCATGTCGAGGCGACGATTTCTATCGACGATGGATTTGGGTCTGGGGGCGCTGCGTCATCGGCGAGAGCGGATGCGGCCAACCTGGAGCGTAAGCTAGAAGCTGAGGTGAAAGACGAACTTGAAAAGAAAGCCAGAAGCCTTCTAGACATGACGTTCGAGGTCGACGCATTACGCCTGAACAAGTTGCTGTTCCGTGGTGACAACGTTGTTGAACCCCGTGACGTGAGCTTGCCCACCGACCTGACCCTGTTGGGCAATCTCGCGCCTAAACAAACAGGACTGGTCATCAGCCCATTGGAGACGATCGTTGCCGGTGGTCAGCGCTTCGAGTTCAACACCACCCCCGTCCTGAGTGGTACCACCTGGACAGTGGAAAACCTGAAGGACGAAACGGGCGAGACGGGTGAGTTCAAGGACCCCTCAGTAGGCGTATATACGGCCCCTTCCGATAATGCATTGCGCATGGAAGGTCATCGCCGGTTGATTGTGACGGCCACGTATGGCGAGCAGGTCGCCAAGGCATTGGTCAGCGTCGTGCCTAGCCCCGTTTCGGTGAGTCCTTGGGTGGCACAGGTCAATCTAGGCGATGACTATGCACTGACTGCAGGCACCACGGATGGAACTGTGTTGGAGTGGAGTGAGCCTGAGTTGGGTGATCTGAAGCCTGATTACAGCGACTCGAACCTGGGCGGTAAAAAGTATACCGCACCCGACTCGCTACCCCTACCCCAGGAGCATGAACCGTTGTATTACCATGGTATGCGTCTAGTTCCGATCACTGTAAGGTCGGCTGCTGGCGGTGCCGAAGCAACGATCGATCTGTTGGTACTCGGCGTTAAAAATCTCAACTATTGGTTGGAATCGCGCATCAACGATGATGGAAGCGTGCATCTGTCGTTCTATAAGAAGACCCGTCAAGACAAAGTCGAATTGCACGACTCCGTTGAATGGACGGTGCTGCGTGGCAGCGGCACCATCGATCCCGTTACCCACGTCTACACGCCTGCGCCTGACACCATCGATCGATACTTGATCATCACGGCTTTCTACGACGACGACGTGTCATCGGACACTTTCGATTGTTTGATTCTACCCATGCCCCTTCGTGACCCTGTGCCGGCACATCAACTTCAACCTTCCCAGCCGTGAGGTGCAAACAATGAACAACTCCATGAGCAAGACACCTTCGACGTCAGATACAAGCTTGTCGGCGCGTCGTGATTGGGGGGGGCTGCTAGCCCTGGACAGTAGACTGCTTAATTACGTGCTGCGTGAACAGTATCTGAAAACGCTCGCCGATTTTGGAGCGGTGATTCCTCTCGATCTGGAGGCCGCCCTTGAAGAGGGCGGGCGAACCCGTGTTTCGCTGCGGAAGGTGGTCTTTGGCCCGCCCCAGGTCCGCTTCGAGAGTACAGGTGTACAGGATTCAACGTTGAAGGTACGGATGAACATCGTCGCCGGAGACTACATGCAGGTACAGCAGCGTCCTGGTAGCCCCAAGCGCATCATCGAGCGCAGTACCCTCACCGAGGGTGCCGGCTATTACGTGGAGACGGATCTGACAGTGCGTCTGGTCCGATCCGACAGCGGTCGGTATACCTCGCTTGTGCTCGACCTCGAAAGCGCGACTGACTTTTCCACCAACTTGGGACCGACCTGCTATGCAAACAAGATGCTGGGCATGCATCTGCAGGAATCGATCCAATACATGCACGCCTACCAGAAGACCTACCAGCTGGGCCGCTTCGTCATGGACGATTATCATCCGTTGAGTCCGGACCAGTTCGTGGTGCAGACCCAAGTAGCACCTTGGGGGCAGAACGAAAGCAGCCCCCGATTCGGAGAAGGCGCCGTGCTGGTCTTCATGAAATTGGGCATCGACTTGTACCCTGGGTCATTGCCCGATCCAAACGTCGACCTGGCTTATCCCATCCTGGAGCAAGCGACGGGCTTACCGAGTACGTTGGTTCTCGCTGCGGATTTTACCGCACTGGACGCTGGTAAACCTGAAGATGTCTTGAGAACCTTCAAGGTACCTGCCGATCTCGAATTCGTCGTATTAGAAACAGCGCCTGATGTCGTCGATTTTGTGGCACACGGTACATGGCAAGCAACACGACATGCCGTGAAGGTCGAGCCTGCGTTTGCACAAGTCGTGTCGGGTAACAGCATAACGTTCACTGCCGAGGGAGCGGCTGGCGCATTGCAGTGGTCGGCGGTCAACTTGAATCGCCCTGCGGCAACCGGTAGCTTCAGCGGTACGCAGTATACGGCCTGTGAAAGCGACCGCTTCGTCGAGGACCAGCAAATGGTACTGGTGACCGCCACGGCATCAGGAGCAGGCAATGATAGGGCTGCGCATGCGCTGGTGATGGAAAGTGCTCGAGCAGTACAGATTGCTCCACGCGTTGCCACATGGGCAGGGGGCGAGGATTCGATTGAGCTTCGTGCTTCAAACACCAGTACAGGTAAGCTGCGTTGGGAATTGAGGGAGGCCGTCCTGCTGGGGGACGGCGAACAGCGGCTTCAGAGGCTTGAAGGATCGCTTGGCGACCTCGAAGACAAAGGTGACGGGTGTGCCATTTTTACGCCGGATCCTGACCAGGATGACGGGGATCTCTTCAAGGTACAACTGATCCGCTGCACCAATCTGTCGACCGATGAGTATGCCGAAAGCGCAGTGATGATCATCCACTGGCCAGCGAATTTACAAGTTTCGCCTTTCCACGTCCCTCAGGGTCTATCGATTCAACCCACGCGCTTTGACACAATTCCCGCAGGTGGCAGGCCCGTGACCTGGACTGTAAGAGGCGAAGGGTCGTTCGATGAGGGCAACCTGTATATGCCGCCTGAGAATCCGCAACTGCCCGTTGCAGTGGTGGTAGCGGACGATGGCGACGAGCGCAACGGTTACGCCATTGTGGAATTCAACGAAGGGCTGCAGTCGACCGCAGGTCTGTTGTCCTGGGAGACCCTGGATACCTTCGAGCTCAGAGCCCTAAGTGCGCCTCAGTGCTTCGCCAATGGCTGGCAACAAATCGAGATCGAGGTGAAGGTCGCTGCTGCAGATGACGATAATGGGCATCCGGTCGAAATTTCCGATGCCGACTTGGCAACGCTGAAGTTCTTGAACCTGGAAAGCAATAATGATCTGCCCTTCCTCGCCCCCTTGGAAGAAGCCTTGTATGACAAGGAGGCCAATAATGCGGATTGGGCGGTCAACCGGGATGCCAACATGATCGGTCGGCAAGAGGCCATGAACGGGGGCAGTGTGATCACGCCTTTGCGAGCCAGGACACGTCGATTTTACCTTCATTCGCGCAAGTCTGGAATGATCACGGTCATTGCCTCGATACAGAATACATTGACGGGCAAGACGGTTCTGTCTTCAGAGAAAGCAAACGGCGAGCTCGAAGTGCGCGCCCTGGACCGGCCGTCCTACACGCGGGACGTCTACAGCTTCAAGCGTACTCGCGCTGCGGGGGGAGATACCTCGCCTTCCGATGGTGATGAATTCGCTTACGTCGATAGAAGCACGGACAACTGGTTGCTCGAGCATGTATCACGCAGCGGGAAAGTCATAAAGTTTGCCCGTGTGTTTATCAGTGCGCGTGATCGAAAATCCTTGTTGAGTTGGTCATGGGTGCCGGGATCCTCCACGACGCCAATTGCCGACGACGATTTCGTCAGCTACACCAGTTTCACGTTCAAGTCGCTCGATGCGCGTATTGATAATCCCCTGGTGTTCGATGGATTGTTGTACCGCATGGCCTTGCACCGTCAGTATAGACTGCCTAAGGAGGTGAGGGGCAACGAACCGGGTGCCGGGGAATTCATGATCAGCCTGTATCGAGACGTGGGGTTCAAGATGGGCCATCGGAGCGAAGATCCTTACATAGCGGCACTTGAAGGTGAATTGATATTTAGCTTGCTGGATGAAGAGGGGCACGAACATGAACTGCGTGTCTGCTTCGAAGCGACGGCGGCGGAGCAAAGCCAGGGCATCACGCGCCGCGATCTGCTGCAACTCTATCTTCGCTGAACATAAGGTGTTGCCTCGGTGCTTCGTTGCGCTGAGGCAACACCGTGTCCTCTCATCAAGGTGATTATGCCATGGCTATTGAAACCGTCATCCATTCCAATGCATTGAATGCGACTGAACTCGTGCAAAACGACGTAGACCCGCGCACGGGGCAATACGCGTTGAGCATCAACTTGCCTCTGCTGGCAGGTAATGAACAGCGCGGGCCAGCGCTGCCCATCCGCTTGGTGTTCAACCCGTTCAGCGATAAGAATGTGGGCTTTGGCCGCGGCTGGTATCTCGAACTCACTCAGTTCGTGCCCAGTACGCGCATGCTCCGGCTTCACACTGGCGAAAGCTTCAAGGTGACCGGCTCAGGTGCAGAACCCAGCATCAGGGAGCGCAAGCTCGAAAGCTTTCGGTTCTTCGATGACAGCAACGGCAATGAGAAGCGCTACCGTGTGGTTCACCGCACCTATCTGGAAGAGATCCTCAGTGAATATGGTACGGGCGATCGCCGGGTGGCCTTGCCGTCCGAAGTGCGTGCTGCCTCTGGCCACCGTCTGTTGTTGAGCTACACCCCTGACACACAACGACTGGAACGTATCGTCGACGGTACCGGCCTGGAGCTGCTGCGCATCCGCTATGGCAGTTCGGTGATTTTCGATCTGCACCCTAACGCGAGGGGGGCCAATAAGCCCCTCGCGCAATACACACTCCTTCTGTCCAATGAGCAGTTGAATCAGATCAACTTGCCGACTGACGTCGGCGGCAATTGGCGTTTCGAATACACCCCTGTCTTCGGCCTGACGTGTCTGAGCAAGGTGTATACACCCTATGGGAGTATCGAAGACATCCGCTACGGAGAGCGCGGTGATAAAGGCCATCTGCTACCAGGTGGTGGAACCCGCAGCGCGATACCGCGGGTTACCACTCACGTGGTCAATCCTGGGGCCGGGCAACCACCCATGAAGACCACCTATACCTATACCGTCCTGCAAGAGGGCGTTGAGGTGTCGCATAACTTCGTGGGTTACGGCAGCGATGTGACGTGGCGTGACGACGGCGAAGACAACCTGTATCGCGCTTCCTCCGCTTACCAGTATGGCAGCACCGCCCACCAGTGGGGCAAAGGTGCAGACGGCAAGGATCAGGTCATCCGCACCGTCCAGCGTGTGTATAACCGCTTTCATCTGCAGGTGCGCGAGGTCGTTGTACAGGGGCATAAGCGACTCGCCACGGACACGACCTATCATGGCAAGGTGACGGATGGGTTCGATAACCAGCCGAAGAATTTCCAGCTCCCATTGGAACAGACCCGCAGCTGGTCGGAGCTAAACGACGCTTCTCGCGTTCGCTACGAGCCCGCTACCAGAACCGAGTGCGACCTGCACGGCAATTTGATTGCCCAGACGCTGCCCTCTGGTCAACGCACCGAGATCGAGTATTACGCTGCAGGCGGAGAAGAGGGCTGCCCCCCAGACCCTGACGGTTTCGTACGTAACCAGAAGTGCGTGACGGAACATCCTGCACCGCAGGGAGACAAGCCTGCACCCGTGCTGCGCAAGCGCTACGAGTATGAATCGCTGGCTCGAGTGGGTGATGGCGCGGTCAAGGCATCCGCTTCCAATTGGCTGGTGCTGAAACAAGAAAGCCTGCATGAAGTCGTCGGGGAAAAAGAATCGGCGGCGCTGCAAACCACGTTCCTGTCACCCGTGGATGACCTCAACGATCCATTGCGTCATGGTCGCCTTAAACAGCAGATCGTGTGCATGCAGGATAAACAGACCACGACCGACTTTGAGTACAGTACAGAGGTCGTCAAGGAACATCCTGCGTTGGTCACCCAGCAGAAGGTGACGGGGTTCGATCACGACGAATGCGACCCCGAAACCGGTCAGAAGCGCAATGTGTCCAAGACCATCACGCTCAAGGAGTCGATACTCATTGGCCAACCGTTGCTTAGTCTCGATGACAATGATGTAGAGATCGCGTACGAATACGACGCCTTGCGGCGGGTCGTTCGTGAGACCGTATCGCCCGGTAAGCCGTTCGAGGCCTCTCGCACCTATGCGTATGGACTGGTGAGTGCCGTAGGGGATAAAGCGTCACAAGAACAGGTTGACGTCAAGGGCGTCTGTACTCGCTCTTGGATCGACGGCCTGGGGCGTGTCAGCAGCGAAGAGCGTCACGATGCTGACGCCGACAACAGCCATTTACACCAGGTTTTCCGACCACGCAACGCTTTCACCTACGATGAACTTGGTCAGCTGATCCAAGCGACCGAGTATGACTGGCTCGAGGACAAGGAGCCGTCACGGATGAACCAGTACGAAGAAGGCAAGGAGTTGTCGCTGACGACCCGGTACGACTATGACGACTGGGGACAGCAATGCTGTGAAATCGGGCCAGATGGGGTCAAGCATTTCCAATACGATGATCCAATCGGTTCCAATCCTTTGGGTTCTGGTCCTTCGAACATATTGCCCACCCAGACACGCTGGAGTGAATCGGCCGACGGTACGTTGAAGCTAGGTAAAACCACGACGTGGCTGAACTTGTTCGAGCAACCTGCCGTGGTCCAGCGGTTCGACCTAGCGGATGGGCCATATGCCAAGCAGCAGTTTTTCTACGACGGCCTGGGACGCACCGTACGTACTGTACGTGAGATTGATACCCGACGTGCTGTACCTGAGGTTAATGCTCGCAGTGAGACCGTTCATTACAGCTATGATCACTTCGGCCGCCTGGTTGAGCATACCCTGGCCGATAAGTCGGTGGTGAAGCGCACGTATGCTGAGCACAGCAGCGACGACCTGCCCGTCTTTATCAGTGTCAATGGCAGCGAGTTGGGCAGGCAAACGTTCGACGGTCTGAACCGCATGATCACCTCCGTCACCGGCGGTCGAACAAAGCACTTGTACTACGCACCAGGTCAAATGCAGCCAAACGAAGTAAAACAGCTTCCGGCCATGTCATCAGCTACGAGTACATTCCACAGTTGGGAGAGGAGCCTAAACTACGACGCATACCAGGGAAACAGGCCGAGTATGAGTTCGACCCTCATAATGCACGGTTGACGCGGTGTAAGGAGGAGGGAGAAGAGCTGTCGCGTGCCTATTTCAGTACTGGCGAAATCAAGCAGGAGTGCCGCACGATTGGCGATCAGACGTGGACGATGGAATATGGCACCAGTCTGTTAGGCCGTCAGTTGTCCTACCAGGATGTACTCGGTCAGGTGCAGACGTACACCTACTATGCCAGTGGTTTGCTGGAGCGGACTGAACTGGGCACCACCAGCAGCCAGTTCTTCTACGACGGTCTGAGCAACATTCAATGCATCCTGACCCTCGACGGTACCCAGGGATTGGCAACGGAAATCGAATATGACCACCAGGGCCGCGAGTGTCTGCGCAGGTTCGTATTCCTCAACGAGGTGGTCGAGACTCCCATCGATGACTTCACCTTCGCCAACGAAACCGTTAAAGCCCTGGTCGAAGCAGCAGGGTTACAGGTACAAGGCGTGCAGACATTGACGCAGGCGTACAGTATGATCGACCAGATCACGTCCAAGTGCTTGAGCGAAAGAAGCCCTGTTGTGCGTAACGGCAAGATTCTGCGTACCAGAGACCGGGTATTGCGCCAAGAAACGTACGTCTACGACGTGCGGGGTCGCCTGGAGGAATACAGCTGCGAAGGATTGCCTTCCTACAGTCCGCAAGACCCGGCTGGAAAAATCATCCGTTATCAGCTTTTCGAATTCGATGCCTTGGATAACATCACGTGGGTATTTACCCAGTTCGAGGAAGCAGACGGAAGTCTTGATGACAACAGGGCTACATACCATTTTGACAATGACGATCCTGCGCAATTGACCCGCGTGGAAAACACCCATGCGGATTACGCCGATTTCACCTTGACGTATGACATGGACGGCAACATGACGCGCGATGATAAAGGCAAGGTGTTGATGTACGACGCGCTCGGTCGCTTGAGCAGCTACGACGGCAATGGTTATGGCTATGATCCGTTGGACAGGCTGGCAAGCCAGGAAGCATGAAACCCGCAAGCTGACAATCGGGCCGTAAGGCCCGATTTCATTGGTGCGCAGAATGTCCGCCTTCGACTTCACATCGCCCACGTTAAAGCCGGCAGTCACACGCATCGATCGCTTTGAGGCGGCAGAGAACAGCAGGGAGTGGATTGGCTGTCAGCCTACGGGTAGCGTTTGGACGCTACCTGTCGTCTGTCGGAGGTCTGTATCCTCGGTAATGACCAAGGCCAGATCTGTCAGGTCGACTGGTGCCAAGGCAGGCAATAGACCACTGGCCCCGATAACGTCCTGGGGCCGATGTGCAGTGACGGTACGTCAAGGGATGCTTGGCAATGCCCTGTGCACTGGGGGGGTGGCCACCCCATAGTCATTGATGGTGGTGAAGGTCAGCTGCGCGCCCTGGGCTGATTGGATACGGGTGAGGTCGTACACCTGCTGCCCGAACGGTGGAGCCATGTCCAGGGTCTGGATCGCTTCCGTAATCCCTGCAGCGCTGACTTCAAGGCGGGCGAAGGTGTAATGGTAGGGTGTCGGATTGTCCACTATCAACTGGAGGCGCCCAGCGCCTTGGCGCAATGACCATTTCAGTGCATCGATACGATCGGCTGGCCGGTCTTTCAACTGGCTGGGTCGGTAAAAAAGCTTGAGGCGGGTACGCAGTGCAATATTGAGCACATTGACCTCTTCAGAGGCTTCCGGGATTTCCTGAACATTAAAGTAAAACAGCGTTTCCCGATCCTGCGGCAGGCGGTTGGGTAAACGACTGATTTGCACCATCTGTTCTTTACCGGGCGCCAACGTGAACAGCCCTGGCGAGGTCGCCAAGGGGACTGCCGTCTGGGTATCGTCCTTGGCGGTATTGATCCAGCTCTGTACTGCGTAAGGGCGGGGGCTGGGATTGGCGATCACCACTGAGGTGCTGCGTTTGTCGCTGTCGAACACAATGCGTGTGGTATTGACGGTCAGCGCTGCCTGAGCGGGTTGCAGGATGGCTGTGAGGCATGCACCCAAGGCGAGGCGGCTCAAGCGGGTCTTCATCTGGCGGTACCTTTTGAATGGGACGAGACACCCTGAGCGATTTCAACCCGCCCAGGGTATTGTCTCATTGAACGTCGACGATAAATGACACGTCGGTATCGGCGGAGCCAGCACTCACGGGTGCACCTATGGATTGATACGCGGCCGAGAAGATGATGGTCGTAGGTTTCGTATCGTCTAATGGGAACGCTCTGGATTGTCCACCATTGGATATCGGCTTGTTGTTACTGTCCTTGATGACCAAGGCCAGATTGGTGGCGCTCCCTGGCTGCAGTGCATACAGCGTGTTCCCTGCACCCGCGCCCCCATAGGCGCCGGTGAAGGTAACTATAGCGCTCTGGCCTGCTGAAATTGAGCAGTTCCCTCCTGGGGTGAGGCGCATGCCAAAGGTACGTTGCGCCGCTTCAACGCCCACGTTGTTGAACTGCGCGGCATTGACGTTGCCCATGTTGATGCGCGCCACCGGGAGGCCGGTCGAGGGGTCGATGATTTCGATCGGGCAACTGCCCGAATTGATCTGGCCGTAGAAGTTGATCGAACCTCTACCGATTTCAGCGGCGAAGGCGGTACTGCTGGCCAGACCAAGCCCGATGGCAAGAGGGATGAGCATGTGTTTCATGGTGAACTCCACTGTGGAACAGTCGTTATAAGGACGTGAGTCCTCTGGGTGTCTGCCGAACAACTGCACGGCAGGGGAGCCGAATGTTAATTGTGGTGCGAGGGGCGCGCCTGTAGGAAAAATCGGATATTTATCGAGGGACAACTGAAACAGCGTAGGCTTTAGGGTATTTTAATTTCCCACGTGGGGTAACTGATAAAAATGTCAGTTTTCAATAAGGGGGCTTACGTGCACATTAGAACTTTCTCACGAGGTTCGGCATATGAGCATGTCAAGCGCAGAATCCATCAGTGGGTCGTCAAGCGGCCCCTCTGTTGTCGCCTTCATAACAGTGACCGACCTCAACCGCTTATGGGCTGAGCGCTACGCAAGTCAGGGCCGCAACCTGGGCCTGTCAGTCCCTGTCATCGCCGAGCGTGAAATGGCTGGAAAC
>Ga0157372_10009055_pt1 | contig 10576 bp, 17 predicted proteins | sample C55metaG_FD_115307 | JGI IMG/M metagenome (GOLD analysis project Ga0157372, IMG submission 115307) | Corn rhizosphere microbial communities from Kellogg Biological Station, Michigan, USA - C5-5 metaG | ecosystem: Host-associated > Plants > Roots > Rhizosphere > Soil | place: USA: Michigan...
GCCGCGTTCGGCTTCTTCCGCGACCGGCGGCCCGAACTGTACGGCCGGCTGGTCCAGGACATCTGATGGAGCGGATCGCCTGGCTCAACGGTGATTATGTGCCGCTCGCGGAAGCCAAGGTCTCGGCACAGGACCGGGGCTTTTTGTTCGCGGACGGCATCTACGAATTCACCGCGGTTCTCGACGGCCGGCTGGTGGACAGCGCGGCGCACCTCGCCCGGTTCGCGCAATCGGCAGAGGGACTGGATCTCAAGCTGCCGATCGCGACCGCTGAGATCGAGGTCATCCAGCGCGAGCTGATCGCGCGCAACCGGCTGGATCAGGGCGGGGTCTATTTCCAGCTGACCGGCGGGCCCGCCGAACGCGATTTCCTCGCTCCGTCCACCGCCCCTACCCTCTTCATGTTCACACAAGCGAGCGACGTGCTCGACCGGCCGACTGCGAAGACGGGGATCGCGGTCAAAACCATCCCCGATCCGCGCTGGGCGCGGCGCGACATCAAGAGCATCATGCTGCTCGGCCAGGTTCTGGCGAAGCGCGAGGCGGCGGCGGCGGGCGCGCAAGAGGCCTGGCTGGTCGACACCGCAGGCTTCATTACCGAGGGCGCCTCCTCCTCCGCGCTGATCGTCACGCCGGAAGGCACTCTCGTCACGCGTCCGAACAGTCGCGCGATCCTGCCCGGTTGCACCCGCAAGGCGGTGCTGGCGATCGCCCAGCGCGACGGGGTCAAGGTCGAGGAGCGGCTGTTCAGCATCGCGGAGGCGCGGGGCGCGCGGGAGGCAATATTGACGAGCGCGTCCAATTTCGTCCTGCCGGTGGTGACGATCGATGGCGAGGCCGTTGGCGATGGCCGGCCCGGCCCGATCGCGAAGCGACTGCGCGAACTCTATATCGAGGCCGCGCGGGCGGGGTGACGCACCTCTATGCGATCGGTCTCGGCTCCAACCAGCCGCACGGCCGACATGGCGCGCCCGTAAAGGTGCTGAAGGCGGTTCTGAAGGAACTCCGCCCGGTGGCATTCTCCGCGATCGTGGAGACAGCTCCGATCGGCCCGTCGCTGCGCACCTTCGCGAACGCCGCGGCCTTGATCGAAACGGCGCTTTCTCCGCCCGAGTTGCTGCGCCACCTCAAGGCGATCGAGCGGCGTTTCGGCCGCCGGCGCGGCCAGAGATGGGGCGCGCGCGTGCTCGACCTCGATATCCTGCTATGGTCCGGCGGGCGCTGGTCGAGCACGACGCTCACCATTCCCCATCGCCATCTGACCCAGAGGCTTTTCGCGCTCGATCCGCTTGGACAGATCGCGCCGGACTGGAAGATTCCCGGCCGCGGAACCGTCCGACAGCATCTCGCACGGTTGACCCGGCCCCGCGCCGTCCATAGGAGCGGTCGCCGGTCGGGTCCGTAGCTCAGTCGGTAGAGCAAGCGACTTTTAATCGAGAGGCAAGCCTCTTTTTTTGGCGGTTTCCCGCCAATTTTTCTGACCGACGAAATTCCATTGCACAGCCATTGCACACCAGCGCCTCTTTTGGTTGCGCCTAGCTACGCCAGTATGTAGGGCGGCCTTGCGTGTGGGTCCGTAGCTCAGTCGGTAGAGCAAGCGACTTTTTACATGGGAGCCTGGCCGGGAAACTGGCTATGGAAACAGGTGTCAAAGTCGGGGAACGCTGTGACCGGCGACGGTCGTGCCAATCCCGAGCCAAGCCCGGTCCGCTGGGAAGGTGTAGAGGCCTGATGGCACCGGCCTAAGTCTCTTCGGAGATAGGGCCAAGGGAAGGTCCAGACCACGAACGTCTTCGGACGGCGGCGAAAGTCGAAGTGGTAAGTAATCGAGAGGTCCCGGGTTCGAGTCCCGGCGGACCCACCACGCAGCCATCGCCCCGAGAATGGATTTCGAAAAATCGGGGCGTTCCCAGCGACCGCTTTGCGCCCTAGAAGGTGTCGTTCGCGGTCAAATTTAGCCTTTCTGGAAGCGGCCATTCGAACCTGACGGCCGAGATGTCCGCGATGGCGTGACCGTATGGATGCCCTTCGCGACATCGCTGCGCCAACTGGAGGTGTTGAGCACCCCTTGAGCGCCTTATCGGTGACCGGCCCGTTCTCGACGTTCGGCGTTGCGGGCCCGACGAGGCATCTGAACCATTGTCTGAACATATCCCCCGGGAGATGATCGGGAATGGCATTTTACCGCCTCTACAGCCTTCGAGAAGGATGCATCCTGAGCGGACATGACGTCCTCGCTGACGATGATCGCGAGGCCGTAGCCCTTGCCGAGCTGATCCGGCCCCTCCGTGACCGGCAGCTTTGGCATGGCAGCAGATTGGTGTGGTCGCTTCTCGCGCCGCGGAAGGCGGAGACCACGTTTCGCAGGTTCATATCCGCGATAATTGCGTTGGTGCCGCAATGGTAGACGCAGGTTGCACAGCTGGTCACAGGCTGCGAGGTGCAAATGGCACGGACTGCGCTGTCCCGCGACAATACGGCGGGCCAATCCGCCCGGTGTGAATGAGGGGGCTGGCACGGGCCGGCCAGAGACCCCATATAGGACGTATCGCGCCGCCATGTCTGAGCAAGGACGCGACTGAGAAAGGTTTCGCGCTCCCGCTTCCCCGCAGGAGTTCGACATGATGGCATCTGCCGCTGTATCTCTTCCCGTTCAGACGCGCGGGTGGGCGCTGGCGAACATCATGCCTCGTGGCGGCCCCTCTCCCCATAAACAGCCCCCGCATGCCGAACCGGCGGTCACAAGCGAGACCCTGGCGAGGGCAACGCCATGAGCCGTTGGCACATGCTTTTCGGAAGGCATTCGGCGGACCTGAAGGGGAGCCGCTGGGATCAGGGCCGTTTCGTTACAGATTGCCTCGTCTGCGGTCTGGAGATGGTCAAGCAACCCGGAGGGCAGTGGACGCTGTCACCCCGGGCTGAACCACGCGCCGAAAATTCGCCAGTCGATCAAGGTCCAACTTCATGACCCATCAAGCGAAGAAGCCCGATATCCTACGGCTGAAGCAGGGCAGGCTCACCTAGTCCGTCGCGCCCCGCAAGGCGGCAGACAACGATAACGATGATCCATCCGCGGTGCCCGCTCAAATATTCGCGGCGATTCCAGTGGAAATCGCATATGGGGAGCCGGACGAATTCTTCAGATGATTTGCCGGCAGAGTTGCCTTGCGACTGTTGCCGGGGACGCGCCCAAAATCGGTTTCGTCAGCTTCGATCATCGTACCGCCGCCGCCCATCGGGCCGGTGTCGATCAGAACCATGGCCTCACGGATGCGGTGAGCCATAAACCAGGCCGTCTTGTACTGGGCGTCGAGCAGACAGTGCAGCTGGTGCGCACTGATGCCCTTCTTGCTACTGCTAAGCAGATAGGTCGCCACAACCCACTTGTGCAGCGGTACCTTGCGCTCGAAAACCGTTCCGACCGTCACCGAGTACTGGCAAGGGCAATCGCGGCAATGGATCAGGCCCGCCGGTCCTTGGTGCCCTCCATGCGGCGGTGATTGAGCGAGCCGCAATGCGGACACACGGGCCACCTGGCCAGCGGATAATCGCGAAAGCCGACCTCGTTTTACGTCCGCCGAGGTCCGCGAGCCCTCCGGGACGCACGCTGACTGAAGCGAACGCTTTGACATTTCCCTTTGGCTCAGTGCCAGCCGGTGACGTGAGAACGAGGAGAAGGGCACCGAGAGTAGCCGAAGGCCGCTCGCGATCGCGTTCCCTAGCCAAAAACATGTATCGGGAGGTAGGATCTGTTGAAGGTCTCCCTGCAAGTCGGAGTTCAAAAGCTCAGTCGCGCCTTGCTTACAAATCGTGGCGCGATCCTAAATGTGCGATTGAGGAGCGTGCGAAGACCGAGGATCGAGCGTTTCGCAAGGGCGGTACACAGCGAATTCGCCGAAGCCTGCGTAGGGCTTGTCGCTCGGGCACGGGACGCAGCGAGAAAAGAATGGGCCGGTCGCAAAAGGATAGCGCCGGCCCAAGGCTCCTCCGCTCTCTTATATGGCTTGTGTCCGAGCTGCGGAACGCCTGCGGCTCGCGAGGCCGATAGCGCCGAAACCCACCAGTATCATCGCCCAGGAGCTCGGTTCCGGAACGCTGCCAGTCGCGGCATCGAACGAAACCTGCTTGAGCGCGGTGAAGTTCACCAGCGCACCCGCGTCGGTGCGCAGGTCGGAAAAGGCGACGCTCGATATCATTTCGCCGGCGCCGGCCAAGATGTCGAACTTGCTGTTCGACGGGAGCAGCTGGTCGAGGAAGATCTGGGTTCCTCCACCGACGAACGTTACCAAGATGTCGAAATTGGTACCCGCGTCCTGGCCATTCGGCCCCTCCAGCTTGAACTGGATGACATCGAAATTGAGGTCCGGATCAACCAGGATGTTGGAGAAACCGGCCTTGCCGATGCCAGTCACAGAGGCGACGCCGTTGCCCGCGCCCGCATCTAGCATGTCGCTCGATGAATAAGTGACCAGGCTCGCAACCTGCTTGGTCGTGAGGGCCAGGCTGTTGCCGGATCCCGCATTGTCGTTGTGCACGACATAATCATAGGGGGCGCCGTTATTGAGAATAACAGTGGCAGCATTTGCCGTCCCGAAGGCGCCAACGGCCAGAATACCGAATAATGAGTTTCTCAGAACGTTGGACATGGTGCAGCCCTCTGCGTGGCGGCAAAGAATTTTGTCGCCCAGGGGAAGTACATCACCATGCTGGCGGAAAATTGATCTAGTACATAACGTTGGACGTTTTCAGGCGGCGGTGAAGATAGTTTTCATCGAACCCCGCCACGCGCACGAGACCGATAGGATCGGTGATCCGCAAGCTGCGGCGGCTGATTTCCATCACCCCGGCCTCGCGAAGGCGCCGGATCACGCGGTTGATATGGACCGGGCTCATGCCCAGGGCGTCCGCAAGCAGCAATTGCGACACGGGCAGTTCGACCGTGGGCGATTGCAAGCCGTGGACGCTCTGGAGCCTGACGTAAAGCTCGCACATCAGGTGGGCTACTCGTTCCACGCTGCTGCGCCGGCCCATGCTCACGATCCAGGCGCGCAACGTCGCTTCGTCGATCAGCTGTGCCGCATAAAGCGCGCGTCCAATCCGCGGCGACCGGTCGAGCATCTCTTCCATCGTGGGGCGCGATATGGTCGCGATCGACGCCTTCGTGATGGTCTGGATGCTGTGATCCATCTCGTCGAGGATGGCGATGTGCAGGTCGCAGCTGTCGCCCGGCAGCATGAACGAAGTTATCTGACGGGTTCCGCTCGGCAGGATCTTGTAGCGGCAGGCCCAGCCCGACAACACCACGAAGACCGGGCCGGGGCGGTCGCCCTCGCGGATCAGGTCCCGCCGCGCGGCGAAGTGGCGTGTCTGGCTGGTCGAGGAGACCAAAGTGGCGACATCTTCCTCGGCCAAATCCGCCAATCCGGACAGCTTGCGGACGAAAGCGTTGACCATTGGCCTTCATCCCACGGCAGGAGCGTCATAGTATATAAACATCGGATAATGATGATTGTTGACGTAGGTTGCACATTCTCTGGGGAAACGTGGTAGACGACGACAATCGTCGCTCGTTCGAACTCGGCGACTGGGAGCCCCCACGCTCTCGCCCTCGTCCGGGAGTGATCCGATGACGACCGATAGGTTTCCGCTCCACCGGCCTGACTCGCACGGCCAGGCGGCATTGCTGCTTGCGGAAAGCATGCTGCACGGACTGGTCGCCCGCGCCGTGGTGCCGATAAAGGAGGCGATTGAGATGGTCGAAATCGCGATGGATGCGCGCGTCGAGATCGCCGATATTGGCGCAGACGCCTCTCGCGGAGGGCGCGATGCGTTTGATCTGCTGGCGGAGATCAAGCTCAGCCTCGAAAATGACGTTCCGGCTCCTCCCCCGACCGCCATCGGCTGACAAAGCTTGAAAGTATAACCCCGATCAACTTTCTGTTCTGATGCGCAGCTATCGTGTCCAGAAAATATCGGGACATTCCTGCTTGCCCGCGCACGATATCATGGTCCAGCGACAGCGCCTGCTCGGCGAGTTCGGCGACTTTGCGCTCCGTACGGACGACCTCGATGCGATCCTGAACACCGCGTGCCGTCTCGTTGCGGCCGCGATAGGAACGGGCCGCGCAAAGATACTTGAAATCGAGGTGCCGGACGGCACCGCCGTCGTGCGAACGGGCGTAGGTTGGGTGCCGGAGGTCGTCGGCAGCGCCAGGGTGCAATTGTCTGGCCGATCTACCGAAGCCTTCGCACTTCGCAGCGAGGCTCCCCTGGTCGTTCCCGACATCGCGCTCGAAACGCGTTTCGAGATGCCGCAGTTCATGCGGGATGCCGGCATTCGCGCGTTCGTGAATGTTCCGATCATCGTGCCCGGCTGGAAATTATACGGGTTGCTCCAGATCGATGCAACCGGCCCCCTAGCCATCGGTGAAGACACGGTGGATTTTCTACACACATAGGAGCGGCGTATGCCTCGTTATTATTTTCATGTTTCAGACGGCCAGCGGTTCGACGACTTGCAGGGCACCGAGTTGCCAGACCTTGCGTGCGCGAGAAAGGAAGCACTTCGATTTGCAAGTGGCCTTCTGACAGACGCGAAACCCAACTTCTGGACCGGCGAAGAGTGGACGATGCGCGTCACGGACGACGCCGACCTGACGCTATTCACGCTCATGTTCGTCGCCACCAACTCCGCAGCTACCGACTGGAATTAGTGTCGCCGAGGAGCAATTTTTGGCGGGAACCGCGGCCCTGATTTGCTCAATACAGACGTAAGCAGATGCGCGGCACAATGGAGGGCGCGACGTGCAAGGCAATCTTCGGACCGCCTTTTGCTCCATGGAGCTTCTAGCCCACCGCCTCGCCTCGATGAATGCGTTGAGTGCCGCGGAATGGGAGCTTCTTCTGGAGCGGCGGCATCCTTCGCGGGCATATTCCCCCCGTTCGGAAATAGGAGGCACGGGCGGCGGTGGGGTGCGTCATAGCTTGATTGTGTCAGGATGGGCTAGCCGCGAGCATATCTCGCACAATGGCCGGCGTCAGTTGCTCTCCATATTGCTGCCCGGCGACCTTATCGGCGACCCCGCTGAAGTGCATGCACTGGACGCGGTTGAAATTGTCGCGCTGAGCGAAGTCAGGACGATCGCCACGGCAGGATTCATGAGCGTCGTGAACGGAGGCGCTGACCGATATAGGGGCATAGCGAGCGGCCTTTCCGCGCTTAGGTGCGAGGAGGACACTCGCCTGCTCGACCATATGGTGCGGCTGGGCTCTCAACCCGCGCCGCAGCGGATTGCGAGCTTCGTGCTGGAGCTATTCGCGCGCTGTCGCGTGATTGGCCTTGTCACCGACAGTTCGTTCGCAATGCCGCTCACCCAGGAAATGCTCGGCGGGGCGCTCGGCCTGAGCGTTGTGCACGTCAACCGTGTCATTCACCGTCTCAAAGCGGATCGCCTCATCTCACTGCATGGCGGGAGGGTAACGATCGAGGACGCGATTGGCCTAGCCGGCCTCGCTGAATCGATGTCGGGCTGAGCCGCGTAGGGCTTGACGCCCAAGCGCGGAGAAAACACATGGCCGACGGCGAAAATGATCTGTCAGCGCAGCAGTTGCTCGATGCTCAGCAGGCGCTCGACGCGGCCGCCTTCAATAGAATCTTGAGCTTGGCGATAGCGAAACCGAAGCCTTGCACGACATTATGAGCAAGCCCCTTTCGATGCCGGGAAATGCAGGCAATCCCGTGGTCCAGGATGCCCAGCACAACCTGGATCAGCTGTTCGCAATGTTGGCGGAGCGACGCTGACTCGCTGGCAGACTCACAGGCTGCGATGAAGGCAAGGCCCGGTAGCGCACCATGTCGCCAATCTTGCGACACCTCGGCAAGGCGGACGCGGTTGCGCAATCTCTACGGCCCAGTCGCATCGCGCGATCTTAATGGTCTCGGGGGCGGCGTCGATCAGACTTCCGTCGAAAACGTGGCTCATGACGCCGGCAATTTGACGACCCTGCCGCGGCCGCCCAGCGCGCATTTCCAACCATATAACTTTGTGGGACCGGATGTGGGACCATCCGAACGGCTCCAGCCCAAAAGGCTGAGAATAAAGCCAAATTTCTGCTTGAATGGTGGAGCCGAGGGGGATCGAACCCCTGACCTTCGCAATGCCATTGCGACGCTCTCCCAGCTGAGCTACGGCCCCGCGCCCTTCGCGCCGCCCTCTGCGAGGGGGGCGATGACGTATCCGCCGGATGGGTGCCGGCGGCGATGAGGGCCGCGCCTTAAGGCAGGCGCGGCACCCATGCAAGCGGGAAAAACCCGCTAATTCGTGTCTTAGTGATCTTCTTCCTGGTCGCCGGTGTCGACGCCGATATCGTCGTCGCCGCCCAGATCGACATCGTCGTCCGCGTTCGGCTCCTCGTCCTCGTCGACGTCCAGATCTTCCGCCAGATCGGAATCTTCCGTTTCCTTCTCCGACTTCGGCTTCGCCGCCTCAAACGGCAGCGGCTGCTTCGACTTCAGGATCGGCTCGACCTCAAAGACGGTGCCGCATTCGACACAGGTGATCGGCTCTTCCTGGCCAAGATCGTAAAAGCGGGTGCTGCACTTGGGGCAGGTGCGCTTGGTGCCCCATTCCGGTTTCACCACGGGTTTTTGCTCCGAAAGAAATTCGAGGGAGGCGATCCGAACAATGCGGACCCGCCGAACGCCGCGCGCCTTGCCATGAGCCGGGGCCGCTGGCAAGGCCGCCGCCGATGCATCAGATGGACCCCGCCCCCGCCGCCTTCAAGTCCGCCGGTCCGCTAAAGGGCCGCGTGAGGGTTCCGGGCGACAAGTCCATCTCGCATCGCTCGCTCATGCTGTCCGCGCTGGCGGTGGGCGCAAGCACGGTCGAAGGTCTGCTCGAGGGCGAAGACGTCCTCGCGACCGCTGCCGCGATGCGCGCAATGGGTGCCGACATACAGCGCGCCGAAGACGGGCGGTGGACGATCCATGGCGTGGGCGTGGGTGGGCTGCTCCAGCCGAAGACCGCGCTCGACATGGGCAATTCCGGCACGTCGACGCGCCTTTTGATGGGGCTCGTCGCGAGCCATCCGATCATCGCCAATTTCACGGGCGACGCTTCGCTGTCGAAGCGCCCGATGAACAGGGTGATCGAGCCTCTTTCCCAAATGGGCGCGGAATTCACCGCCAGCCCGGGCGGGCGTCTGCCGCTGATGCTGCGCGGCATCTGTCCGGCGGTGCCTATCGATTACCGCCTGCCGGTAGCCTCCGCGCAGGTGAAGTCGGCGATCCTCTTGGCCGGCCTGAACACGCCGGGCCTGACGCGCGTGATCGAGCCCGTACCGACGCGCGACCATAGCGAGCGCATGCTCAAGGGCTTCGGTGCTGAGCTCTCGGTCGAACGGGAGGCGGACGGCGCACGGATCATCTCGATCCGGGGCGAGGCCGAGTTGCGGCCCCAGCATATCGTGGTCCCCGGCGACCCCTCCTCTGCCGCGTTCCCGGTGGTGGCCGCCTTGCTGGTCCCCGGCTCGGATGTGATCGTCGAGAATGTCGGCCTCAACCCCACCCGCGCCGGCCTGTTCGAGGTACTTCGCGAGATGGGCGGTCATATCGAATATCTCGACAGCCGCGAGGTTGGCGGCGAGCCGGTCGCGGACCTGCGGGTGCGCGGCTCGACCCTCAGGGGGATCGAGGTACCCGCCGCCATCGTGCCCAGCATGGTCGACGAATTTCCGATCCTGTTCGTGGCCGCAGCCCTTGCCGAAGGGCGCACCGTCACGCGCGGACTTGAGGAGCTGCGCGTCAAGGAAAGCGATCGGATCGCGGTCATGGCCGAGGGCCTGCGCGCGATCGGCGCGCGCGTGGAGGAGACCGAGGACGGACTCCTCATCGACGGCACGGGCGGAGAGCCATTGCCCGGCGGCGCCACTATCGCCGCCCATCTCGACCACCGCATCGCCATGAGCTTCGCCGTGGCGGGGCTCGTGGCCCGCGATGCGGTCACGATCGACGACATGGCGCCCGTCCAGACCAGCTTTCCGGTGTTCACCGATCTGATGCGGACGCTCGGCGCCGAGGTCGCCTGAGGCGATGCTCTCCACGAGCACCGGCAGGACCGCGCCGGCTATTCCCGGCATCCGCATCGCGCCCGAGCGCGAGGAGCGCGTCCCGGTCGAGGGTGGCCACATCTACGTTCGCATCAATGGCGACCTGACCAACGGCCGCCTGCCGCTCGTGATGGTTCATGGCGGCCCCGGCAGTTCGCACTGGTATTTCCTCAATGCGACCGCCCTTGCGGACGAACGCGCCATCATCCTCTACGATCAGCTCGACAGCGGGCGCTCCGATTGCCCGGGCGAGCCCGCAAACTGGCGGATCGAGCGTTTCGTGGACGAGCTGGAGGCGATCCGGGCACATCTCGCTATTCCGCGCTGGCATGTGCTCGGCACCAGCTGGGGCGGGTTGGTCGCGCTGGAATATGGCGCGCGGCGCTATCCGGCGCTGGCGGGACTGGTCTTGCAGTCTCCTCTCATCTCGACCGCGCGCTGGCTGGAGGACGCGAACCGCCTGAAAGAC
>Ga0157372_10009058_pt1 | contig 10574 bp, 5 predicted proteins | sample C55metaG_FD_115307 | JGI IMG/M metagenome (GOLD analysis project Ga0157372, IMG submission 115307) | Corn rhizosphere microbial communities from Kellogg Biological Station, Michigan, USA - C5-5 metaG | ecosystem: Host-associated > Plants > Roots > Rhizosphere > Soil | place: USA: Michigan...
CGAATCATCCAGGGCATGAAGCAGGGCGGCACGAAGAACCCCGTCTTTCTGCTCGACGAAGTCGACAAGCTCGGGATCTCTTTCCAGGGCGATCCGGCGAGCGCGCTCCTCGAGGTACTCGACCCCGCGCAGAACGACAATTTCACCGATCACTACCTCGGTGTTCCGTTCGATCTCAGTGAAGTGCTGTTCATCGCGACGGCCAACTTCATCCAGAACATTCCTGGACCGCTGCTCGATCGCATGGAGGTCGTGGAGTTCGCCGGCTACACCGAGCGTGAGAAAGCTGAGATCGCGAAGAAGTACCTGATTCCGCGTCAGCTCGAGGAGTCGGGGTTGGGCGACAAGGAAGTGAAGTTCACCGACGATGCGGTCACGGCGATCATCAGCAAATACACGCGCGAGGCTGGCGTTCGTCAGCTCGAACGGCAAGTCGGCGCGGTCGCGCGAAAGGTGGCGCGTCGCATCGCCGGCGGCGATGGAAAAGTGATCGAGGATGGGCAGATTGACGCCGAGGAAGTGCGCGAGCTGCTCGGCCGCCCGAAGGTGCATCCTGAGCACGCCGCCGAGGAGAACGAGGTCGGTGTCGCGACCGGGATGTATTACACGCCCGCCGGCGGCGACATCATGTTCGTCGAGGCGGCGATTCGTCGGTTGTTCGCGTATGGTCAGCGGTCGACCGACGACGAGAAGACGCAGGTCAGTGGTTGGGGGAACGTATCCCTCATCCTCACCGGTCAGCTCGGGGATGTCATGAAAGAGTCGGCGCGCGCGGCGATGACGTACGCCGCGACCCACGCGTCGACGCTGCAGATCCCGGAGGATCGCCTCGGATCGATCGAGGTGCACATTCACGTACCGCAGGGCGCGATCCCGAAGGACGGTCCGTCGGCCGGCGTAACGATGGCGACGGCCCTCGTGAGCGCGATGTCCGGACGTCCGGTGCGAAAGGACGTGGCGATGACCGGCGAGATCACGCTCCGCGGCCGCGTGCTTCCGATTGGCGGCGTCAAGGAGAAGGTGCTCGGGGCGCATCGCGCCGGTATCACTACGATTCTTTTACCTAAGGACAATGAAGCCGACATCGAGGATATTCCGGAGGACGTGCGAAAGCAGCTTCAGTTCCACTGCGTGAGCACGCTCGACGAAGTGTTCGAGATCGCGCTTGTACCCACGAACACGTCGACCACAACACAGCCGACGTTGATGGAGGAGATGGAGGGCGCGACGACGAAGGTCGCGTAGCGCTCGACCGATCTGACGAAAACGGGCCCGCAGAAATGCGGGTCCGTTTTCGTTTCTGGCCCTCTTGCACCTGAGCCGATGTCGCTTATTGTATGCAAAATCTTCGACAAATCGAGTCCAGATGAGTGCGCACCATGCCTCGCCGCTCCCACGTCCGCTGACGACGTTCGCTGCCTGCGCCTGTATCGCCCTCACCGCTGGCTGCAATCTCGACGCCCCCTCCGCCACTGTCGTCGGCGAGTACAGCATCGGCATTCCCGACGGGTGGGGCGGTGCAGCACCGACCGGGTACCGGATCGGGTTGACGAGCGACAAACACAGCGGCGCCGAAGCAGCGTTCATCTCCGGCAATACCACCGGCTCACCGAATTTCGGCGTCATCACCCAGGCGTTGCGCGCCGACTCCTACCGCGGCAAGCGGATTCGCTTCTCGGCCTGGGTAAAACAGCAGGACGTCACCGCCGACGTCGCCGGGCTGTGGCTGCGCGTCGACGGGCCAGGTCAAACTCTCGCCTTCGACAACATGACAGGCCGCGCGCTCTCGGGCACATCGGACTGGCACCAGGTGTTCATCGTGCTCGATGTCGCGGAGAACGCGCTCGGATTCTCCTTCGGTGCGCTGCTCCACGGAAAGGGCGCCCTCACGATCGACGACATGCAATTGGAGATCGTCGGCGGCAGCGAGGCGGTCACGAACGCGGATCCGCCGCATCCATCCAACGACTCCGCGGCGGTTGCCAACTCGTATCTCCGCTCGCTCTCCACTCCGGTCAACCTCGACTTCGAGGGAATCGTCGGCTCGTCGCTCGCGACGGTGAGCTGGTTGATAGAAAACACCGTCACACTGAGCGGCACCGATCCGGGGCAGGCCCCCGACGATCTACAGCCAATCGAGAGCATGATCGGCTCGGCGCACATTGTGGGAATGGGCGAAGGAACGCACGGCACGCGCGATTTCTTCCTCCTCAAACACCGCCTCTTCGAGTTCCTCGTTCAGCGAATGGGCTTCACGCGCTTCGCCATCGAGGCCACCTCGCCTGAAGCGGACGACGTGAATCGCTACGTACTTGGTGGCGACGGCGACCCGAAGAGGCTTCTGTCACATCTCTACTTCTGGACGTGGAATACCCAAGAGGTGCTCGATCTCATCGCCTGGATGCGCCAGTGGAACTCGACGGCGCCGGCGTCTCAGCGCGTGCAATTCGCCGGCATCGACATGCAGTTTCCCGGCGCGTCGATGGACAGTATCGCGTCATTCATCGCGCGAGTCGATCCCGCCAACTCCAGCCTCGTCAACGATCGCTTTGCCTGCATCACGCCGTTCCGGAATCATTTCCAGCTATTCAGCCAGCCGGGAATCGTCTACGCGGCGCGCGATTCGGCGACGAAGGCGGCGTGCGCCGCCGATCTCCAATCGGTCTACGATCTGCTCGCGGGGAAGCGCGCCGCGTACGAGCTCGCCGAGCCGGGCTCGTTCGAGACGATTTTGCATCACGCGCGACTCGTCCAACAGTTCGAGACCTGGATTAGCCTCGCGAACAACCTTGGACTCGCGAGTCTCGCGCGCGACAAAGCGATGGCCGAGAACGTCACCTGGATCAAGGATCATTCGCCGACGGGAACGAAGATGGCGGTCTGGGCACACAACCAGCACGTCAACGCGATCTCCAACTTGATGGGCGGATATCTGCGAGCCAAGTACGCGGCGGACTACGTCGCGCTTGGTTTTCTGTTCGGGCGTGGTCGATTCAACGCGGTATCGTCGGCGGGCGAAATCACCACCTTCGACGCGGAGCTCGTTCCCGACAACTCCCTCGAGTCGCTGTTCCTTTCCGCCGGGAAGAACCTCGCCCTGTTCGACACGCGGCAGATCGCCTCCGGAGGCACGACCGCCGCGCCGCTCGCCGGACCGATTCTCATGCGCGGCATCGGAAGCACCTTCTTCCCCACGTCGGAGGCGTCGTTCTTCGCGAAGCAGGTGTTCCCGAACGACTTCGACCTGCTGATCTTCGTCCGTCAGACTACCGAGAGCTCACGGCTGCCATTCTCGTTTTGAGGAGGCAATAATCAGGCGTTACTTCGGCGCCGAGTTGACGCGAATCGGCGTGAACAGCGGTCCCCAGCGCGGCACTTTCCACGGATTGTTGCGCAGCTCCACGGGTTCGGTTCCCGGGAGGAAGTACTCCGTGTAGCGACGATCCGGCATCGTCCCCGGCGTCGCCGGTAGCGCGGTGTCGCGATCGAGCTCCGCGTACACGAGACCGTCCGGCGGCGGACCCCAACCGGCCGAGGACCGGCCCGCGTAGTACTGCCCCATCATCTGCCCCCAGATCGGTGCGGCGAGCAAGCCGCCGACTGCGCCCTTCGCGATCGTCTTTGGTTTGTCGAAGCCGAGCCACACGCCGGCCACGATCTCGGGCGTCATGCCGACGAACCAGACGTCCACATTGTCGTTCGTCGTGCCGGTCTTTCCCGCGACGGGCACGTTGTCCGGCACCGCCTTCCGAGCCGCGGTTCCACTTCCCCGCTCCGCCACGTCGCGCATCATGTCGCGCATGATGAAGGCCACTCGCGGATCGAGCACCTGCTGGGGCGTCGACGGTGGACGCTCGTAGACTTTCCGTCCATTGCCGTCTTCCACTTTGGTGATGAAGCGCGGCTGCACCACCATGCCGTTGTTCGCGAACGCCGTGTACGCGGCGACAAGATCGATCGGATGGACTTCCGACGCGCCGATCGCGCTCGCCGGCACGGGGTACAAGGGTGTCGTGATGCCCAGCCGCTGCGCGAGCGCGGCAACGGAATCTATCCCGACGCGCAGACCGAGCTGGATCGCGATCATGTTGCGCGAGTGAATGAGGCCCTCGCGCATCGTCATCGCGCCGTTCGGCTTGCCCTCCCGCATCGTCACGGCGCCCCAGAACTTTCCGTCGATCTCTTCCGGCTTGTAGTCGGGTTGTCCCGGCAGCAGCGGAATATCGAGAGCGGTATCAGGAATGATCACGTTCGCCGCGACGCTGTCCTCGATCGCCTTGGCGTAAACGATCGGCTTGATCGATGAGCCGGGCTGCCGCTTTGAAACGATCGCACGGTTGAATGGCGCGCGCGCATAGTTGCGGCCACCGACCAACGCCCGCACATCGCCCGTCAGCGGATCGACCGCCACAGCGAGCGCCTGCAGGTAGTCGGTCTCGTTGCCCTTGGCCAGCGCCTGGGTCAAATGCTTGTACCCTTTCTGCGCCTCGATCTTGTTCGTGCCCTCGATGATCGCCGTGACCGCCGCGCGTTGCAGCGCTGGGTCCAGTGTCGTGTACAGCCGATAGCCGCCATTCATCACGGGAAGACCGGCCCGCTCCGCCTGCTGCCGAACGGCGTCGACGAAGTAGCCGGAAGCCGCCGCCATGCCGCCATTGGCCGCGGTGACGATCGGCTCGAGCTTCGCCTTGTCCGCTACGTCCTGCGTGATGAATTTCTGCTCCGCCATCTTTTGAAGAATCAGATTGCGGCGCTCGCGTGCGCGATCGGGGTGGCCGATCGGATCATAGTACGGCTGTGATTTCGGCAGGCCGGCGAGCGTCGCCGCCTCGGCGAGCGTCAGCTTCGCGGCCGGATGGCCGAAGTAATGGCGAGCCGCGGCATCCACACCGTACCAGCCGCGGCCAAGGTTGATCTGGTTGAGATACGCCTCGAGGATCTGATCCTTCGAGTAATGGCGTTCCATCTCACGCGCCGCGGATTGCTCGTGGAGCTTTCGCGAGATGCCCGCCGTACCGCTCACCTCGCGTCGGTCGATGAGGTCGGGATGCATGTACCCGACGAGCTGCTGGGTAATCGTGCTCCCGCCGCCGCGATTCTGATTGAGAATCTTACCCTTGATGACGCCAAGGACAGCTCTGACGTCGACGCCGTCGTGCTCGTAGAAGCGCTGGTCCTCGATGGCGATGAACGCTTTCGGGACGTAAAAGGGAAGCGATTTGAGTGGAACGTTCGTGCGGTTCTCGCGGCCGATCTCGCCGATCGGCGAGCCGTCGCGCGCAAAGACCAGCGACGACTGGGCGAGCGGAATGATGCGCCACGCGTCGCCGGTCTGGTGCGCGGTATCCTGAGCCCGAGCCGAGAACGGCAGAGCGACCGCCGACGCTAGGGCGGCCGCCGTGACGACAAGACGTTGCTTCATTGAGATTGGTACCCGCCGCGACGTTCGAAAGTTACCGGAGCTCCCGAATGGAGACCATCGGGACGGCGGGCCGTAACGTCGCACGTAGGAGGTCGCCGCCGCTATGACGAAATCCGCACTAGCTTAGTGATATGGCTCCGCTCGTTCACCCCGCCATCGCCCAGTTCAAGCCCCGCAAGGGCGACCGGCCGGGCAATCTCGCACGGCTTCGCTCCGTGTTCGCTCAAGCCGACCGAATGGAGCCGCGCCCGACCGTGCTGTGTTTGGCCGAGAGCGCGCTCACCGGCTACTTCCTGGAGGGCGCGGTCCGAGACAACGCGGTCACGGCCGGTACGTTCGCCGCGGAGCTCGACGCGGCCTACCGAGCCACCGTGCCGGACCCACGGCCGCTCGATGTGACGCTTGGGTTTTACGAGGTCTGGAACAACAAGTTGTACAACAGCGCGATGTACGTGACGCTCGGCGCCGGCGAGCCGCGCATCGCACATGTCCATCGCAAGGTTTTTCTGCCGACTTACGGCTTGTTCGACGAGGAGCGTTTCGTCGAGCGTGGTCGTGACGTTCGCGCATTCGACACGCCTTGGGGACGCGCCGCGCTCCTCGTCTGCGAAGATGCCTGGCACAGCACGACGGCGACGATCGCCGCGCTCGACGGCGCCCAGATTCTGTTCGTATGCTCGGCGCCTCCGGCGCGCGGGCTCTGGCCGAAATCCGACGACGTGCCAGGTCCGGCGAGTGTCAGCCGCTGGGACCGGCTGATTCGAGAGATCGCGGACGAGCACGGCATTTACGTCACACTCGCCAACCTCGTTGGAAGCGAGGGCGGAAAGATGTTTCCGGGCAGTTCCATCGTGGTCGGACCCCATGGCGACGTTCGTGGACGCGCCCCGCTTTGGGACGACGCGATTCTTTCGGTGACAGTCGATCTCGCCGATGTAACGCGCGCCCGCGCCGACATACCGCTGATTGCCGACCTCGAGACGATGATGCCGCATCTGCGCGTCAGCCTCGACGCCGCAATGGCTCGGCAACCGTACACGCTCGAGTATGACCCTCCGTCGATCAGTGCGCGCGCCAGGCCAAAGCCCGGAGCGCCATCGAAGCAGGACGGCGGGTTGAAGGTCGTCCGGGTGAGCACGAGCGACGAGCGCGCACCCGCGCCGTTGCAGATCGACGGAGCGCTCTCGGAGCAGTGGCTCGTCAACTTCATTCGCGACGAAATGGAGCGCCGACGCTTCCGCTGCGCGGTGGTTGGCGTTTCAGGCGGCGTGGATTCGGCGGTCACCGCATACCTCGCCGCAAAGGCACTGGGTCCCGAGAACGTTCTGGGTGTGCGGATGCCATACCGCACATCGAGTAAAGAGAGCCTGGACCATGCGGAGCTCGTGATCGAGGCGTTGGGCATTCAGTCACGAACCGTCGATATCTCGCCCGCGGTCGACGGCTATCTGTGCAACGAACCGGACGCTGACGGCGGCCGCCGCGGCAACGTGATGGCGCGCATGCGTATGATCACGCTGTTCGATCTCGCCGCGAAGCATCACGGCATCCCGCTCGGCACCGGCAACAAGACGGAGCGGTTGTTCGGCTACTTCACCTGGCACGCGGACGACTCGCCGCCGATCAATCCGCTCGGTGACCTCTTCAAGACCCAAGTCTGGGCGCTGGCGCGACACCTCGGTGTTCCGAGCGTGATCGTCGACAAACCGCCGACGGCCGATCTCGTCGTCGGGCAGACCGATGAGGGGGACTTCGGCATCAGCTACCAGCGTGCCGACGAAATTCTCAACTGGCTATTGAGCGGCTTCAGCGCCGACGAAGTGACCGCCCGCGGTTTCGACGCGGCGGACGTTGCGCTCGTGAAGAAGCGCGTCGAAGGGACGCACTGGAAGCGCCGGCTCCCCACCGTGGCGATGGTCAGTCCGACGGCGATCGGGGAGAGTTATTTGAGGCCGGTCGACTACTGACCCCATTTCTGAAGCCTGGTCCGCGACAGCCTCGAACCTGAAACCGCGGTTTAACTCACGCCGGTATACTCGGGACCGACGTCTCGAGTAGACAGGTGTGAGATAAACGACGGAACCTGGTTCCCGTAGCGGCTTGGCCGCGCGGAGCGTTATGCGGCGTAGGCCAAGCTTACCGCCCGCCTTGCGCAGCGCTTGAGCGCCCGATGCACCGCGCGAGCATGCGCGATGAAGTTGAGCCCCGCCCAAGGATAGCGGGCAAAAAATTCGGTCGGCAGCATGTTTCCCTTCAGCCTGTTGCACCTCGCGCAGGCGAGGACGACGTTGCCCGGGACGTGCGCGCCGCCGTGCGAGAGCGGATGCACATGGTCGAGCGTGGCGAAGTCGAAGTCGAGGGTCGCGGCGCAGTAGACACAGCGGCGTCCGCAGTCGCGCATCGCGGCGCGCTTGATCGCTCGCTTTTGGTGGCCGGCCGGAATGTTCTTGCGCCGGCGGGCCGGTCGAGGGAGTCGTGGAAGGGCTACACGGTGAAAGTGCCGACGTCGGGACATGTCACCTCGCTAAAAAGGCGAAACCCCGCGGCGGGAAATTCTCCCGCGCGGGGTTGCGCGCCGATCAGTGAAGTTGCGGCTCCGATGGAGACCGTGGCTGTCGCGCCACTCTCGTGGTCGCGCCGTTCGACATACTGCGAGCTGTCGGACGAGTGGGCTCATCGGCCTCCGGTAGGGACGCGCGAGCACTTCGTGTCGCGCGCGCCATACAAATGCACGCGGTGGCAAAACCGCGCAAGAGGCGAGTGAAACGAGTTCGTCACTCGCGCCCATCAACGTTGGAGTTCGGCTCGGTGAGAAGCTCTCCATGCGCTCCTTCGCGAGTGTTGATCGCACTCGCACGTGCTGGCGAAGCCGATCGCCGCGCGGCGCCCGGAGCGGGCGCCCGCGATCGCCCCGGCTTCATTCGGTCTGACTCTTTATATGTCGGCAGCGCAACAGAACGTTCCATTTGCGCCACAGGTCGCGCGCCCGTGCCATCGCGAGGCCTCGAATCGACTTTCATGGGGTCGCGAAGGGCCGCGATGATCCGCGCGGCATACGCATCGAGGACCGTGCGATCCGGCATCGCCGACCCATTGAACGGAAGTGGAACGTCGAAGCCGTCCCCAACTCGCCGCGGGATGATGTGCACGTGAAAATGCGGCTCATCCTGCCCCGCCGCTTCGCCGCTGCTTACGACAAGATTCAAGTCCTCACATCCGCTGACGCGGCGGACAGCATTGGCCAGCTGCATCGTCATCCGGAACAGGTGCAAGCCCAGCTCTTCCGGAACCTCGAGCAACGACTCGTAGTGCTCACGCGGTACGACGAGGACATGCCCGTTATTGACGGGCTGGATGTCCATGAACGCGATGGCATCCGAGTCCTCGTGGCAAATCGAGACCTCGGCGGCGCCGCGAATCAGGTTGCAAAAGGTGCAGTGTTCCTTGTCCGCCATAGCCGCCTCGGGTGTATTCGACTGTTTGCAAGGCACGACGGATGCCAGTCTGGCGGCTCGGCGGCTCGGCAGCTCGTCGCCCGTCGCCCGTCGCCCGTCGCCCGTCGCCCGTCGCCCGCGTATTTTCAAGACATGGCCACTACCAGCAAAGCCGAGCGCCGATCCGCCGCGGGGCTTACGCGCGATCAACTCGTCGGTGCATACCGCACCATGCTCCTGTCGAGACGGCTCGACGACAAAGAGATCCAACTCAAGCGCCAGAACAAGATCTTCTTCCAGATCTCGAGCGCCGGACACGAGGCGATAATGACCGCCGCCGGCTTCGTCCTGCGGCCGTCCTATGACTGGTTCTATCTGTACTACCGCGACCGAGCGCTCTGTCTGCACCTGGGGATGACCGGCGAAGAGATGCTGCTCTCAGCCGTCGGGGCCGCCTCCGATCCGAATTCCGGCGGCCGGCAGATGCCCAGCCACTGGGGCCATAAGAAGCTCAACATCGTCTCCACCTCGTCGCCCACTGGAACGCAGTTCCTTCAGGCCGTCGGCTCGGCGGAAGCGGTGCTGCGCGCCAGTCAGCTTGGCATCACCGACGGCTTCGAGAAAGACGAGGTCGTGCTCTGCACGACGGGCGACGGCACGACGAGCGAGGGGGAGTTCTGGGAGTCCCTCAACAACGCGTGCAATCTCAAGTTGCCCCTCGTCTACGTCGTCGAGGACAACGGGTACGCCATCTCTGTTCCCGTCGAGGTGAACACCGCCGGCGGCAGCATCTCGAAGCTCGTCGCCTCGTTCCCCGATCTGCTCATCCAGGAGGTCGACGGCTGCGACCTCCTCGCCAGCTACGAGGCAATGAAGAAGGCGGTTGCCTACGCGCGCGAGCGCAAAGGTCCGGCGCTCGTCCACGCGCACGTCATTCGGCCCTACTCGCACTCTCTTTCGGACGACGAGGTGATGTATCGTCCGGCCGAAGAACGCGAGGCCGACGCACGCCGCGATCCGGTGACGCACTTCCCCGAGTGGCTCGTCGCCGAGGGATACGCTACCACCGCCGAGATCGCGAAGATCCAGGAGGAGGTCGAAGCCGAGGTCTTGGCGGCGACCGATGCGGCGCTCGGCGCCGAGCAGCCCGGACCCGAGACGATCGAGCAGTTCGTCTACTCACCCGACGTTGACCCGACGAGCGAGCAGTTCGACACCGAGGACGATCCGCAGTTCTCGGGAAACGAGACGACGATGGTCGATCTGCTCAACGCGTGCATGAAGGACGAGATGCGCCGCGATGAGAAGATTCTCATCTTCGGCGAAGACGTCGCCGACGTCTCGCGCGAGAAGTATCTCCAGGAAGTCAAAGGCAAGGGTGGCGTGTTCAAGGTCACCTGGGGCCTGCAAAAGGAATTCGGCGGGAACCGCGTCTACAATTCGCCTCTCGCCGAAGCGACGATCGTCGGACGCGGAATCGGGTTGGCGCTCCGCGGATTCAAGCCGGTCGTCGAGATCCAGTTCTTCGATTACATCTGGCCCGCGTACATGCAGCTTCGCGACGAGCTGGCGACGATGCGCTGGCGTTCGAACGGCGATTTCGCCTCGTCGCTCGTCGTGCGCGTGACCTACGGCGGCTACATCCGCGGCGCGATCTATCACTCGCAAACCGGCGCGTCGCTCTTCACCCACTGTCCCGGCTTGCGCGTGATCTGCCC
>Ga0157372_10009059_pt1 | contig 10574 bp, 8 predicted proteins | sample C55metaG_FD_115307 | JGI IMG/M metagenome (GOLD analysis project Ga0157372, IMG submission 115307) | Corn rhizosphere microbial communities from Kellogg Biological Station, Michigan, USA - C5-5 metaG | ecosystem: Host-associated > Plants > Roots > Rhizosphere > Soil | place: USA: Michigan...
ATCCACCACACGAGCGAAAGGGCATCGCCCGTCGGAGGCGTCATCTGGAAGAAGGCGGCGACGAACGGGATGGCGAGGGCCAGCCCGAGCCCGACCACCATCGCGCCCACGATCGCGGCCTTCACCCACGTGAACGGGAGCGCGATCAGCACGAGCACCCAGAGGCCGAGGAAGGCGATGATGAGCGTCGAGCCCGTGCGCACCATTTCGAGCGGCACGTGCCACTCCTCGCCGGCGATCCGCGAGTAGGCGGTGATCGCCAGGCCGATGATGACACCGGCCGGGATGGCGAAGCTCAGCGATCGCCTGAGGAAGCCGGGCACATACCGGCGCACGTTCGGCAGCAGCGCCAGGAAGAATGCCGGGATGCCGATGGTCAGCCCGTCGGTCAGTGAGAGCTGCCGCGGGAGGAACGGGATCGGCAGCAGCAGGACGCCGAAAAGCACCGCGATGGCGGTCGCGTAGGTGGTCTTCGTGAGAAAGAGCATCGAGACGCGCTCGATGTTCGCGGTCACCTGCCGGCCCTCGGCGACGACCCCGGGAAGGTGGGAGAACCTGCCGTCGAGCAGCACGAGCCGGGCGACGGCCTTCGTGGCGGCGGAACCCGACTCCATCGCGATGCCGATGTCGGCGTTCTTGATCGCGAGGGCGTCATTCACCCCGTCACCGGTCATCGCGACGACATGCCCACGACTCTGCAGTGCGGTCACCATCGCCTTCTTCTGATCCGGGGTCACGCGGCCGAAGACGCTGTGCGTCTCGAGCACCTCCGCGAGCGCGTCGACGTCGTCGGGCAGGGTCTGAGCGTCGATGCCGGCATCCACCTCGAGTCCGACCCGCCGTGCGATCGCAGCGACCGTGTCCGGGCTGTCGCCCGAGATCACCTTCACCGTGACATCCTGCTCGGCGAAATAGGCCAGGGTCTGCGCAGCATCCGGACGCACCTGCTCGATCAGCGTGACGAGCGCGACGGGTGCGACCGGCGGCAGGCGCTCCGCGTCCACGTCGGAGTCGTCCAGCGCCGTCTCGCCGTGCGCGAGGACCAGCGTGCGCTTGCCCTGCGACGCCAGCCCGCTCACCGCGTCGGCGAGAGAGCCTTCGCCGCGCACGCCGATCCGCGCCGCGTCGGGGAAGACGAGGCCCGGGGCGCCGAGCACCCACGTGCCGGGCAGTTCGGCGAGCGAGACGGCGCTCCACTTGCGTGCGGACGAGAAGGGGATGCTGTGCTCCTCGGTCAGCTCGCGCGTCACGGGGTGCCCCTCGCCGATGCTGCGCGCGGTGGCATTCGCGTCGGGTGCGGCCCCGAACCATGCCAGCACGTCGCGCCAGCCGTCGACCTCATCGAGCGGATGGTCCGCGTCGAAGGCGATCTCGCCGAAGGTCAGCGTGCCGGTCTTGTCGAGGCAGATGACATCGACGCGGGCGAGTCCCTCGACGGCGGGCAGCTCCTGAACGAGCACCTGCTGGCTTGCCAGGCGGGCGGCGCCGACGGCGAAGGCGATGCTCGTCATGAGCACGAGTCCCAGGGGGATCATGGCGATGATGATCGCGATCGAGGAGACCGCGGCATCCCGCCATCCACCCGTCTCGATCGCGACGCGCCATCCGCCCTCGACCTGCACCTGCGAATTCGTGACGAGGAGCGCCACCGGTCCGATCGCCCAGCCGACCCACTTCAGCACGCGATCGATGCCGCGCTTGAGCTCCGACCGCATCATGGAGAACGAGCGGGCTTCGCGGGCGAACGAGTTGGCGTAGGAATCGGCGCCGACCCGCGTCGCCTGCGCTGTGCCCTCTCCCCCGACGACGATGGATCCGGACAGCAGCTCGTCGCCCGTGCGCTTGTCCACGGGGTCGGATTCCCCGGTGAGCATGGATTCGTCGACCTGCAGCCCGCGCTCGCTGCGGACCACGGCATCCGCGGCGACCTGGTCGCCCGCCCGCAGCACGAGGAGGTCGTCGAGCACGACGTCGCCCTGCGAGACCTCCGCGTCCGAACCGTCGCGGCGCACCCGGGCGCGCGGCGCGTGGAGCAGCGCAAGCCGGTCGAGGGCGATCTTGGCGCGGATCTCCTGATAGCAGCCGATCAGTGTGTTGAAGATGGCCGCGAAGCCGAAGAGCGCGTCCTGCCAGTGGCCGAGCAGCAGCAGGACGGCGAAGCACGCGATCACGATGCCGTTGAACAGCGTGAAGACGTTCGCGCGGACGATGTTCCACCACGTGCGGCTGGTGGACGCCTCGAACGCGTTCGTCCGGCCGGCGGCGGTCCGCTCCGCGACCTCGGCCGAACTGAGTCCGTCGAGGGTCACGGCATCCATGCGTCACACGATAGTGCTCAGCCCTTCGTCGACCCCGCGAGCAGGCCGCGCACGAAGTAGCGCTGCAGCGAGAAGAAGACGATGAGCGGAACCAGGATCGCGACGAATGCCCCCGCCGTCAGGAGGGCCCAGTCGTTGCCGCGGGACCCGGTGATCTCGGCGAGCAGCTTCGTGATCGGCGCGACCTCGCCGTCCGCGAAGATGAGGGCGACCAGCAGGTCGTTCCACACCCACAGGAACTGGAAGATCGCGAACGACGCGATGGCCGGCATCGTCAGCGGCAGCACGATGCGGAAGAAGACCTGACCGCGGGACGCCCCGTCCACGCGTGCCGCCTCGATGATCTCGGAGGGGATCTCGGCCATGAAGTTGTGCAGCAGGTAGATCGCGAGGGGCAGGGCGAACATCGAGTGCGCGATCCAGACCTGGGCGTATCCGCCTGCGATCCCGAGCGGCCCGGTGACCTGCAGCCCGAAGAGGTTCAGGCCGCGCGAGAACGAGCTCAGCAGCGGGACCAGCGCCATCTGGATGGGCACGATCTGCAGGGCGAACACGAAGACGAACAGGATGTTGCGTCCCTTGAAGTCCGTCCATGCGAACGCGTATGCGGCGAGAGCCGCGATGGTCAGCGGCACGATGGTCGCCGGCACGGTGATGGCGATCGAGTTGACGAAGGCGTCCGCCATCGTCAGCTGGGTGTTGCCGGCGTCGAGGACCTTGATGTAGTTCTCGAGCGTCACCTGCGGGTTCTGGAAGAACGTCCACCATCCGGTCGTCTGGATGAGCACCTGCGGCCGGAAGGACGAGACGAAGAGGCCGAACGTGGGGATCGTCCAGACGACCGCGATGATGATCGCCGCGGCTGACGCCCACGGCTTGGAGAGGGTCTTGCGCGTTCGTCGCGCAGTGCCCTGCATCCGCCGCTCGCCGCGTACCAGCTCCTTCTGCGTCTCTGCGTCGAGAGGCAGATCGATCGGCATGACCTCGCTCATCGGATCTCCCTCTGCTTCGCGATCTGGCGCGCGTTGTAGATGACGATCGGGAGGATCAGGATGAACAGGATCACGGCGAACGCGGCGCTGCGACCTGCCTCGAAGTTCGTGAACTGCGTGTACATCTCGTTCGCGAGCGTCGACGTCTCGAAGTTGCCGCCCGTCATCGTGCGGACGATGTCGAAGACCTTCAGTGCGGCGATCGAGATGGTCGTGAGGACGACGATGATCGCCGGCCGGATGGCGGGGACCGTCACCGCGCGGAAGCGCTGCCAGGCGTTGGCCCCGTCGAGCTGCGCCGCCTCGAGGAGCTCCATCGGCACGCCCTTGATGGATGCCGAGAGGACGACCATCGCGAAGCCGGTCTGCACCCAGATGAGCACGACGATGAGGAAGCCCGTGTTCCACGGCGAGTTCAGCAGGAACTGCTGGGGCGGGAGGCCGAGCGAGACGAGGATCTGGTTCAGCAGGCCGATCTGCGAGAACTGCTCGCCGCGATAGGCGTACACGAACTTGAAGATGATGCTCGCGCCGACGAATGAGATCGCCATCGGCATGAAGACGAGGACCTTGTAGACCCTCTCGCCGCGGGTGCGGTCGATGAAGACCGCGTAGGCGAGTCCGACGGCGGTCGAGACGACCGGAACGACGAGGACCCACACGATCGTGTTGACGACGACCCGGATGCCGTCAGGCTGTGTGAACACCCAGACGAAGTTGTCGAGGCCGATGAACCTGTTGCCCGCGGAATTCATGAACGAGGCGACGAAGGTCTTGATCGACGGAAGGATGAGGCCCACCAGCAGCAGCAGCGCCGCCGGGGTGAGGAATGCGATGAGCTGGATGAGGTAGCCCTTGCCGGCTCGCGACCGGAAGTCCAGGAGGAACAGCCCGGCGCCGAGCACAGCCGCCACGACGACCGCCCACGGCAGGGAGTTGAAGGCGACGGCGACGACGACGGGGATCAGCACGCACATCCCGAGGCGGATCCACGTGTAGAGCGTGCCCGAGCGGGGTGCGATGTCGATCAGGAACAGGATCAGTCCCACGACGACGAGGAAGGCCAAGACCACCACGATCGCCTGAAGGATGGGATGCAGCATCCCGATCCACGTGAACAGCGGAGTCATCTCGCCCCTTCGAGAGTGCGGACGGGCCGCCCCGTCACCGGGGCGGCCCGTCGCCGATTCAGTTGGACGGCCAGCCGGCCTGGATCTGCTCGACGACCTGGTCGACGGGAGTGCCGTTCACCCAGGCGACCATGCCCTTCCAGAAGGTACCGGCACCCACGGCGCCCGGCATCAGGTCGGAGCCGTCGAAGCGGAGCGTCGTCTTGTCGTCCTGGAGGATCTTGATCGACTCCTTCAGGATCGGGCTCGATGCGTTCTCCGGATTCAGGCCCTTGTTCGCCGAGATGACGCCGCCGAGCTTGACGCGCGAGTTCGCCCACTCCGGGCTCGACAGGTAGGTCAGGAACTTCTGCACCGCCGGCTTGTCGCTGAAGCCGCCGACGATCTCACCGCCACCGGTGATCGCCTGCCCGCCGGCCTCCTTCGGAGGCGTCATGAACGCCCAGATCGCCTTGTCGGGGCCGACCTGACCGCCCGCCTCGCTCAGGAAGCCGTCGAAGAACGACGCCTGGTGCGTGAGCGCGCAGTCGCCCTTGACGACGGGGTTGGCCACGTCGCCGAACGGGGTGGAGTTGATCGACTTCACGTCGCCGATGCCCGCGTTGACGTTCTTCGGGTCGAGCAGCACCTTGCCGACCGCGTTGAAGGCGTCCTTGATGCGGGGGTCGGTGAACTTGATCTTGCCCTTCACCCAGTCGTCGTACACCTGCGTGCCGTCGAACCGGATGATGTAGTCCTCGATCCAGTCGGTGCCCGGCCAGCCGGTGGCGGCGTCCGATCCGAATCCGGCGCACCACGCGGGCTTGCCGGTCTTCGCCTCGATGGTCGAGGTGAGGGTCATCATCTCGTCCCACGTCTTCGGGACCTCGACGCCCCACTCCTGGAACTTGGCGGGCGAATACCAGACCCAGCCCTTGACGTTCGCCATGAGCGGCGCGCCCCAGAACTTGCCGTCGACCGTGCCGTAGTTCTGCCAGTCCTTCGACCAGTACTTCTCGGCGTTGGCCTTGACCGAGGCCGGGGCCTCCTTCAGGTAGCCGCGGGTCGCGAAGTCGGCGAACAGGCCGGGCTGCGGGAAGATCGCGACATCCGGCGGGTTGCCACCCTGCGCCCGGATGCCGATCTGCTTCTCGAACTCCTGGTTGCCCTCGTACTTGACCTTGATGTCGTTCTTCTTGGCCCAGTCCGACCACGACTGCTGCAGGAGCTTCGCCTCGTCGCCGACGATCGTTCCGTACACGGTGACGGTGTTGTCACCGGAGCTGCCGCCCCCCGTGTTCCCGGAGCATCCGGCGAGCACGATGCCCGCGGCTGCGGCGAGGGCGAGCGGAGCCAGGATACGGCGGCGCTGCGGGTTCCCCATGTGATTCCTCCTCATCGAAGTTTCCGGCTCCGTGCGTTCATGTCATGAACTCAGGAACCGATTCCACGCAAAGGTATTGGACAAACGCGGGATTTACAACGCAGCTGGATCACAAGTGCATAACCCGTAGTGGGGAGCGCTCCCACATTTGGGGCGATTCTTCTGGAACCGGTTCCCTCTTCACCCGGTCTGGGCATAGCATTTTCGCCAGGAGGTGCCGCCGGTGAACGGGATTGCCGAGGTCGCCCGGGTCGCGGGCGTGTCGAAGTCGACAGCCAGCCGTGCCCTGTCGGGCGGCGGCTATGTCTCCGAGCAGACGCGGCGCAGAGTCGCATCCGCCGCGTCCCAGGTGGGCTACGTGCCGTCGGCGTCGGCGGTGAGCCTCGCGAGCGGACGGACCAAGACGGTCGGGGTCGTGCTGCCCGGTGTGACCCGGTGGTTCTTCGCCCAGGTGCTCGAAGGCATCCAGCAGTCGCTCCTCTCCGCCGGGCTCGACCTCGTGCTCTACGATGCGCGCATCGGCACCCCCGGTCGGCGCCGCATCTTCGACGACTTCCTCGCACGTGGCCGCTTCGACGGCCTGATCGCCGTCGGCGTGGAGCCGCACGACGCCGAGCTCGAGCGCATCGAGGCGATCCGATGCCCCGTGGTGAGCGTCGCGAGCGGAGGCTTCCCGGACGACATCGCCATCGACGACATGGACGTGTCGCGCCGAGCCACCGAGCACCTGCTCGGGCTCGGACACCGGCGCATCCTCTTCCTGGGCGGGGGCACCGGCCGGGAGACGAGCGTGGAGAGCCGCCGGCTCGAGGGCTATCGCACTGCGATGGATGCCGCCGGCCTCGGCGAGCGCGTCACGCACGTGCGCTGCGACGTCTCGGTCCCGGGCGGCTACGCGGCCGCGGCCGACATCCTCGGCGACCTGCGCGCCCGGCCGACCGGCATCGTGGCCGTGGCCGATGAGGTCGCCATCGGGGCGATCATCGCGGCGCAGCGCCTCGGGCTCGTCATCCCGCACGACCTCAGTGTGATCGGCGTCGACGACCACGAGTACGCAGGCATGTTCCTGCTGACGACACTGGCCCAGGATGCGCGCGCCCAGGGCTCCGTCGCCGTCGACCTTCTGCTGCGCCGCATAGAGGCCGAACCAGGCGGCCTCGTGGTTCCCGCCCCCCAGCCGCAAGCGCGGCTCGTCGTCCGCAATTCGACGGCCGCGCCGTTCGAAACCGTCCCGGCATGACGAAAGCCCCGGATGCGTCGCATCCGGGGCTTTCGAAAAGGCGTCGTTACTTGAGGGTAACGGTGGCGCCGGCCTCTTCGAGAGCGGCCTTCGCCTTCTCGGCGGCCTCCTTGGTCGCGCCCTCGAGGACGGCCTTGGGGGCACCGTCGACGACGGCCTTGGCCTCGCCGAGGCCCAGCGAGGTGAGCTCGCGGACCGTCTTGATGACCTGGATCTTCTTGTCGCCGGCAGCCTCGAGGATGACGTCGAACGAGTCCTTCTCCTCCTCGGCCTCGGCCTCGGCACCCGCGCCGCCGGCGCCGGCAACGGCGACGGGAGCAGCAGCGGTGACGTCGAACTTCTCCTCGAACGCCTTCACGAACTCGCTGAGCTCGACAAGGGTCAGACCAGCGAACTGGTCGAGCAGCTCCTCAGTGGTGAGCTTCGCCATGGTGTATCTCCTAGATATGTGGGGGTTTGTGGAAGAGATCGCCGACCGCTCACGCGGCCTCGGCGGCCTCCAGCTTTTCGCGAAGCGCGTCGATGGTCGCGGCAGCCTTGCCCATCGTCGCCTTCATCATGCCCGCGGCCTTCGCAAGCAGAACCTCACGGCTCTCGAGCGAGGCGTACTTGTTGACCTCGTCGGCGCTGAGGGTGTTGCCCTCGAACACACCGCCCTTGATCACGAGAAGCGGGTTGGCCTTGGCGAAGTCACGCAGAGCCTTCGCGGTGGCGACGAAGTCGCCGTGCACGAATGCGATGGCCGACGGACCCTTGAGGTCGTCGTCCAGCGCCGTGATCCCCACATTGTTCGCGGCGATCTTGGTCAGCGTGTTCTTCACCACGGCGTATTCCGCGTCCTGACGGATGCTGTTGCGCAGCTGCTTGAGCTGGGCGACCGTCAGACCGCGGTACTCGGTCAGCAGTACGGCGTTCGAGTTCTCGAAGTTCTTCGTGAGCTCGGCGACCGATGCATCCTTCTGCGCCATGGTCACTCCTTGTGTATACGTCACGCGCCGCAGTGGCGGCTCGTGGGCCTCGGTGCCGGCCGGCCCGGAAAAACAGAAGAGCTCCGGCGCAAGCGCACGGAGCTCGGATATCTCGGCTCGGAATCCTGACGGATCCCTTCGTGTCACCTGCGCGGGCCCCTGCTTCGCAGAGCTTCGATCGTCTTGCGCTTTCGCGCGCCACGATGACCGGCGGTCTTTGGCTTCGATCAAGTGTACGGGATGCAGGGAGCCTGCCCAAATCGGGGGCCGGCCCTCACCCCATGTCGTGCGCGTCGTCGGGGATCGCGTGGACCTTCAGGTCCTTGGCCGCCAGGGAGATGCGGGCCGCGAGTGCGGCATCCGCATCCGTCAGCCCCTTCGCCGAGTGCGTGAAGAGCCGCACCCGCAGCGTCGCGTACCGGACGTCGACGTCGGGATGATGATCGGCCGCGTCGGCGAGCACTGCGATCTGGGAGAAGAGCCGGGCGCCGGTCGCGAAGTCGCCGGTGTCGAACGTGGCGAAGGCACCCGATTCGGTCGGGTTCCACTCCTCGACGCCGTCGCGGTCGCGGAACTCCTGAGGGGTGATCGTGTCCATGCATCGACGATGCCACCGACAGCGCGGAGCGCAAGCCCCCTGGACAGGGCCGCCTCGAGGTGAATGCCGTCCGCGCCGCGTCGCAGCCTGTGGGCGTCCGGGCTTCGGCGTACGCTCGGAGCGTGACTCCCGAACTGGCCGCTCGCATCGTCGCGGACTCGCGCGACAGGGTGGCCTGGGTGCGAGCGCGCTCCCGGGGCATCACGGCGACGGACGTCGCGACGCTCACGAGTGCCCGCGCGATCCCGCGCGCGGCAGATGCGAAGCTCCACGGCTCCGGGTTCTCCGGCAACGCCTTCACCGATCACGGCAGGCGGCGTGAACCGGAGATCGCGGGGTGGGTCGCGGCGACGCACGGCATCCAGCCGTCCACGGCCCTGTTCCACGCGGTCGTCGAGAAACGGCACCTCGCAACGCCCGACGGCATCGCGATGGATGCCGGTGGGCGCGTCATCCTCGCGGAGATCAAGACGACGAACAAGGCGTGGCGGTCGATCCCCCGGTCCTACCTCCGCCAGGTGTGGTGGCAGCAGCACGTCCTCGGCGCCGAGCGGACGCTCGTCGCGTGGGAGCAGCACTCCGAGTTCGTCCCCGTCGACGAAGAGCCGCGCTGCGCGTGGGTGGATCGCGACGAGGCGGAGATCGCCAAGCTCGTGAGCCTCGCCACCGCGCTGATCGACGAGCTGTACCTGCGCACGCAGCACGGGCGGCGCAACGACGGCACACCGCGGGTGGATGCATCCCGCGAGATGTTCCGGTCGCTCGCACTGGCGGACTGAGCCCGCCGGCGCTCGGTCGCCCCGTTTCGACCCGCCGGTGCGCCCGCTCGATGACGGCCCGGGGTGGGAATAGTTGACGTTCGTCAACGGTTATGGATATGGTTGACCAAGCTCAACTGTTGACAGAAATCAACCATGCGGGGTGTCGCCCCGTGTCGCGAAGGAAATCATGTCCTCCTCATCCGCTCTCGAAGCGCCTAAGATGTCGCACCGCCAGGTGCTCGAGGCGCTGTCCGGCCTCCTGCTCGGCATGTTCGTGTCGATGCTCGCCTCGACCGTCGTCTCCTCGTCGCTTCCCGTCATCGTGCACGACCTCGACGGCAACCAGGCCGCATTCACGTGGGTCGTGACCGCGACCCTGCTCACGACCGCGATCTCGACCCCCGTCTGGGGCAAGCTCGCCGACCTCTTCAACCGCAAGCTGCTGTTCCAGCTCGCGATCGTGATCTTCGTCCTCGCGACCGCGACGGCGGGCTTCGCGCAGAACCCCGAGATGCTCATCGCGTCCCGTGCGCTACAGGGCGTCGGGGCGGGCGGCCTCGCGGCCCTCAGCCAGGTGCTGATGGCCGACATCATCAGCCCCCGCGAGCGCGGCCGCTACATGGGCCTCTTCGGGGCGGTCATGGCGCTCGCCACCATCGGCGGCCCGCTTCTCGGCGGTGTGATCACCGACGCGTGGGGCTGGCGCTGGAACTTCTTCGTCGCCCTGCCGGTGGCGATCGTCGCACTGATCATCGTCCAGAAGACGCTGCACCTGCCCGCACGCGCGAAGCGCAAGGTGTCGATCGACTACCTCGGCATCGTCCTGCTCTCCGTGGCCGTCTCGCTGCTGCTCATCTGGGTCACGAACGCCGGCACCGCCACCAAGGGCGAGTGGTCGGACCTCGCCAACAACGACTGGTGGAGCCTCACGACCGTCCTCATGATCGGGGGCGCGATCCTCGCTGCCATCCTGTTCGTCGTGGTCGAGCTGCGCTCGAAGGAGCCCCTCATCCCCCTGACGCTGTTCCGCGATCGCACGTTCACGCTGGCCGTCATCGCATCGATCGCCACCGGCATCGCGATGTTCGGCGCATCCGTCTTCCTCAGCCAGTACATGCAGCTCGCCCGCGGCGCCACGCCCACCCAGGCCGGCCTCATGACGATCCCGATGATCGCGGGCCTGCTCGTGGCATCCGTCGGCATC
>Ga0157372_10009060_pt1 | contig 10574 bp, 8 predicted proteins | sample C55metaG_FD_115307 | JGI IMG/M metagenome (GOLD analysis project Ga0157372, IMG submission 115307) | Corn rhizosphere microbial communities from Kellogg Biological Station, Michigan, USA - C5-5 metaG | ecosystem: Host-associated > Plants > Roots > Rhizosphere > Soil | place: USA: Michigan...
ATCGGGCAGTCTCTCGGGTTCTCATGCTCCGAAGCGGAGAACGCGGAGTCGGCGCTGGCCTTGCTGGAAGAACAACCGGCACACATGATTCTGACCGACATGGTAATGCCGCGAATGTCGGGCCTTGATTTCCTGGAACGCGTAAAAAAACTGCTGCCTCGAACAGAAGTAGCGCTCATGACAGGCCATGGATCGATCGAGACTGCGGTCAAGGCAATGAAGCTGGGTGCCTACGATTACATCGCAAAGCCCTTCGCCCAATTAGACGAACTTCGTTTGTTCTTGGGACGAATGGCGGACAAGATTCGCTTGGTCGAAGAGAATCTTTTCCTCAGAGAGCAAGTCGAGACTGAGGTCGATTTACACGGCATTGTTGGCGTATCTACCAAGATTCAAGACGTCTTGCGAGTGGTGTCGCGTCTGAAGGACACACGAACCCCAGTGCTAATCACGGGGGAGAGCGGCACCGGCAAGGAACTGGTTGCCCGAGCCATTCACTTCCGCGGCGGGTTCGCGAGCCGTCCGTTCGTTGCGGTGGATTGCGGATCGCTTGTGCCGACCCTGATCGAAAGCGAACTGTTTGGATACGAGAAAGGCGCATTCACCGGAGCGCTGAAATCGAAAGAGGGGTTGTTCAAGGCCGCGGATGGCGGCACCATTTTTCTGGATGAGATAGGGGAATTGCCGCTCGAAATGCAGGGGAAACTCTTGCGTGTGCTGCAGGAGAAAGAAGTGCGGCCGGTGGGAAGCAATCAGCGAAGCAAGGTGGATGTGAGAGTGATCGCGGCCACCAATCGAGATCTCGAAGCCGAATACAAAATTGGAGCGTTTCGCAAAGACCTTTATTTTCGACTGAACGTGGTTACGGTCCACCTGCCGGCATTGCGCGAGCGTCGGTCTGATATCCCGATGCTGACGAACTGGTTCCTGGAGCGGTGTGCGCCAGGACGCAGCATGCAGGTGACCAGCCGCGCGATGCGCGCATTAATGCAGTACGAATGGCCTGGCAATGTTCGTGAATTGGAGAACTGTGTGGAGCGAGCAGTTGCTTTGGGGGAAGGCGACCGGGACACCATTGACATTGCAGACATGCCGCCTTCAATCGCCGACCTGCCTCTGCGCCAGGAAAGCGGGGTCCACGCCATTCCGTCGTCCGGGTCTACTACAGATCTGGAGGATATAGAACGAGCCACGATTGAACGCGTGTTCGAGCAGGTAAAAGGGGATAAGGCGCTAGCCGGAAAGATGCTCGGGATCAGCCGGGCGACGCTCTACAGGAAACTAAAGCGCTATAACATCGGCGCGCGAGGCGCCGAAGGCCACTCGGCGCAATCTCTCCAGTAGATGAGATTTTTGACAAAACTGAGACTGGCGTCTCAAAGTGAAACTTGCCTGCCGACTCGCGCCGGGCGGGCAGAACAACGGTCCCTCTAACCCTATGTGCCTCAACCCAATACACTCAAGGACATGACCCTAGACTTTTGGCGTTCCGGGTGCACCTTATATCCATGACGAGCAGGTCGAGACTCCCCCAGAGTGCTCTTCCGAACTGGAAAAGCGGGGGAATCTCGACCTCTCACTGTTTACGGACAAAGGATTCCAATTGTCGCAACAGGGTGTAGCTCCGGCGCGTTCTGCCCAATCGAGCATTGTGGGCCGGCTCGCGAAGTTTTTTCCAGAAGCTGCCCCAGTTCGGATCGGGGTGCGCGTGACGCGCCTTGGCCCTGAATCATACGGAGAAACGACCGTCATTGAATTTGGCACTTCACAAGAAGTTCTCTTCGCGCTCACTCAGCCTCTTGAGTTCGGGGACCGAATTCACCTGGAGAACGCCGACGGCTCTTTGAAAACCGAAGCTACGGTAGTTGCTGTGCAATACCACAATGGGCGGACCGCGTTGGCCGCTCGCTTTACCAGCGCAGTTCCCAATTGGATTGTGAAACCATGACATCATCTTCATCACAAAGTCTTGATCTGGCCGAAGAGTGGCGCGCGTTTCGCGCCTTATATCCGATCTATGCCGCGCTCGTTCGTGAATTTGTTATCGAAGCGCCGGTTTGCGGTGATCTGGATGCAGGCATCGAAGTTCCTCCGAAAGAGTCAGTCGAACAGGCGCGTCAGTGGTTTCTGGACGTGGACGGGCGAATTCAGGTCCATCAACTCCGGCAATTTCTGCAGACCACTCCACTCGCGTCCGAAGAGTCGCTACGTGCGCTTCTTCAACATCATCTAGCGAAAGAACCCAAAATTCCTGCGGATCGTGACAAGGTTGATTTTCTTTTGGTTCAGTTTTTCTCACACTGTACGCCGTCCGGGCTTGAAGACAGCGATGTTGATCTCGATTACGTCGCTCACGTTTTGGATCCCGTTCTCGGTGAGGTCGATACAAAGCTACCTGCGAGCTTGAAACAGCTTGAGAACCTCTTACAGTCTGCCGCGAAATGCCGCCGTCTGAGCGAACTGTTGCATAGTGGAATTCTGGAGCAGGGACGTAAGTTGAAGCTGCAGAGTGGTGAGAATTATTTCGAGCCCGCGTCGATGGTGGCCTTCACACGCTTCAGTTTTATGATGCGGCGGGTGTTTTTCCGACTGATGCATGACGATCTGAACGCGATTCTTGACGGGTTGCGCGACCTTGAACATCGAGGCATTCAGTCGCTTGATTGTCGCCGCGCACAGTTTTCGGCTGACGAGCCGATTGCGCGTCTACGAATGATCTGTCAATCGTGGAAAGTGATGTTCCACGCGGAATACTCGTCCGGGCAACCTCTGCGGATGCTCGTGGATATTCGTGCTGCGGTCGATGATGCACTCGGACAAGGTAGTTCGCCAAAGCCCAAGGCAGCAGGCGCGAAAGCGGCAGGCGCCGCAGCAGGGCGTTCTGCGCGCGGGTTTGCGGCAAAAACTGCAAGCGCTCCCGAGTTTGAAGTGGCGGCAGACCCGTCTCACGCTTCGGATTCTGGCAAAGAGAGCTAGTTGGAAGGAAGTAAAGCTTGGACCAGGCCAACGTATTGATTATTTCCGACGATCCGGCGTTTTCAAGGGCGGTGACCAGCCGCTGGCGCGGAGAGGCGATTGTCCCGGCGTTCACTCTGCTGGGCAGCAACCCGCACCGGGCCGTCGACGGCGTTTTTGATCTTGCGATTGTGGGAGACATACCGACGATGTCTTTGGCGTCATTGTTGCGATCGTTCGCCGCTGACTCCAAGCCGGTGGTCTTGGTGACCGACAGTAACGCGGCGTTCGCCACGATCAAGCAAGAAATGCCGGGAGCTGTGGTCTTGCAACGGGCTGAAGGTTGGAGTGACGCGTTGGTGAGTGTGTGTATCGAGATACTCCGTCGAATCGAAGCAGAACGCCGAATGAACGAAGCTGAAACGATGCGTTCCACCCTTGAACGAGAGGCGGCTCTGGGGCGGTACATGCTCGAGATGCGACACGGTTTGAACAACGCCCTGACGTCGGTGCTGGGAAACTCGGAACTCTTGCTTCTCGAACCTGGCGACCTGCCACCCACGATGATTTCGCAACTGGGAACAATTCGAAATATGGCTCTCAGAATTCATGAGACTGTGCAGCGTTTCTCATCGCTCGAAAAAGAACTGACGTTTGTGGAACGCTATCAAGTGAAGGATTTGCCTTTGCGGCAAGCGGCAGTTGCCTGCGACTAAAGCAGGCTTGAAGTTTAATCCTCCCCTGAAGTCGCCGATCGGCGGGCGTGAAGCCATGCTTATCGGTTCAATCGAAGGGGAAGATATGCATCGCCTGTCTGTTGGTTCGACCATTCTGGAGCATGAGCTTTCAGAATTGCGTCTATTGGTCGAGCGCCAGTCCGGGGTGCTGCTTCAAGATTCCGACCAAACGCTACTTCCAGTGGTGACAGCTCACCTTGAATCTCGTCAATATTCTTCTGCGACTGAATTCTTGGAGTCTCTGCGGCAATCAGATTCTGAAGTCGAACAATTCCTGGAATCGCTGCTAGACCCAACTGCGGGGTTTGGAAGACATCCGCTGGCGTTTTCGACATTCCGCCGCGTCGTTCTACCCGAACTGCAACAGCGAAAGACAAACAAAAGTCCCAAAACACTCAGGATGTGGAGTGCGGGCTGTTCAACTGGAGAGGAAGCTTACGAGATTGCGATCTCGATCTGTGAGGCAATCGACGGCGACACCGGTTGGAACGTGCATGTCGTGGGCAGCGATATCCGCCGTTCTGCGCTTCGAGTTGCCGAGCGTGGGCTGTATCCGCGGCACGAACTTGTGGAGATGCCTCGTGCACAGCTCCAGAAGTACTTCTCTCGCGTTGGAAACCATTTGCTCGTGAAATCGCGCTTGCGGAATCTGGTCGCTTTCACCAGCATGAACCTTGCACAACCTTCGTACCTGGGTCGCTATGACTGCATTTTTTGCGTGGATGTGTTGTCACAGTTCTCGATGACGCAGCGCGTCGCGCTCGCGCAGCGTATGCAACTCTATTTGGAACCCGGAGGCTATTTGCTGTTAGGAGATCGCGAGAGACTACCTTCCGGCGACGTTCAACTCCTTGCGCATCTCGAAGGAGAATACGTGCTGTATCGCAAGCCGATGGCGGCTGCGGCAAACCTCTAGACCTTCTTAGGCGATCAAAAATTCCTTGGTTCGAAGCTCCTTGATCGTGTCACGCAGTTTCGCAGCTTTCTCGAATTCAAATCGCTTGGCCGCTTCTCGCATGTCGCTCTCGAGCTTTGCGATGTAAGTGTCGACTTCCTCTTGCGACTTGAACTCCGGGACGCCATCCGCTTCCAAGCTGGTCAGGTCGGTATAGTCCGCCGCAACAATCGAAGCCAGCGACATACTCAGGGGTCGAATGATTGACTCCGGCGTGATTCCGTTCGCCACGTTGTACGCTTCCTGAATAGCGCGGCGACGGTTCGTCTCGTCCATTGCTTTCTTCATCGAGTCGGTGTTGCGATCTGCGTAAAGGATGGCGCGACCGTTCAGATTACGTGCACAACGCCCGATCGTTTGGATCAGCGAACCCGAGGAGCGAAGAAATCCTTCCTTGTCGGCGTCCAAAATCGCAACCAGCGAAACCTCTGGAAGATCCAAACCTTCTCGCAACAGGTTGATGCCAATCAGAACGTCAAATTCACCCTTCCGGAGATCACGCAGGATCTTGACGCGTTCCAGCGTTTCGATTTCCGAATGCATATACCGGCACTTGACGCCGACTTCGGCATAATATTCGGCAAGGTCCTCGGCCATGCGTTTGGTAAGAGTGGTTACCAAAACGCGTTCACCACGCGCGACGCGGTCTCGTATCTCGTGCAGCAGATCATCAATTTGGCCCTTAACCGGGCGTATTTCGACCGGTGGATCGATGAGGCCGGTGGGACGTATGATCTGCTCCACGACGACTCCCGCCGATTTCGTCAGTTCCCAGGGCCCAGGCGTCGCGGAAACATAGACCATCTGGTTCATGCGATGTTCAAATTCTTCGAACGTCAGCGGACGATTGTCCAGTGCAGACGGTAATCGAAATCCATATTCAACCAAGTTTTGTTTTCGTGAACGATCTCCGTGATACATGCCGTGAAGCTGTGGGATGGTCTGATGCGACTCGTCCACGAACATAAGATAATCCCGACCGAAATAGTCCAGGAGCGTGGGCGGGGGTTCGCCGGGAAGTCTTCCGGTGAAATGTCGTGAGTAATTTTCGATCCCGTGGCAGTAGCCCACAGACTTGATCATTTCCAGATCAAACATCGTGCGCTGATGAATGCGCTGCGACTCTACGAGTCGTCCTTGCTTTTCGAGTTCTACTTCCCACCACGCCAGTTCTTGCTTGATCGAATCGATGGCTTTGTCCCGAGTTTCCGGCTTCATCACGTAGTGGGTTTTGGGGTAGACCGGTAACCGGACATACTTCTGTTTCACCGTCCCGAACAACGGATCGATTTGCGACAACGATTCGACCTGGTCTCCCCATAGCTCGATGCGATACGCCATGTCATCGTAGGTTGGAAATATTTCAATCACGTCACCGCGTACCCGGAACGTGCCGCGTCGAAATTCGCCATCGGTACGTTCGTAAAGAATCTCGACCAGCTTCCGAGTGATATCTTCGCGCTTGATCTTCTGTCCCTTCTCGAGGAACAGCAGCATGCCGTAGTAGGCTTCAGGAGATCCAAGGCCATAAATACAGCTGACGGAAGCGACGATCAACGTATCGCGGCGCTCGAACAGGGACTTCGTTGCCGAGAGGCGCAGCTTGTCAAGCTCGTCATTAATGGTGGATTCTTTTTCGATGTAAAGATCAGCCGCCGGGACATAGGCTTCTGGCTGGTAATAGTCGTAGTAGGAGACGAAGTATTCGACCGCATTCTGGGGAAAGAAACTTTTGAACTCGTGATACAGCTGCGCGGCGAGAGTTTTGTTGTGAGCCAGAACGAGCGAGGGCCGATTGGCGTTCTCGATGACTTTGGCCATCGTGAAGGTCTTGCCAGAACCCGTTACGCCAAGCAGCACCTGGTGCTGCTCACGATCGAAAACACCGCGCGTCAGAGCCTCAATGGCCCTTGCCTGGTCGCCAGCCGGTTTGTATTCACAGACGAGTCTGAAGTCCATTTGGGTTAGCCGTTCGCGACCGAGTTGCACGTTCTGATGGGTATCAGAGTGGAATTTCGGGCCTAGCGAATCTAATTATTATAACGTGGGCGAAATGGCAGGATTTGACATATTGGGGGACGAAAAAGAGTGTGCACTTGCATGCTGCGGCGAGCGCTATTCGTACCGCAAAGCGTCGATCGGATCGAGTCGAGCAGCCTTCCGCGCAGGGTAGAAACCAAAGAAAATCCCGACGGCCGCAGAGAAAACCGCTGCAGTTGCGATAGCCGTTGTCGAGACAAGCACGGGCCATCCTAGGGTGTGGGTGATCATGTAGGACGATACAAGCCCGAGCAGAATGCCGATCACTCCGCCAATAAGACTAAGCACAATGGATTCGATGAGAAACTGTTGCTGGACGTCCGCCTCAGTCGCGCCGATTGCCATGCGGATTCCGATCTCGCGGGTGCGCTCCGTCACTGATACCAGCATGATATTCATAATGCCGATACCGCCAACCAATAGCGAAATACTTGCGATCGATGCGAGCAGAATCGTAAACAGACGCGCTTGCTGGTCAGCCAGTTCTGCAACGTCAGCCAGGTTACGGACCATGAAATCATCGTCTTGACCGCGACGAATCCGGTGACGGTCGCGCAATAGTCCAGTGATTTGCTGCTGCGCGGCGTAGCTGCCGTCGCGAGATACCGCGGACACCATGATCCAGCGGAGCCAGTCCTGCCCTGTAATCTTCTTTTGAAGTGTGGTTAACGGAACAACAATGACGTCATCCTGATCTTGGCCCATGGCTGCGGACGTGCCCTTTGCGGCGAGCACACCAACCACTTTGAATGGCAGGTTGTTGATGCGAATCGTTTCACCAATCGGGTCCGTGGCGCCAAACAGGTTCTTCCTGACCGTTTCGCCGATCACGGCTACGTTGGCGGCCATTTCCACGTCGTTTTGCGAGAACGATCCACCTTCCTGGAAAGGCCAGTTTCGCACCTCGAAGTACTGCGGTTCTGTTCCGTTGATCTGCGTTGCCCAGTTGTCGTTCCCGAACACAACCTGCGCGGACGCCTGGCTTCCGGGAGCGGCAGCCTTCACTGCGGGAGATTCACGCAGAATTGCAGTCATGTCGTCGTAGACGAGTGTTTTGGTTGCACCGTAACCCATGCGCATTCCGCCGCGGGTAACCGAACCTGAACTGACGAAAAGAATGTTGGAACCCATCGCCGCGATCTGCTGTTGCGCCTGTTGTTGAGCGCCTTGGCCCACACTTACCATCGCAATCACTGCACCCACGCCGATGATGATGCCGAGCATCGTGAGCGCTGAACGCAGCTTGTTGCGCGCCAACGCGCGCATTGCGATTCGAAGGATAGCTGCTAAGTTCATCGACTGTCAGTCCTCAAGCACCGGCATCTGGCGAAGCACTTCAGCGGCGACCGGCCTGTCTGCCACGAGTTCGTCCTGGCGGATTTTGCCATCGCGAAATTGAATCGTTCTTTTCGCAAACGTCGCAATATCCGGTTCGTGTGTGACCAGCACGATTGTCAAACCCTTGGCATTTAATTTTTGCAAAACATCCATAATCTCGATGGATGTGCGGCTATCGAGATTGCCGGTGGGCTCATCCGCGAGTAAGAGAGACGGTTGGTTTACGAGAGCCCGGGCGATTGCGACACGCTGTTGTTGTCCTCCAGAAAGCTGGGAAGGGAAGTGCAACATTCGCTCGCCGAGGCCAACGAGTTTAAGTGCGTCCTGCGCTCGCGTTTGGCCTTCAGCCCGACTGATGTGTGCATAGAGAGTGGGCAACTCCACGTTCTCAAGGGCCGTTGTTCTCGACAGCAGGTTAAAGCCTTGAAATACAAATCCGATTTTCTGATTGCGAATGTGCGCGAGCTCGTTCTTTGACAATTTGGAAACCGCAATCCCGTCGAGCAGATACTCACCTGAACTTGGTTTGTCGAGACAGCCGAGGATATTCATGAAGGTCGATTTGCCGCTGCCACTGGCGCCCATAATCGCGACAAACTCGCCGGCGCGTATCTCGATGCTCACGCCGCGCAGGGCGTGCACTCGCGTTTCGCCTAACTCGTAATACTTATGAATGTCGTCTGTACGAATGACGATTTCGCTTGGCTTTGCAGCGGGTTGAGTCAGATCTGGACGAGAGGCGGTGACCATGGTTAGCGCCTTCCCGGTGTTGCGCCACCCATGCCCGGAGGCCGTGGACCCGCCGCAGCAGTTGCGGCTCCGGTAACGACATCATCTCCGCTTTCGAGCGTGCCGTTTAACACTTGCAGAACTTCCGTGACCGTGTGGTCGGTGATACCGGTGCGAATGCGCACCGGCTCAAGGGTCTTATCAGGACGAAGTTTCCAAACCACGGCGACATCAAGTCTTGGAGTGCGATTTTGCGCTTGATCTCCGCCGCCGGCGGCTCCTTCTCCTTGCGCTCTCCTTTGCCTGGCCGCTGCGCCTGTGCCGGAGTCGCCTCCAGAAGCAGATTTCGCCTGCTCAGCGCCCGCTAGGCCAAACTTCTGATAAAGCGCACGAATCTCGTCCGCAGGAAGGTCGGGTTTGAATCGTAAGGCACCGTTCGGAACGCGCAACACGTCCGTCGCGCTTGCGACCGGTATCGTGATGTAAGCAGTCATGCCGGGAAATAACTTAAGTTCCGGATTGTCGAAATCGATGACCGTGTTGTAAGTCACCACATTCTGGACAACCGTAGCGTTCATACGTACCTGTGAAACACGTCCAGAAAACGTATCTTTCGGAAACGCATCAACCTTAAAAGTTACAGGTTGGCCAGGGCGAATAGTGCCTACGTCGGACTCGTCCGTATTCGCATAGACCTGCATCTTCGTAAGATCTTGCGCGATGGTGAAAAGAGTTGGAGCCTGAAGCGAAGCCGCAACGGTCTGTCCCACGTCGACGCTGCGAGCGATTACAGTGCCATCGATTGGCGCATGAATCGTGGTGTAATTCAAATTTGTTTGCGAAACCTCGACCGCAGCTTCCTTTTGTTTCACTTGGGCTGCAGCCTGGGTGATTTGTGCTTCGGCCGCGGAAACGGCCGCTTGGGCAGAGTCGGAGTTGGCGCGAGCCAAATCAAGTTGCTGGGGGCTCATCACGCCAGCTTTTGTTAAGCCCTCGGTGCGCTCGTAGTCTGCCTTCGTCTGCAATGCAGTGGCTCGCGCTTTTTCGAGGTTAGCCTTGGACGCGACAAGATTAGCCTGTGCATTCGCAAGGTCTGCCTTTGCTTGCAATAGGGCACCTTGAAATAGAGACGGATCGATCTGCGCGATGATCTGACCTTTTTTTACACGCGAGTTGAAATCCACCAGTAGCTTGGCGATCGTTCCTGAAACTTGTGAGCCTACCTGGACAGTCGTGACAGCATTGATCGTGCCGGTCGCCTCGACCACTTGTCGGATGCTTCCTTTGTCGACTTTGGTGGCAAAGTACGGCGATTTGTCAGTTCCCTTCGCCATGAAGGCGGCAAACAGCCCGATGGCGACAAGAACGCCAACGATCACTGCCCCGACAATCCAGCTACGCTTCTTCACTCAACCCTTCCTTGCCATGTTTTGGGACCCAGGCCTATCTCACTTGATTTGATTCGCCACACGTAAACGTGATTCGAAATTAGAACATGTGCTGTCTGTAACTTACACATTTTACACAACTTTACAAAACCTGGGCGCTAGCGGAGGCCAAATTTGTCGGAAACACCGAATCATTCGTATTGATATTGAATCGTATTGACACATCATTAAAATACGCATAATACTGAGAAACTCATGGCACAACCATTGCTGAAGCCGCGTGAAGCCGCTCAAATCCTCGGTGTGAGTTATCCGACCTTGAAGCAGTGGGTCTACAAGGGCAAGTTGCGGACGGTGAAGACTCCCGGAGGACATCATCGAATCGCTCAGTCGGAACTGGACCGGTATTTGCACCGGGCAGGGAAGAAGCCC
>Ga0157372_10009061_pt1 | contig 10574 bp, 12 predicted proteins | sample C55metaG_FD_115307 | JGI IMG/M metagenome (GOLD analysis project Ga0157372, IMG submission 115307) | Corn rhizosphere microbial communities from Kellogg Biological Station, Michigan, USA - C5-5 metaG | ecosystem: Host-associated > Plants > Roots > Rhizosphere > Soil | place: USA: Michigan...
GCGCACATAATATAGCTGAGGATGGCGCCCGAAGAGCCAACCAGCGCGCCGGTGATGATCAGCGCCGTGTTCTCGAGGGTGAAACCGATGCCGGCCGCTGCCCATCCCGAATAGGAATTCAGCATTGAGATGACGACGGGCATGTCGGCGCCGCCGATGGGCACGATCAGCGTGATGCCGAAGACGAACGACAGCACGGCAATCGCCCAGAACGCCCACGGGGGCTGGTGCATCACGAACCAGACGATCAGCGCCACGATGGCGATGGCGATGAAGAGGTTCAGCAGATGGCGCCCGGGCAACAGAATGGGCTTGCCGCTCATGTTGCCATTGAGTTTGGCGAAGGCGATGATCGAGCCCGCGAAGGTGATGGCGCCGATCGCGACCCCCAGGCTCATCTCGATCAGCGATTGCGTGCGGATCGCGCCAGCCGTGCCGATGCCGTACGCGTCCGGCGAATAAAACGCGGCCGCTGCCACCAGTACGGCCGCAAGGCCAACGAGAGAGTGAAAGGCGGCGACCAGTTGGGGCATGGCCGTCATGGCGATGCGGCGGGCGATCAGCGCGCCGATGCCGCCGCCGATGGCGATCCCCGCGACAATCATTCCCCAGGTGAGCGAATCCACCACATGCCGCACCCACAGGGTCGTGGCTATCGCGAGCGCCATGCCGATCATGCCGTTGCGGTTGCCGCTACGCGAGGTTTCCGGCGAGGACAGCCCGCGCAGCGCCAGAATGAACAGCACGCCGGAAACCAGATAGGCGAGGGCGGCGAAATCAGCTTGCACGGATGGGTCCCCGGTTTGTCATTGCTGCGCGCTTTTCCATTCCTGCGGCACGCTCTTCACCCTAAAGCGGATGCTCTGGTTGTCCGCGCTTTCGATGTCGATCAGGACATCCTTGAAGCGAATGAATTTGTCGGACAGGTTGTAGGTGAGATCCTGAAATTGCGACGGACGCGTCGTGTCCTTCGGCGCATATTCCCGATAGGTGAGGTGAACGGCGCCTGCCGCCATCCCGGCATAGAGCAACTCGAAATTCGTGTAGCTGCGTTTGCCGTCAACGTCCGTTTTCTCGCCGCGTGAGGCGCGGAAATCGGCGGGATCGAGATCGGACACGTCCGTGGTGATGCCGAGCCCGCCGCCAGCGCGCGCGAGGCGCCCGGAGTCATCGATGAAGAATGTCATCGGCACCACAGCCGAGGATGGCTTGAGGGTGGTCAGCTCGAAGGGGTGGACCTTGATTTCAACCGCGTCGCAGCCGGTTCCATCCTGCTGAACACGCCGCACGGCCGTATAGTCGCCGGGGACGAGCACCATGCTGCCAAGGCCGACCCGCAGCATTGCGGGCTGACCGATGGACCAAACGGTCCGCCGGTCCTTCTCGTAATAGTCCTTGAGCGAAAGCATCGTTTCGCCCACGGCCACCGATTTCAGTTCGCCCACCGCGAAGTTCTTCTGCACGATGTGCGTTTCAGCCGCGGACGCGGGCTCTGCGGGGCTCGTGCTGGAGCAGGCGCTGAGAAGCGCCGCGGGAAGAAACAACAGACTCCCATATTGCGCGACTTGCCCCCAGCCCATCGGCGTCACTTCTTCTCTTTCTTCCGGTACATCGCCAGCATGCGCTGGGTGACGAGAAACCCGCCGAAGATGTTCACGCTGGCGAGGATCAGCGCGAAGAAGCCAAGCAGCTTCGATGTCCACGAATGGCTGCCGAGCGCAACGACCGACACGGCGATCAAAGCGCCGACCACGATCACCGAGGAGATGGCATTGGTGACGCTCATCAGCGGCGTGTGCAGCGCGGGCGTGACGCTCCACACCACGTAGTAACCGACGAAAATCGCCAGCACGAAAATCGATAGCCGGAAGATGAATGGATCGATCAGTTCCATGCGGCTATCCTTTCAATGCCGGATGCACGACCTGGCCGTCGCGCGTCAGGCCGGCACCCTTGACGATATCGTCTTCCCAGTTGAGCGCCAGCGCGCCGGATTTCTTGTCTACGATCAGCGAGATGAAATTGAACAGGTTGCGCGCGTAGAGGCTGGAGGAATCGACCGCCAACCGGGAGGGCAGGTTGGTGTAGCCCATGATGGTCACGCCATGGGCCTCCACCACCTGATCGGCGCGCGTCAATGGACAGTTGCCGCCCTGCTCGGCCGCCAGATCCACGATCACCGAGCCGGGCCGCATGCTCGCCACCATCTCTTCGGTGACGAGCACCGGCGCCTTGCGCCCCGGAATGAGCGCGGTGGTGATGACGATATCCTGTTTCTTGATGTGCTCGGCGACGAGCGCAGCCTGTTTGGCCTGATATTCCGCCGACATCGGTTTGGCGTAACCCGCCGCTGTTTCTGCCTGTTTGAATTCATCGTCGATGACCGCGACGAAGGTCGCGCCAAGAGATTCGACCTGCTCCTTCGTCGCGGGGCGCACGTCGGTGGCGGAAACGATGGCGCCCAGCCGTCGCGCCGTCGCAATCGCCTGCAGGCCGGCGACTCCCACGCCCATGATAAAGGCGCGCGCCGGCGCGATGGTGCCCGCTGCCGTCATCATCATCGGGAAAGCGCGGCCGAACTGGGCGGCGGCATCGATCACCGCTTTGTAGCCGGCCAGGTTCGCCTGGCTCGACAGCACGTCCATGGATTGTGCGCGCGAAATGCGCGGGATGAACTCCATGGCAAAGGCATTCACACCCCGCGTTGCCAGCTGGGCGATGGCGTCCCGTTCGGAATGGGGCGAGAGCAGCGAGACATAGACCGTGCCCGCCTTCATTCCCTGAATCTCTTCGGCCGAAGGACCACGTACCTTCAGCACGATATCGGCATCGCGCACTGCGCTCGAAGCGTCGGGAGCAATGGAGGCGCCGGCGGCCGTGTAGTCCGCATCTGAGATGCGCGCGCCTTCCCCGGCACCCGCTTCCACAGCGACGTCAAGCCCGAGGCCCTTGAGCTTCTTCACCGTTTCCGGCGTCGCGGCGACGCGCGCCTCACCGGGCCGGCGCTCCTTCAGAACAGCGAGTTTCATCAGCCCCCCAGCCCCCTCGCTGTCAGCCGTTATGGGTGCGCCAGATCAGCAAAACGAGGAGCAGGATGATGGACGCAATGACCATCCATTTGATCAGCTTCAGAAAACCGGTCCAGGTTTTCAGGTGCTCCTTCATGAACTCCGAGCTGTTGTCCTGCCCGGTGGAGTTGGCCATCTCTGTCCCCAAACCTGTTCGAAGCGGCCGGGACTATAGCAAAGCGAAACGGGCGGGCAACGGCGGAATCAATCGCGCCACTCGATCCAGGCGCCGTGCGGGTGACAGTGCGCCAGTTCCCGGCTCTGCTTCTGCCCGTCCACATAGCGGCGCAGGCGCATCGGGGCTTCGCCGACAAAAGCAAGGCTTCCTTCGCAGCTCAGCCGCCAGATCGGCCGCCGCAGGCTGGCCATGATGAGGATGTTGTCGAGAGCCTCCCGAAGCTCTTCGCTCATCTGGTAGACAACATAGGTGTGATAGACGCAGAGAGGCTCGTGTTCCGGCACTTGCGCAATGGCATCCGGCAGCAGACCGAGCGCGTCGCCGGTGCGGATTTCGACCGGATTGGCGCGGAATAGTTCGATGGCCTTCTCAAGCCGCGCAAACCGCGCCAGCTGATCGGGCCAAACCAGCGCCTTCAGCCAATCGCGCTGCGCGGGATCGGAGAGATCGACCGGTTTGCGCTCCAGGCCCACGCGGCTTGCAATGCGAGGGGAGGGGCCGAAAGAAGGATTTTTCTCGCCGCGCAATTGGCAGCCGATAGTCAGCGGCGCGTCAGCCGGGCCAACTTCAACCGTATCATTCCCGCGGCAATACCGCACGCGATAGCGATCCCACAGCAGATTGAGGCCGGCGCTCGGGCCGAGTTCGATCAGGTGCAGTGGTTCGCCGGTCTCTTTTGCGACCGCGCGGAACCCTGCATGCAGGGCCGAGGAGCGGGCGATTTCGTTGGTGTTCGTCACCCCGCCTTCGATGAGCGGGAGCAGCTCCGTCAAATGCGTGTTCACGAAATCCTGGAAGGCCGGGAATGGATTTTCACCTTCCACGCGCCTGCCGCCGTTCAGATTCGGATAGAATGTCCGGAGCGGGTGTTCGCTGCCACGCAGCAGCAGATAATGAACGGAGGCCAGCAGGATGTTTGCCGGCGGCTGGCCCTTTTGCACCCGCGCCGCCAGCTCCTTCAGCTCGCTATCGTTGGCAATGCCGCGGACAATCTGCGTGTAGAGCGGAGCCTCGGCGCGTTCGGTCTCCGCGACGAAGTACTCCCAATAGTCGAATCCCTCTTCGCCGCTCATGCGCTCGCGTCTTTACGGTTCTTTCACCACCGATAGCACGATTTGATGCAAATGCCCGCGCCTCTGCTAGGCGACGGCCCTCACCTGTCGCAAAGCGGGACCATAAACGTGGATTTTACCTTTCCCGGGCGAACATCGGCCAGAACCAACGGGCGGCCGATGGCGCAATACATTCTTATTGTCGATGACGATCCGGTGCAGCGGCGCCTCCTGGAAACGGCAATCTCGCGCGCCGGAATGACGGTTGTCACCGCGCCGGGCGGGCAACCGGCGATCGATCTGCTGCACGGTCCGCGCGGTGACCAGATCGCGCTCATGCTCCTTGATCTGGTCATGCCAGATATGGACGGCATGACCGTGCTCGCCAAGGTGCGCGGCACCCATCCCGAATTGCCGGTGATCGTGCTGACAGCCAAGGGCGGTATCGACTCCGCCGTCGAAGCCATGCGCGCCGGGGCCAGCGATTTCCTGGTGAAGCCCGCGAGCCCGGAGCGCATCACTGTATCTATCCGCAACGCGCTCAAGATCGGCACGCTTTCCGGCGAGGTCACGCGGCTGAAAAAGAAGACCGAGAACCGGCTCATGTTCGACGATCTCATCGCCAAGAGTTCCGAGATGCGGCAGGTCATCCGTCTGGGACAGCGCGCGGCGCAATCGAACATACCCATTCTCATCGAAGGCGAATCCGGCGTTGGCAAGGAGCTGATTGCCCGCGCCATCCAGGGCTCTTCCGAGCGCGCCGGAAAACCGTTCGTGACGGTGAACTGCGGCGCCATTCCGGAGAACCTGGTCGAGTCGATCCTGTTCGGCCACGAGAAGGGCTCGTTCACAGGCGCCACCGACAAGCACCTCGGCAAATTCCAGGAAGCAAACGGCGGCACCCTGTTCCTCGACGAGATCGGCGAGTTGCGCCTCGATATGCAGGTGAAGCTGCTGCGCGCCCTTCAGGAAGGCGAGGTGGACGCGGTCGGCGCCAAGCGCCCGACGAAAGTCGATGTGCGCATCATTTCCGCCACCAACCGCGACCTTGCGGAGCTCACCCGCGAAGGCCAGTTCCGCGAAGACCTGTATTACCGCCTGAACGTTTTTCCCATTTTCGTGCCGCCGTTGCGGCAGCGGCGCGAGGATGTGCCGGCCCTAGCGCGCCACTTCATCACCCGCTTTGCCGCCGAGGAAAACAAGCGGGTCACCGGCCTCACGCCCGAAGCCGCCGATCTGGTCGCGGAATTCTCCTGGCCCGGCAATGTGCGCCAGCTGGAGAACACGATCTTCCGCGCGGTGGTGCTGTGCGACGGCGAAATGCTCGACGTCTGCGATTTCCCCCAGATCGCCGCCGCGATGGGCGTGGAGCCGCGCGCGAGAACGGTCCCGCTCGCATCCATGCCGCGGTTCAGCGCGCCGGTTCTCAGCGCGCCGGCGCATTCCGGCTCGTCCTCCGCCTACACGATGTCGGCCACCGATATTGCCGGACACATGCGCAAGCTCGAAGAGATCGAGACGGAAATGATCCGCATGGCCATCTCCCGCTACGAAGGGCATATGTCAGAAGTGGCGCGCCGTCTGGGGATCGGGCGGTCCACTCTCTACCGAAAGCTCAAGGAACTCGGACTGGAACAGGAACTGTCCGAAGAACAGGTGGAGCAGGGGGAAGCCCTGCAGGCCACCGGCTGATGCTTCAAGGTATGGCTTCCGCAATGCACCTCAGCATGACGTCAGCCTGAGGTACGAGCCAAAGGCGCGCCACCAAGGATCAGCGCATTCCCAAGGCGGTCATATAAAGATCGAGGACGGCTTCCCGCTCCTGGAAATCGGCGCGGTCGAGTTTTCTGAGCCGCACCACCTGGCGCACGATCTTTGTATCGAAGCCCTGGCCTTTCGCCTCGGAATACACTTCGCGCAGATCCGCCGTGAGCGCCGCCTTTTCTTCCTCGAGCCGCTCGATCCTTTCGATGAACGATCGCAGGTGATCGACGGCGAATGCGGCCGTCGAGGTTTTCGAACTTGCCGTCTTTTCCACCACGCCCACAGCAGACATCAGAGACCTCCGTCAACGAGCACGCGATACGCCCGGGCCGATACAGATAGGCGCGCGCAGGCGCTGCGGCAACGCGGTTGGAAAGACTTAGCTGTGAGTCTTTTCTTGCGATGCGGCAAACGCGGCCTGCTGCTCGGGCGAGGCATCTTTCTGGTAGCGCCGCTTCCATTCCTGCTGCGGCATGCCATAGACGATCGCGCGCGCGTCGTCCTTGCTGATTTCGATGCCGCGCTCCGCGGCGGCTTCGCGGTACCAATCGCCCAGGCAATTGCGGCAGAAGCCGCCGGCGATCATCAGATCGATGTTCTGCACGTCGGTGCGCGCCTGCAGGTGTGAAACCAATCGGCGGAACACTGCCGCTTCCAGTTCGGTTCGCGCGCGTTCGTCCATTGGCACCTCCTGCTGGCCACGGCCCGCCACAGATGATAGTCCGGTGGCACGAAACGAATCGCAAGGGCCGCGCACCCCGCGTCGATTTGAGCGCGGAACGCACGGCAGGCTCATCGGTTTGCGACAGGATGCGGCGCAGACGCAAGACGAAAATCGTGGCGACTCTCGGGCCGGCTTCTTCTTCGCCCGAACAATTGAAGGCGCTGTTCCACGCCGGCGCCGATGTGTTCCGCATCAACATGAGCCACAACACGCCGGACTCGCTGAAGGCGGTGCATGCGCGCGTTCGCGCCCTCGAGCAGGCAGAACGCCGCCCCATCGGGATTCTCGCAGATCTTCAGGGGCCCAAGATCCGGTTGGGAGAGTTGCCCGGAGGAAGGATTCTCCTCAAGGAGGGCGACCGTGTCCGGCTGGCGCGCGAAGCGCGCTCTGACGATCCGGCTGTACTGCCGATCCCGCATGCCGAAGTGTTCGCGGCGCTGAAGCAGAGGCACTGTCTGCTGATCGACGATGGCCGCGTCCGCCTCCGCACCTGGGCCTCGAAGCCGGACAGCGCGGAGGCGGTGGTGGAACTCGGCGGTGAGCTCACCAACCGCAAGGGCGTGAACCTGCCGGATACGCTGCTGCCGCTGTCCGCGATGACCGACAAAGACCGGCGCGATCTGCATGCCGCGCTCGATCTTGGCGTCGACTGGGTGGCGCTGTCGTTTGTGCAGCGCCCGGACGACGTGGCGGAACTGCGCAAGTTCGCGGGTGGCCGGGCCGCCATTCTCGCCAAGATCGAGAAGCCCAAGGCGCTGGAGTCGTTGCCGGATATCCTCGATTTGTCGGACGCGCTGATGGTGGCGCGCGGCGATCTTGGCGTCGAGCTGCCGATTGAAACCGTGCCTGGGCGCCAAAAGGAAATTACCAGGGCGGCACGCCGGCTCGGCAAGCCCGTCGTGGTGGCGACGCAGATGCTGGAGTCGATGATCGAATCTCCCGTCCCCACGCGCGCGGAGGTTTCCGACGTGGCGACGGCGGTGTTCGACGGCGCCGATGCGGTGATGCTGTCGGCGGAAACCGCAACCGGCAAGCATCCCGTGGAAGCGGTGGCGATGATGGACAAGATTGCGGAAGCCGCGGAAGGCGATCCGCTTTACCAGTCGCTGATCGATGCCACGCGGCCGCCGCCGGAGGAAACCACGGCGGATGCCATCATGGATGCGGTGCATCAGGTGACGCACACCATTCACGCGCGCGCCATCGTCACCTGGACGAAGTCGGGGTCTACGGGACTGCGTGCCTCGCGCGAGCGCCCGGAAGCCCCGATCATCGCCTTGACGCCGCTGGTGGAAACGGCGCGGCGGCTCTCGATCGCTTGGGGCCTGCACTGCGTCTTCACCCAGGATGCGCGGGACCTGGATGACGTGGTGGAGCGCGCGACGGAGATGGCGAAACAGGAAGGTTTCGCAGCAGCCGGCGAGCGGATCGTCATCACCGCCGGGGTGCCGCTCGGCACCTCCGGCTCGACCAACCTGCTGCGCGTCGCCTTTGTCGGCGGCCGCTAGCTACCTGCGCGCCCAGCTCCAGGCAGCGATTTTCCATTCGCCACCCGTCTTCTGCATGGCGAAGGTCCACAGCCCGTGCTCGGTCACCTTCTTGCCGTGCTCCTTGAAGGTGTACACGGCCGGCACGACAGCGTAGCCGCGGTCGCCATCCACGGAGACGTGCAGCGGCTTCTGCGTCGTGACCAAAGGATCGGTATCGCCCTGCTTCTTCGCCATGGCCGCGAAATCGTTGTTCCACATCTCGAACACGTTCGCGCCACTCCAGTAATACGGCGCGAACTCATCGATGATGGCGGCGTTGCCGGTGTAGCTCGCCGCGGCAGCCTTGCCATCATTTTTGTTCAGGGCATCGTTCATCTTGTTGATGGCGGCCGTGATGTCGCCGTCATCCGAAGCTAGGGCCGGCATGGCAACCAGCGCGAGCGCGGCAGCGAGAACAATGTATTTCACGAGAATCCCCCTTCTTGGCGGGTCCACTGTAGCAGATGCAACGGCCGGTGGAACGGCCCTTCGGCCTTGCGAGTCTCGGACTGTTCGGCAGGGCAGGTCGAGAACCGGATCAGGCAGGAAGCAATGTAAAACCGACCGCCTCCGCCACCCGGCGGACGCGATCATCGAGGCTCAGCATTGCGAGGTCGGGAGCGACACTCTTTGCATGCAGCGCGGAGGCGACATGGAGCGCGTCGAGGGAGCGAATCGGTTCGTGAGGGAAGCGCTGCTTCGCTCGCTCGATGATTGGCGCAAGCAATCGGAGAACCCTCCAGGCCGACCTCGATGCAGCAAATTTTGCTTCGACCTGCCGTACCGTTTCCTCAGGCATCCGGCCTAGGGCCGTCTCGCGGTGAAAAGCCCGCTGGCATTCGATCAGGGTGAGATCGGATGTAAGAACGTCACTCGCGTTGGCAAGAATGCCTTCAACCTGCCGGGCGGCAGCCTGTCGGAGCAGCCACGCCAGCACGGCGCTGGATTCAGCGTACAGGATCACGATTCAGACGATGGCCAGAGCGTCTCTTCGCGCAACTCGTCCAGTATTTGCTGGGAGGTGATGCCCTTCAGGAGCGGCGGTCCGCGCCAGCGATAAAGTTTTGCCCGTTCGTCCTTCGTCAGCTTTCGCCCAGCGGTCATCTCGCCGCGGCGGATCATCTCCGCGAAGGGATCGTCCCGATCTGGCCCTGGCGCCGGCATCAATTGCACGACAGGCTGGCCGCGATCTGTAACCATCACGGTTTCGCCGTTTCGTGCGGCGCGCACATAGGCGCTGAGGTTGTTCTTGAGCTCCCGCAGGCCCACGGTCTTCATGGCGGCCAATGTAGCCTCATGTGGCCACATTGGCAAGGGTCCTAATAAGTCCGGGCCTTGGGCGGGATGTATTCGACGTCGTTGGTGAGCGTCCAGGTGTGCACCGGGCGATAGTCGAGCCGAGCCCAGCCGTTTGCCGCGTCGAGCCACGCCAGCGTGTGCTTCATCCAGTTCTGGTCGTCGCGATTGGGGAAATCTTCGCGCGCATGGGCTCCGCGGCTCTCCTCCCGCGCAATGGCGCCTTCGACGGTGACGATGGCCTGCTGGATCAGGTTCTCGAATTCCAGCGTCTCCACCAGGTCGGAATTCCAGATCATGGTGCGGTCCGCTACCGAGATGTCAGACAGCCCTTTGTAGATGGTATCGATTCGCTTCTGCCCGGAACGCAGTGTTTCGCCGGTGCGGAACACGGCCGCGTCCTCCTGCATCGCGAGCTGCATGGCAAGGCGCATCTGTGCCGTGGGCGTGCCGCCGCTCGCGTAGCGATATTTGTCGAGCCGCGCGAGCGAAGCCTCACCGGCATCCCTCGGCAGATCGGGATGCGTTTCGCCCGGCGTGACAGCCTTTGCCGCCTCGATGCCACAGGCTTTGCCGAAGACCACCAGATCGATCAGCGAATTGGAGCCGAGCCGGTTGGCGCCATGCACCGACACGCAGGCCGCCTCGCCCACCGCCATGAGCCCGGGCACCACCGCGTCGGGATTGCCGTCGCGCAACGTGACGGCATCGCCCATGTAGTTCGTGGGGATGCCGCCCATGTTGTAATGTACCGTGGGCAGCACCGGGATTGGCTCCCGCGTCACATCCACGCCGGCGAAAATGCGCGCGCTTTCCGTGATGCCGGGCAGGCGCTCGTGGATGATCTTTGGATCGAGATGCGAGAGATGGAGATGGATGTGATCCTTTTGCGGGCCTACACCGCGGCCTTCGCGGATTTCGATGGTCATGGCGCGCGACACCACATCGCGTGAGGCCAGATCC
>Ga0157372_10009064_pt1 | contig 10572 bp, 10 predicted proteins | sample C55metaG_FD_115307 | JGI IMG/M metagenome (GOLD analysis project Ga0157372, IMG submission 115307) | Corn rhizosphere microbial communities from Kellogg Biological Station, Michigan, USA - C5-5 metaG | ecosystem: Host-associated > Plants > Roots > Rhizosphere > Soil | place: USA: Michigan...
AAGGCGGCGCAGAAGGCCGCGATGCGCGCGTCCGCGGTCGCCGTCTCCTCGGCGCCGTCGAGGAGTGCCGCCACGCGCGGGCGGAGCGTCTCGAAGGCCTCCGGCTCCACGTAGGGGCCGATCCTGCGGCGCACCGTCGACATCCACGCGCACGCGGCGCGGAAATCCGCGAGGCCGACCGAGGCCGCGCGTCCCTCGCCCAGCGTCCGCGCGAAGAGCGCGCTCTTCAACTTCAACGCGTCCACGTAGCGCTCGACGCCGCCCGTGTCCTCCGCGAGCGCGGCGAGCGACTCCAGCGCGCTCGCGAGCTTCGGGCCCGAAAGCTCGAGCCGCGGCCGCGCGACGGGCGGGGGCGGCGGGCTCTTGCGGGCGGGCATCATGCCGGGCATCGAGCCGGCCTAGACGGCAATCGCGCCCGCCGGGATGCCGGCGTGGACGAGGCCGAAGGCGGCGATGGCCGCGGCCTTCCCCTGGCCGATGGAGTCGTCGATGGTCTCGGGCCCCGTCGCGGCGCCCGCGACGAAGACGCCCGCGCGCGAGGTCTCCCCGTACGTGCCGTAGGCATTCGCCTTGCCGATGAAGCCGTGCTCCTCGAGCGCCACGCCGAAGATCCCCGCGATCGACTTGTTGTCCACGTTCGGATCCATGCCGATCGCGTGCACGACGAGGTCGAACGGGATCGTGATCGGGCGCTTCACCAGCGTGTCCTCGGCCTTGAGCACGAGGCGCTCGCCGTTCGAGGTCACCTCGGCCACGCGCGCCTTGATGTACTTCACCTTGTGGATCTCCTGGCTCGCCCAGTAGTACTTGGTCTCGTACAGGCCGAACGTGCGGATGTCCATGTAGTAGATGTACACGTGGCAGCCGGGGAGCTCCTCGCGGATCTCCATCGCGATGTTGGCGGAGACCGTGCAGCAGATCTTCGAGCACCACTCGCGGCCGATCTGCCGGTCGCGCGAGCCCACGCAGAGGAGGATCGCGACCCGCTCGGGCTTCCTCCCGTCCGAGGGGCAGCGCACGCCGCGGCCGGAGGAGATCATCTGCTCCACCTGCGTCGTGGTGACGACGTCGGGATAGGTCCCGAAGCCCCACTCGGGCTTGTTCACCGAGTCGAAGTGCGTGAAGCCGGTGCAGAGGATCGCGGCGCAGGCCTCGATCGCGCGGCCGTCGGCGAGGCGCGCCACGAACCGTCCCGGCTCGCCGGAGAATTCCTTCACCGTGGTACCCACCTCGCGCGCGATGAGCGGGCTCGCCTCGGCGCGGGCGACCATGCCGCCGATCGCATCCTTCGCCCACTCGCCGGAGGGGACGAGCTTCGCGTAGCCCGAGAGGATCGGGGCTCCTCCCAGGCGGTCCTCCTTCTCCACGATCACGGACTTCTGGCCGATGCCGGCGAGCGCCTGAGCGGCGGCGAGGCCCGCCGGCCCCCCGCCCACGATGAGGATCGGCTTCGTCATTTCGCGCTCGCGATCGGGATGAACCCGGGGCCGGAGGTCACCATGCGCCGCGGGTCGTACAGGTTCTCCTGGCGGCCTTCCTTCACCTGGTCCAGGTAGGCCACGAACTCGGCCTTCTTCGCCTGCCAGTCGATGCCGAGCTTCTCCATCAGCGTCTCCGTGGGCGAGGCGTGCCAGTGGGATTGCACGATCTTGTACGGGTGCGCCCCGCAGACGAGTGCGGCGAACTGGCAATCCGCGAGCACCGGGAGCTCGACCGGCTTGCCGGCGGCCTTGCCGATCCACTGGTTCTTGTCGAGGGTCGTGATGCAGCCGGTGTCGTGCCCGATCATCACGTCCGCGTGGGCCTCCTCGACCGCCACGCGGAGCTTCCGGTCGATCGCGAAGGAGCGCGTGAACTCCCGCTCCGAGATGATGTGCCGGAAGCCGAAGCCGCAGCAGTCGTACCAGGTCGAGTAGTCGATCACCTGGGCGCCCAGCGTCTCCATGACGCCGGTGGAGACCGCGACCCGGTTCCCGTCGAGGACCTTCTCGTCGTAGATCACGTCCTGGGGGACCATCTTGTAGACGTGGCAAGCGGGGTGGATCGTCGCGCGGAGCCCGCTGCAGTCGATCACCTGGAGCGACTTGATGCGCTCGCGCATCACGTGGACCCACTCCGAGTAGTGCACGACCTCCTCCGGGATGAGGAGCTTCCCGTCGACCAGGCGCCCGAGCTTCCCCAGGATCTTCTTCACCTTCTCGCGCAGCGTCGCGGACTGGATGAGGTAGCCCCGCACCTCCTTGTAGTTGCCGAAGGAGGTGCCGCAATGGACGAGCGGATAGTAGTAGCCGTCCGGCAGGCCCTGCGCCTTCGCGGCGACGTAGGCCTGGTGGAAGTTCCGGAGGAACACGGCGGCGAGGCTCTCGAGGTTCCCGATGCCCGAGCCGTGGTAGTTCCACGCGGTGCACGAGGTCTGGTCGGTCTCGTCCAGGTACTCGATCTCCAGCCGGTTCATGAGCCAGAGGAGGGAGGCGGGGTAGCCCGGGATGTTCCCGCACTGGCCGCACGACTTGTGGTGCCAGAGCCGCGCGGTGGGGATCTTCTTCTCCCAGCCGTACATCGTGCGGGCCATCACGGGCGCGTGCCCGTCGCCCACCCGGTGCACGACGATCTCGCCCTCGCGCTCGAGCTGCCACATGGCGTCGCGGACGTCCTCCACGCGGTCCTTCTGCGTGAGCATCGAGCGCTTGTCGATGCGCTGCTCGACCCACTGGGTCGCCACCCGCGCGTCCTCGCTCGAGAGCTTCGCGTCCTGCCATTCGGAGCCGTGGCCGGTGAAGCGCTCGCCGCATTTTTCCATGGTCATCTTCTTCTCCTCGTCCTCAGGCAGCGGCAAGCTCAGGCGGCGGGGAAACGCGAACGGGGGTCTTCAACACAGAGGACACCGAGGATCACAGAGGTCCACGGAGGAAAGCGAGGCGATATAAGGTTCGATATTCGCGCCCCGTCGACTCGAACGATTTCTTGCCCGCTTCCTGTGCTTCCTCTGTGCACCTCTGTGATCCTCCGTGTCCTCTGTGTTTCCAATCACCGCCCGCGCCGCGCAAACGTGCTTCGAATCCTGGCCCGGCCGTCAGTCGTCCTTCGCGTCTTCCTGCTCGTCGAGGAAGTCCTGCCAGTCCTCGCGCTTCTCGTCCATGATGTCGGCGATCACATCGAAGAGGTTCTGGTCGATCGTCTCCAGCTGGTCGAGGACGCCCGTCATCTCCCAGATCGTGTAGAGCTCGATCGACGTCTTGAGATTCACTTCCCAGGCGGTGGCGGTCGTGTTGAGGGTCGCCATCGGGATCGCCTTCCGCAGGAGCTTGAGCGGGGCATCCACCTTGGAGATGTTCGGGCCCCAGTCCGCGAAGTGGTCCTTGTTGATCATGTCCGGGGCGAGCTGGTTGCCCGTGGAGATGAGCTTCAGCATCACGCGCGAGAAGGGGCGGAGCACGTTCCGCGCGCTCTCCATGTTGTGCTTGATGGCCGTCTCGCGCATGAGCATCACGAGGCCGCCCGGCGAGTTCCCGAACGGGCAGCGCGCGGCGCACGTGTAGCACTGCGCGCACGCCCAGATCTTCTCCTGCATGGCGTCGTGGATGCCCTCGAGGTTCTCGGTCCAGAGGAGCTGGACGATCTCGCGCGGGCTGAAGTCGTAGTAGTGCGCCGCCGGGCAGGTGGCCGTGCAGATGCCGCAGTTGAGGCAGCCGTTGAGCTCGTGGTCGTAGCGCAGGTCCGACTGGATGTCCTGGAAGATCTCCTCCAGCTTCGCCCGCGGGACCGCCGGCGCCTCGGAGAACGGGTCGCCGATGTGGGCCTGGACGCGCGTGGATGTGCCGTGGGACATGGGGCGCCGGTCAGTACGTCATGACCTTGCAGTCGCCTTCCATCACTTCCTCGATCAGGTGGGCGCCGCCCACGATCCCCTCGCACTCGGGGATGAGGTCGTCCTTGGTCATGTCGAAGAGGTCGAGGTTGGGCGAGCAGCAGTAGAACTTCGCGCCCGCTTCGTGCGCGTCCTTGATGAAGTCGTAGACGGTCTTGGGGGAGCCCGGCTTCACCACGAGCTTCTCCGCCACGCCCTTCTTCATGAGGCGGCCGGCGGTGGCGGTGCAGATCACCTCCACCTCGTACTCCATCGCGGCCGCGACCGAGGCCTGGAAGAGCGGGGCGCCCAGCTCCTCGCCGTTGCGCGGGTCGGTGTTCGCCATCACGATCACCAGCTTCTTCGCGGCCATCGCTCCCCCGTTTGTCGCCGGCCGAAACGGCCCGCGCGAATATCAGCTTTCACTAATATAAACCATTCCCGGTGTCCCGGCGCAACCCGGTTTCGGGCCTTTTTTCGCGGGGCTAGGCCCTTCGGACGGGGATGGCGGAGAGCCCTCGCGGCGGGTCCATCCAGCCCACGGCGCGCACGAGCCCGGTCATGATCGGCACCAGGGCATCTTCCAGCCCGCGCTGCGCGGCGCGCAGGCGCGAAAGCGCGGGCTCGAGCGGCGGCGACTCCTCGAATTCCATGACCAGGTCCTCGACCATGGCGACCTTGAGCCCGGGGTGCCCGCGGAAGCCGAACGCACGCTCGCCCCATCGCCAGAGCGCGGGACGGTCATCGTCGTCGACGGCCAGGATCGCCGCGTCCGCGGGGGGCACCGCGCGGTCCCGGCCGTAGGTCGCGAGCGGATATTCCGCCGGAAGGTAGCCCCCCAGCGCGCCGTCCCCCACGCGCCGCGCGGTCCCCACCGTGAACGCGAGGGGCGCGGGCTCGGTGCGGCCGCCGGCGGCCAGCGCGAGGATCTGCTCCCCCAGGCCGATGCCCACGACCGGCCAGCCGCGCAAAAGACTCGATTTCGCGAGCGCCACCTCGGCGGCGAGCGTCGGGAGGTCGCGCGTGCCGGCGCTTCCCCACGGTCCCCCGCCCAGCAGCACGAGGCCGTCCGAAAGCGTGCCGGCGACCGGGAGCGCGCCTTCGGGCGTGAAGGGGCGGCTATAGCGGAAGCGCACGCCGCGGCCCTCGAGGTGGTCCTCGATGAGGCCGAGGTACTCAGCCGACGTGTGCTGGACGACCTGGATGGTTCTCATGCCCGAGCGCGGCCTCGATCGCCGCCGCGAAGTCCGCCGGGGAGACGGTGAGGAGCCCGGTGCGCGCGCGCCCGAAGAACGCGTGGACGGCCGCGGCCGCGTCGGCCACCGCCACGCCGCGCAGCGCCGCCTCCAGGTCGAGGATCGTGCGCGGCGGCGTCACGAAGAAGTCGCCGGTGACGAGGGCCTCGCGGATGCGCTCGTCGCGGGCGCCCTCGAGCCGCAGGTACGCGGTGATGGTCCCGCCGGGGCCCGCGTGGGTGCCGCTGCGGACGTCGTCGCCTTCGCGCGGCGCGTCGATCTCGCGGACGAACGCCTCGGTGCCGATTTCCTCGTCGTGGAGGCGGTCCGCCAGAGCCTCCTCGGCCGGCTGCACGGTTTCCCACCGCGGGACGATGCCCAGCCGCTCGGAAAATCCCGCGAGAAGCGCTTCCTGCACGCGGGCCACGGAAGGCGCTTCGCCCAGGAGCTCCTTCAGCGTGACGACGCGCTGCGCGGCCGAATCGAGCCCGCGCTTGGCGAGCTTCGCCTGCGGCACGCGCAGCGCCGCCAGCATGCGCGCGGGGTCGAGGTCGATGAGGACCGTGCCCTGGTAGATGAGCGTATCGCCGTCGAAGAAGCCGCCCGTCCCCGCGATCTTCCGGCCGTCCACCTCGATGTCGTTCCGGGGGCGGTAGCGCGCGTCCACGCCCAGGCGCGAGAGCCCCGCCGCCGCGGCCTCGCAGATCTCGCGCGCGAGCTCCGCGAGCGAGCCGATGGCGAGGGTCGCGCGGTGGAAGACGAGGGACCAGCCGAGCTGCCCTTCGTCCAGGTAGATCGCGCCGCCGCCGGTGATGCGGCGGACGAGCCGGATGCCGTTCGCCTCGCAATGCGCGACCCGGACCTCGCGCGAGAGCGCCTGGTGCCTTCCCACGAGCGCGGTGGGAGGGAAGCGCAGGAACCGGATCGTGTCCGGGATCCCGCCCGCGGCGCGCGCGTCGATGAGCGCCTGGTCGAAGGCGATGTGCCGGCGGCCGTCGCGGATTCCGGTGTCGATGACGCGGAACTCAGGCATCGTCATTCCCGCGCAGGCGGGAATCCACGACCGCGCTTGCCCGGGTTCCCGTCTCCACGGGAACGACGCGTAATTGCCGCCGGATCTTCCTCACATCCGCCCTGTTCGGCGCGAACGGGTAGCTCGCGATGTTGCTGGGCGGCGAGTCGCCGTAGGGCCGGTCGCACGCGGAGACGTCCTCGGCGAATTTCCCCGGGCAGCCCGAGGTCCGGAAGGCGGTGCCCGCGTCGATCACGGCATCGAGCTCCGCGCGCGGGAGGCCGAAGTCCGCGACGCGGCCCGCCTCGTCGAACCGCATGTGCTCCACGCGCACGCCGCGGTAGTCGATGAGGTAGCGCGCGAGCTGCACGCGGCGCCACTGGTCGCGCGGCGTCGCGGGGAGGTGGTCCATGAGCGAGCCCTTCTCCGGGAAGAAGCAGAACATGTGGCTGTGCCCGCCCATGTCCACCAGCCGCTGGACGAGCGCCAGCACGTCGTGCTCCGTCTCGCCCATGCCGACGATGATGTGCGCCCCGAACTTGCCCGGGCCGAAGACGTCGCGCGCGTCCTCGAGGATCTCCCAGTACTTGCGCCAGGTGTGCGGCGACTGCACGCCCTTGCCGCGCGTGCGGTCGAAGATCTCCGGCGTGGCGGCGTCGAGCGCCACGGTGAAGATGTCCGCGCCCAGCCCGTGGAGGCGCTCGACGTCGCTGCGCTCCATCGTGGTCGGGTTGGAGAGGATCGAGACCGGGATCGTCTTCGGGTCGATGCGCGCCGTCCACTGCCGGAGCACGGTCACGGTGTCCGCGTCCGACCGGGGGTGCGTGATCATGGAGATGCACATGCGGTGGAACGGGCTCTTCGCGCCGTCCTTCGCGACGATGTCGATCGCCTGCTCGAGGGGCACGGCGGGCCAGTCGACGCGGATGAAGTTGCGGTCGGCGTAGTCGCGCTCGGCCTCGCGGTGGCGCGCGAGCCCGCAGTACGCGCAGTTCGCGCGGCAGCCTTCCGGGTACGTGAGGAGGAGGTTCAGGCACCGCGTGCATTCGCAGCGGTGCATGCGCCCGGCCATGATGCCCAGCGTGATCGCCGCGGCGGTCGACATCTGGACGTACTCCGGCGAGCGCATGTACGGCGTGAGGACGTTGTTGTTGGGGAGGTACACGCCGTGCGGCGCGACGGCGTTCGCCTTCACGCGGCCGCCGTTGCGCGCGTCCTTCGGGATCGCGGCGGGCGCGCGCGGCGCCATCACGGCGTACGCGTTGTGGTCGGGGCCGCCGGCGGCCGGCGCCGCGGCGCCCGCGCCTTCGGGACGGCGGCAGCTCATGCGTTTCCCCCCGCCGCGACGGCGGCGCGCGGCTGGATGCGGATCGTGCGGCCCGTCTTCATCGAGCAGCACGCGTGCTCCTGGACCACCGGGCGGCCGATCGCGCTCGCGACGGCGAGCGTGCCGTCCGCGGGGAATGCGATCCCGTCGAGGCCCGCGGCGACGGCATAGGCATCCGTCACGCGGCGATGCAGTCCCGGCGGCCGCGCGCACCCGAGCAGCACCTCGCGGTCCGGGATGCGCCGGCGCGCCTCGAGGAAGATCCGGCCCGCGTCCTCCGCGCGCGGCGTGGCGAACGTGCCCGGCCGCGCGTAGAACGGCATCACGACCACGAGCACGAGCGAATGGATGCGGTGGCGCGCCACGATCTCCAGCGCGCGCGGCTCGCCCAGGATCCGCCCGTAGTGCAGGCCGATCACGATGTGCGGGACCACTTCCATGCGCGTGGCGCAGAGCGCCGCGAGCGTGGCCTCGAAGTCCTCGACGGGGCGGTCGAGGTGGTAGACCTCGCGGATCGTCTCCTGCGCGCCGATCACGTCCATCATCGCGGTGTCGATGCCCGCCGACTCCATCGACCGCGCGCGCGCCGGGTCGAGGAGCGCGGAGTGGACCGCCACCTTGAGGAACGGGAAGTCGCGCTTGAGCCGCTCGATCGCGGGCATGTAGCGCTCGTACGGGATCTCGTTCCGGCGGTTGGAGCCGCCGGAGAGGAGGAACCCGCGCAGGTCCTCGGAGGCGACCATCCCGCGGACCTTGCGCTCGAGCATCTCCGGGCTCGTGGCCGGGATCATCGGCTCGAGGATCTTCGCCTGGCAGTGGTCGCAGCCGAGGCCGCACGCGCCCGCGGTGACCGAGAAGGCGGGGAACGCGTTCTTCCCGCAGCCGCTCACGTCGCAGCTCGAGTACGACTTGAAGGTGGGCGTCGAGAAGCGGATCTCGCGGCCCGCCCACGGCGCGGCCTCACGCTCGCATCGGGCGAGGAGATCCGCGTCGAGGCGGGCGTCCTCCAGCTCCTCGACGGCGGCGATGCGCTCGAGCCAGCCCATCACGCGCTCATCCGGAAGAGGCCCTGCGCGGCGAGCGCCCCGTCGCGCAATGCGAGGATCTCGTGGCGCACGGCGGCGGGCGCGCGGAGGTCGGCGATGGTGTCCATCCACTCGGGTTTCATGTCCTCCTCGTCGACGAGGTCGCAGGAGAGCGCCGCGAGCACCGCGCGTGCCTCGGCCGGGATCCGGTCCGGGATCGCGCGGCCGGACAGGCGCGCCCACAACCCGCTCCAGTAGCGCGCGAGCGTCCACGGATTGTATCCCCCGCCGCCCAGCACGACCGCGGCGGGCGCGAGGTCGGCTACGGACTGCGCCGCGTCCCAGAGCGCCACGTTCGAGAGCGCGGTGCTCGCCAGCGGGTCTCCGGCCACGGCGTCGCTCCCGCACGTGATCACGACCGCCTCCGGCCGATCGCGGCGCGCGAGCGGGAGCACCACGTCCTCCATGAGCAGTGCCAGCTCCGCGTCGTTCAGGCCGCGGGGGACGGGCAGGTTGCACGCGCGTCCGCCGCCCAGGTCGGCCGCGGCCCCGGTGTGCGGCCAGCGGCCCGCCTCGTGGATCGAGATCGTGCGCACGCGCGCGTCCCACGCGAAGGCGTCCTGCACGGCATCGCCATGGTGCGCGTCCAGGTCCACGTAGACGATGCGCTCGAGCCCCGCGTCGAGGAGGGCCAGGATCGCGAACACCGGATCATTGAAATAGCAGAAGCCGCTCGCGCGGCCCGGCCGGCCGTGATGCGTGCCGCCGGCGGGGTGGTAGGCGACGCGCCCCTCGATCGCCAGCTCGGCCGCGCGGATCGATCCGCCCACGCTGGTCGACGCCCGCTCGAAGACGCCGGGGAAGAGCGGGTTCTCCATGGTCCCGATGCCGTGCCGCGCGCGCACCGCGGCGTCGACCCGGCCCGAGGCCGAAGCTTCGCGCAGCGCCTCGATGTAGGCCTTCTCGTGGAAGCGGGCGAGCTGGGCTTCGCTCGCCACGGGGCTCGGCCGATACTCGCCCGGCGCGAACCAGCCCAGCGCCGTGCAGAGGTCGACCACCGTCTCGACGCGCGGAATCGCGAGCGGGTGCAGCGTCCCGTAGGCCGCGCGCCGGTAGACGTCATGGCCCACGAACACGGCCGGTTGCCGCCAGGCGCCCACGGGCGGCTACTTCTTCGCGATGAAGAAGGTGAATTCCTTGCCGTCGCCCGCCTGCGAGAGAAGCGGATTGCCCGTCTGGCGAGCGAACGACTCGAAGTCCTTCACGGAGCCGGGATCGGTCGCCACGATCCGCAGGACCTGGCCGCTCGCCATGTCGTTCAGGGCCTTGCGGGCGCGCAGGATCGGAAGCGGGCAGTTGAGGCCCCGGGCGTCGAGATCCTTGTCGTGGTGCATGGCTGCTCCTTGGGGCGGGCGCGGAATATTAGGAATGTCTAATATGAGGACCGCCCTGTCAAGGGCGGGCACCGGGAACGGTATTGGAGCGGACCGGGACGGCCGCTCAATACCATCGGGCGTCCATTGCGCCGCCGCCGGATCCAATAGTGTGCGGACGTGGCACACCGCGGTTGATGGCCATCGAGAACGCTGTGGTATAAAACACGAATGCTCCACCGCAGCCTCGGCGGGCGCCTCGTCGTCCTGCTGCTCGTCACGATGCTGGCGCCGCTCCAGGCGTTCGCGCGCGGCTCCGATCCGTCCCCGGCGCTTCCCCGCTACGTCGCTCCCACCGGCCCCGCGCCGCGGATCGCGCTGGTCCTGGGCTCCGGCGGGCCGCGCGGGTTCGCGCACATCGGCGTCCTCAAGGTCCTGGAGGAGATGGGCATCCACCCGGATCTCATCGTGGGATCGAGCGTGGGCGCCATGGTGGGCGCGCTCTATTCGGCGGGCTACGACGCGCGCGCGCTCGAGCGCCTGGCGCTCGACCTCGACATGCTCGAGTTCTACGAGATCCGCCAGCTCTTCCACCGGAAGGGGACGGGCCGGCCCGTGGAGGAGTACGTGAACGAGCACGTGCAGGGGCGGCCGATCGAGCGCCTGCGCATTCCCCTCGCGATCGCGGCCACGCGGCTTTCCGACCGCCGCCTCGTCCTCTTCGATCGCGGCGACACCGGGCTTGCCGTGCGC
>Ga0157372_10009065_pt1 | contig 10571 bp, 10 predicted proteins | sample C55metaG_FD_115307 | JGI IMG/M metagenome (GOLD analysis project Ga0157372, IMG submission 115307) | Corn rhizosphere microbial communities from Kellogg Biological Station, Michigan, USA - C5-5 metaG | ecosystem: Host-associated > Plants > Roots > Rhizosphere > Soil | place: USA: Michigan...
GCACGGTCTGGATCCCAAAACGGCCCGAATCCAGGAATTCATTACGTACGATCCGGTTACTTGTCGCGATGGCGAAAACGTGGATAGATGCGAGCGATTGATGCAAGAGCATCAGGTCCGGCGCATTCCAGTCGTCGATCGAGACAATCGCGTAATCGGGATTGTTGCTCAGGCTGATCTAGCACTGAAGGACAAGCCCGACCGAGTGTACAAGACCGTTGCGGAGATATCGAAACCTACTCGTCCTTCGGTCATCGCTGCATGAGATGCAGCATGGCGTCATGAACCGCCATGCTGCCTTTTTCAAAAGTGTGTTTGTACACAACATTCCGTTCCATTCATCCGTAATGCGGAGAGTGCAATCAGAAATGCGCCCCACACGAGGTGAGCAATTGGCGCGTTTGTAACTACCGAAGAAGGGGATTCGACCTACGTTAAGAAAATGCACGCGCCTCGGTCTCCGGACTGAGCTGCTGGATCAATTCACCGATCTCTTGCGACTGCTTTCCATAATCGGTGCAGGTGCACTTTGCGGGCAGGCAAACCGCGCCACGTGTGCCTACTGTTCTGCACATCGACGCTGGAGCCTCCCTCCGGAATGGCCCTTGCGCAGAAGCAGGTGCCTTAGCCGTGCGTAGACCGTGCCTTTATTGACAGATTTCGGGCCATCTGGGTTAACTTTGAACGAAGAGCAGATTCCCCAAATTGTTGAAAATAAAAACAATCAAGGTGCGAGATGGATTAGTTGGAAACGTTTTTTCTGCGCCCAAGGCAGGTGCGCTACCAGCGCTGCGCTACGCCCCGACTGAAACGATATTAGGCGATTCTAAACCAGTTTTGCTGATCGAGTTTCTCGCTCGGATTTCGCCAACTCAATTGAATTGCATCTCCGTAACTGGATTCTAATAGCAACGCTATCGAACGCGATTCGGCGATCAGATTCATCTCGCGGTGCGAATGAAGAGCGCGTCGGTGACCTGGGGAAGCTTGCGCCAGTCCGGGCAACGCTCTTTCTGCCCAGCAGCAGGCAAGCTTACATCGGCATTGGCTCAGGTTGCGGAATTGGTGGCGGAAAAATATCCGGTTCAGGCTCAGGCGAGGGCGGTTTTACGGGAGGATAAATGTCAGGGTCTGAACCGGGGCCAGGCTCGGGATCCGGCATTGGCCCTGGCGTTGGCCGGGGCGATGGAGTTCGAAGAGATATCATAAGTTCCTTACCTTTTCTGCCGATCTCATTGGTATGTTTCAAGCTGCTTTTTCCTCCGCGCCCGTTACCGCCGACCTTGATTTGTCTTCGCCTTCTCTCGCGTGGTCTCCGTTCTTTTCGTTTCCAGTAGAGTCGTTGGTCGCAGCGTTCGATTTCGATTCGGTGTCCTTGCGCATAGTTCCCGGATTTTCATTTTTGTCGGCGTTGTCGTTCTGGCTTTCGGGACCGGCTGACCTCGAGTTATCCCTGGCCTCAGTCTGGGACTGAATTGTCTCAGCTGGTTTGGTCTGCGTGGTTTTTGGCTTCTTTTCTTCTTTGTCAGCTCGCTTTTCCGCAGAACCTTTCTCCGCCGAGGACAGCAGGCGTTCGATTCGCACTCGGACCCCGAGCCAGCGTACGTTACTGGCGCTCGCCGCTTGTTCAAGATAAGGCGCGAGTTTATCGTCGCTGGCGACGCCTTCGTGTTTCAGAAATTCCAGGACAGCCGTACTCTTGGTCTCCAGCGCTTCAAGCGTTGGGATCAGGTCATCCAGTATTTCCTGGGTAATTTTGGGGTCCATAGGGCGCTCTCCTCGCGAGCACACTTTGGATGCACAAAACCTGATACGAGCAGAGTCGCCTCTTTGATTCAATACCGACCATCTATTTCTTGCGGCGCATGATCGATGTGGTCCCTCCAGCTATACTGTTCAATCACTCAGCCATGATTCGCGAGAATCAATGGGCGTGGAGAAGGCGGAGAATGGTCAGATCGATAATTGTCATCTATGCGGCGCTGGTGTCGGCTATGTTGATTGTGTGTTCCTCGAACGTGGTCGGCCAAAATCCGCAACTGCGAACGCGTAACGGAAGCCGGTTTCCGACGGTAGTGTTCAGTTCCGTACTCTGGAACGCCAATCCAGCTTCGTATTCGATCGCCGTTGATGCGACCGGTGCTGCTACCTATCAATCCACTCAAGATTCAATAGACCGGACCGGCGTTCCCTACACCATCGAGTTCCAGACTAGTGACGCGACGCGCCGCATAACTTTTAATATTGCGCGCGAGCTGAATTTGTTTAGCGGCGATTTTCCGGTTTCGCTGGGCTCGCCACAAACCACGGCGGTGCGTACCCTCGCTTACCATGACATCACCTTCAACAATCACATCACGTATAGCGACTCTACCGATTCTCAAATTCAGGAGCTCACTTCGGTTTTTGAAGAAATTTCAGCGACATTCGAATTCGCCCGTCGCTTGGGCTATCTTCATCAACACGATAAGGAGAGGCTTGAGCCCGAACTGACCCGCATGCAAGCTAGTGCGGTGCGGCACATGTTGCGGGAGTTGCAGGCCGTGACTCCGGCGCTCAAGAGCATTGCTTTGGACAAGAGCCTCAATGAGAGTGTGCGCAAACAGGCCGAGGCAATTCTGGTTTTAGCGCGCAAGCCTAATGCGTCGCCGGAGTTCCAAAGCAGAGTTATGGATCCTCGAGGCGCAGGTTTTGGGGAGCGCACGCCGAGGCGGGTTAGTCGCTCGTAGTGACGCCGCGCTCATGAACATTGGAGCGGATGAATTTAACGATTTCGTCCATCGACGTTCCGGGCTGGAAGATCGCAGCTACCCCGCCATTTTTTAACTCTTGCACGTCCTGATCGGGGATGATGCCGCCGACTACAACTAAAACATCGTCCATCTTATTTCGCTTTAGAAGATCCATCACGCGCGGAACGATCGCGTTATGGGCGCCAGAAAGAATGGAGAGGCCGATCACGTGGACGTCTTCCTGCAGGGCCGCGTTCACGATCATCTCGGGAGTCTGGCGCAGGCCGGTGTAGATGACCTCCATCCCGGCATCTCGGAGAGCACGAGCGATCACCTTAGCGCCGCGATCGTGACCGTCGAGACCCGGTTTCGCCACCAACACGCGGATTTTTTGTTCAAGGGTGGTACTCATTTATCAGCCAATCGTTTTCGTGTCGAGACTTCTCCACAGATACCAGCACGCAATACTGCGGTACGGCTCCCAACGCTTGGCGATTTTTTCCATCTGCTCGGAAGTTGGCAGTACGATTTTCACCTTTGGCGCTTTGGCAATCGTCTTCTTGGTTTTCGTCTTGCCGGCGCCGTTCTTCTTCTTCGCGCGGTCAAGATAATGCTTATGCATCGCCATGCGTATGCCGAAGTCGCCGGTGGGCAGCACGTTTGCGCGTTGCAGGGTAAACATGAGAAACATATGCGCAGTCCAAACGCCTACGCCTTTCACCTGTGTAAGATGCTCGATTACTTCATCATCGGTCATGTCGGCCAGTTTTGAAAAATCTAACCTACCCCGTTGCGCGCGTTCCGCCATATCAAAAAGGTAGGAAGACTTTTGCTTGGAGAGGCCCACAGCACGCAACTGTTCCGCCGAGAGTTTTAAGATTCCTTCCGGCGTCACCGGATCACCGGTTAGCGCAGTGAATCTGTTGAAAATGGTTGCCGCAGCTTTGCCATTGAGCTGTTGATACACAATGGCTTCCGCCAGACTGTGAAATGTCGGTTCGCCAAATTCCATCCGGCATGGTCCGACGCGCTCGATAATGGCGCGCATCAACGGGTCGGATTTCTTCAGATGCAAAACTGCTTTACGCATATTTCATCCAAAACCAGCATCATCTTACCGCTTTTGTCGGCTCTCAGGAAAAGCGCGCCAGTGAAACTCGATAGTCTCGCCAAGATGCGAAAGAAAATATTCCGCATTGTGGCCTCCGGGATAAAGATGGAACTCATGCGGGACTTTCTCGGCAACCAGTTGTTTATGCATCTGCTCTGAGGAAGCCGCAAACCCATATTCGTCGTGCTGTCCGCAATTAATGTAGATCGACTGAGTTCTGATTTGTGCCTGGCTCTTGCGCGCCAAAAGAAATGGATTGTGCTGGTTCCAATGCGCAACATTAATTGGATTACCGAAAACATTGCCCAGTAATTTGGCCAGCGGTCCGGCGTCGTGAAGGTCAGCATTCAGTTCGCGCGGCGATTCTGTCATCAGCGCCGGACTTTGCGCGCTCACCGATCCGAAAAGCTCGGGATGCGCAAAGGCGAAGCGCAACGCTCCGTAACCCCCCATGGAAAGCCCGGTCACACCCCGCGACTTGCGTTCGCGAATCACGCGATACTTGGTTTCGATAAACGGCAAGAACTCTGCGAGAAAAAAATCGCTGTAGCGATCATGTCCGTCGGCGGAATTAATGAAAAAACTGCCGCGGCCTTCCGGTGCAACCATCAGAAAGTCGCCGACCTTGTGATCGCGCCTCAGGTCCTCGATCAGGCCCCAGCCACCGCTCTGCAGGAGTGTCTGCTCGTTCTCTCCGAGCCCATGCAGAAAATAAAGAATAGGATACTTTGTTTTGGTGTAAGTCTGATAATTCGTCGGCAACATGACGCAATACCGCACGTCGCGGTGAAGAATATGACTGTTGATTGTGCTGCAATCGATTCGTCCCTGGGCGACGGCAAAGGTCGGCAGAATGCAAACTGTCACAAGAATGCATTTCATCCAAGTTTTACGTATTGATCGCCACGGGTGCATTCTGTTTTCGGCCATCTGATTCTCAAAGCTTTAACCGCAGAGAACGCAGAGAAACCGCGCAGAGATGGCCGAGAATTCTCAATGCGGAACTTCTATTCGTACCGCAATGCCTGAACCGGATCGAGTCGCGCCGCTCTGGACGCGGGATACAGTCCTGAGACCAGACTCACCACAAATGAAAAGCCGAGCGCGCCCGCCACTAGCCACACCGGAACCGACCAAATATGTTCCGGAGGAAATCCCTGACGCTTGAGATAAACGTTGGTGCCGAAGTTGATGACTCGCCCAATGATCCAGCCGAGAATAGTCCCGCAGACTCCGCCGAGAAGTCCCATCGCTCCCGCCTCGGCAAAGAAAAGCCCGCGGACGTCGCCATCGCTTGCTCCGACCGCTTTCATGATGCCGATTTCGCGGCGTCGTTCGAGAATCGCCATCACCAACGTGTTAATGATTCCAATCGAGGCAACCGTGAGCGCCAGGCTTCCGAAGATCCCCAGAAAAAGATCGAGAATTGCGAAAAAGCGCCGCATGCTCTTGGTAGCGTCGAGAATGGAGAAAGTATTAAAGCCCAGCGTTTTAATCGCCTGCTCGACGGCGTCCACTTTTCCCGCGCCGCTGACCCGCGCCACTATATTGCCGTAAATTGGTTGATCCGAGGTTACGCCGCCAGAAGCGCGCATATCATAGGCCTGCATCGGACGCATGCTCTCAATCAATTGTTGCGGAACGAAGACCCGCGCCCTTGCCGATCCGCGCATGCTGTCAGGATCGAGGTCGGTTACGCCGACAATGGTGAGCGGCATTTCGTGCGAGATCACGGAAAAAGACGACGCATCCTGGCCCGTTGACTCCCGCTCCGAATAGCGCATCACAATCTGCTTGCCAAGCGACGGCCGCGCTACCTCAGCGACGTTAATTTCCTGCGCTCCTCGGCTGGGCTTTCCCAGCAGTTCTGCTGCAAAACTTTTCTGCAGAATCACCTCATGCGCGTCGGCTGATGAAAAGAATTTTCCCTGCATACCTTCAAAACTGTCGCCATCTTTAGACGAGAGGGGAAGCCCGGCCACCATGGTGAGGTGCGGTTTCTCGTCGAATCGCACTTCGGTTATGAATCGCAAGTCCGGATATGCCTCAACAACTCCGGCGACGTTCGCTATCTTCAGCCGCGCAGCTTCATTCAGATCGGGGCTCTCCGCCGGAGCGGGACCACTTTGTTCCTGCTCACGATCGAAGCTACGAAGATTTCGCCGAGAAGTTACGACAATCGAGTCGAACAGTCCCGACCGTTGCAGACGGCGCGACGCCAGTTGCTGCAGTCCGATGCCAAGCGAAAGCATAGCCACCAGCGAAGCGACGCCGACTGAAATGCCAAGCGTGGTCAGAGAGTTCCGCAGCACCGATTCGCGCAGATTGCGCGCCGCAAGCTCAATGGAGTCGTAGAGCTTCATGGTTGAACTCCAACCGTTGCTCTTGTGGAATTCGCCTGGTCCGCCACTACTTTTCCGTCCGCAAGAAAAATCAGGCGCCCCGCATATTTTTCCGCCAGGTCGCGTTCATGCGTGACCAGAACCACAGTCATCTTCAATGACTCGTTTAACCGCCGAATCAGCTCCATCACTTCTGTTCCAGTGCGGCTGTCGAGATTCCCGGTCGGTTCATCTGCCAGAAGGATATGTGGCTGGTTGATTAACGCCCGTGCCAGCGCTACCCGTTGCTGTTCGCCGCCAGAAAGTTCGATGGGCCGGTGCTTTAGGCGTCCACTCAACCCGACTTTTTCGAGAGCATTCACTGCCATTGCCGACCGCTTCGTTCGCTCGACCTCTGCGAAACGCAAAGGGAGTTCCACGTTCTCCAGCACGCTCATGCTGGGAATCAAATTGAAAGACTGGAACACCATACCGACGGTGTGGCGCCGATATTTCGCGAGCTGCTCACGGGAGAGTCCCGAAAGACTCTGGCCTTCGACAATCACTGCCCCCGCACTCGGCGAATCCAAACCGGCCAGCAGATTGAGCAGAGAAGACTTTCCTGAACCGGATGCGCCGAGCAGCGCCACGAATTCTCCTGTCGCAATCTGCAACGTGATTCCGTCCACGGCGCGAATCGTCGCGCTTCCCATCTGGTAATGGCGGCAGAGTTGCTCGGTACGAATGGCGGAAGAGGAGTTCAAAGTAGAAGTTTATCAGGAGTTCGAAAGACGACTGTTTGCTGCTGCAGTCGTATGCACAACATTTTCCTAGTGTCGCGGCAACTCTGTTCTTACTCTGGTCAGGTGAACTGGAATTGCTCTGTCCGCGAGCAACGCCCTCTCCCGGCCTCGAATCGAAACCGTACTGGAGGCAATCATGCGAGCACCTTTTCTTCTCGGACGTTTGATGTTTGGCGGTTACTTTATCGTGAGTGGCATTAACCATTTCAAGAACAAAGGTCAGATGACGCAGTACACCGCCGCAAAAAATGTGCCGCAGCCCGAGTTGGCAGTCCCCGCCACAGGCGCTGCTTTGATTGCCGGAGGCGCCAGCATTCTTTTCGGAGTCAAGCCTAAACTGGGCGCGGCCGGTCTGGTCGGTTTTCTAGTTGGCGTTTCTCCGATTATGCACGATTTCTGGAAACAGGAAGACGAGCAGCAGCGCATGAATGAGAGCATCAACTTTATGAAGAACCTCGCGCTTGCGGGCGGCGCATTGGCGCTCATGGCTGTTGAAGAGCCGTGGCCCGCCAGCGTTCCGGTCATGAAGGCCAGCCGTGTTCACCGCGCGAAGAGATTTTTGCGCGAAGTAGCTGCCTGAATGTTAGTCGCTTTTCGGAATGGCTAAGTCGGTAGGCTTCTCTCCGGCGCTGGCTTGAATTAATTTTTGCACTGGGCTGGCCACCATCAGCAGCAGTTGTGCTTTCGGCTGGATCGCTGACTGCGCCAAAGCGATCTGCTGCTGCTTCCAGACGTCTGGTGCCTTTTCTCCGCGATCGAGATAGTTGAGCGCTTGCAATCCAGCCGCTGCCAAAGCTGACAAATCGTGAGAAAGCGACATAACTTCCTGCACCAGGGCGGAATTCTGCGCTGCAGGTTCCAGCTGAATCTCATTGTCTTTCCACTGGTCCAGCGTGGATCGGATTTGGATTTCCATTCCTGGCTTGATCTTTCCCGCCAGAAAGTCGTCGACTAATTGGTTGAATTCTCGTGCCCTTAAACTTTCCGGACGCGCAGCATCGATGACTCGATTGAGGGACGTCTGGGAAGTGGCCTCTGTTTTTGCGAACCCTTCGCGCGCGTAACCTTTGACCGGTTCAACCACGTCGGCAAGATTCCTAAGGGCCGCAGTGTCAGCGCCATTGGTCATGCGCTCAAGCATAGGAACATAGTTCGTGTTCTGCGTGAGGCCATACGCGTCCAGCCAGTGGCTGGCGTATTCCATTCGCGAATACATGGAATTCACATCAGTCACATTTTGCGGCGACCATAGTCGCTCGGCTATCGCTGCAGCTCGCGGCCAGATTCTAGAATCAATGTTCTCTGGAGAAACATATTCCGCCCACATGCAGGCTTCGCCGCCGAGAATTCTTTGCTTTTCTTCGTCCGACAAACTCGCCGCTCCATCCGCGAATGGATCGACCGCGTAATGCGAGGCCGCCGAACCCATCAAGTCCAGGTAATATCCCGACGAAAGCAGTCCACGATATCCCTGGCGCGCGGCATCGGCCAGCGACTGCTGACCACGCCATGACTGGATGACGATTGTCTTCGGCAGATCCGGCCTTAGAATCTCGTCCCAGCCTTCCATCGTCTTTCCATGTTTCGCGACAATTTTCTGAATACGGGTATTGAAGTATGCCTGCAGGTCGGCATTGTTCTTCAAACCGTGAGCGCGCATGAACTCCTGAATTTTTGGGTTCGCGTCCCACTGCTTGCCATTCACTTCATCGCCCCCGATGTGAAAAAACTGATCAGGGAAAAGCTTTGTCATTTCGCCGATGAATGCATCGAGAAATTTATAAGTGCTCTCGCGCGTCGGATCCATCGCCGGATCGAACACTCCCCACTTCCGCTCGATGGTATAGGGCCCAGGTGCGCTCGCCAGATCGGGATACCCCACAAACCATGCCGTACTGTGTCCCGGCATATCGAATTCAGGAATCACTCGGACTCCGCGATCGTGTGCGTACGCGATCACATCGCGGACCTGGTCCTGCGTGTAGTACAGACCGTCTGAGCCCATTTCCTGCAGCTTGGGGAAGCGCTTGCTCTCGATGCGAAATCCTTGATTTTCAGAAAGGTGCCAGTGGAACACGTTCATCTTCACCGCGGCCATTCCGTCCAGATTGCGCTTGATGACATCGACTGGCATAAAGTGGCGACCGGCATCGATCATCAGCCCTCGCCACGGAAATCGCGGCTTGTCCTCGATCACGACGGATGGGACAGCGAAGCCTTGCGGGGTCATTTCAACCAGTTGCAGGAAGGTCTGCAATCCACGCATTACTCCCAGTGTTGTCGGTGCGCTCAGTTGCGCGCCGGATGAGGTCACCTCCAACTTGTACGATTCGTCTTCGCCCAGTTCCTGCACTGGCTTGTTGGCGTGCTCGCTGTTGACCTTCAACTGCGCTGTCGAGTCGTCGCCGATAGTGAAATCGAGCGGGAGAGAGCCCGTATGCCGGCGCAAATCATTCAGAAAGATTTCAACTGCGCGGCGCAATCGGGGATCTGAGCCGTTGCCTATCCCAACAGCGAAAGAGGTCTGAATCACTAGCGGCGGAGACTGCGATTTCTTAATGCTGGCGGGCCACGGCATCAAGTGAAGGGAAGTGGTTTCCTGCGCCGATATGGCCAGGGTTACTGCCACAGCAAGCATTGGAACGATGAAGAGAAGTCGCATGAAGTAATCCCTCGCGCGAGAAAAGTCAGAACGAAGGATATTGAAAGGTTTTAAAAGAGGCAAATGGAAGTTGCTGGAAGTTCTTGAATCGTAACTTTCGCGGCCCGGTCAGCGGCGTAGGACATCACTATTCAGCAGGTCGCTGCCGCCTCGGCACAGTGCGTGAGTACGGAATGCGCAATGAATGTGTGCGAGGTCACGCGCTGCAGGCCCATTTCGTTATTGCCGTCGCTAACAACCCAGACGACGCGGAACTGGGCTTTGACTTGACCCATCTGGACATCGAGAATTTCACCGGTTCGAATCTTTCGCATCACGCCTTGAATCACCAGACCGCCGACGCTCATGTTGATTACGAGGCCGGGGTGGGTAAACGGCTGGCCATGTGCATCCATTCCCCAAACCTGCACCGGGAGTTGAACTTCAATTCTTGGGCTGAGTCGTCGATCCATGGACGCCATTGTGCGACATAACCGGCTGCGTGAAAACTTACCCGGGTTACCGCGACCTGAGTACTGGAGTGTGACCGCGAGCCGAGTTAAATCAGCAGGTTGGGAGTGGTGGATTTCGCGTAATCAATCGAAGTCAGGCATCGAGCAGGAACCCGGCCCGCGCGGGTCCCCACAACTGCCGCAAGCGCCTGATGCAGTGGGAGTGGCAGAAGAGCCTTTGGCTTGCACCGCGAATACGGAAAGTTGCGGTGCAAGATTCTTCCCTCCGCATTTTGGGCAGGCAGCTTTGTCTTTCCCGAACACAAGGGCTTCGAAGGGATGATGGCAGTCTCTGCAAGTGTATTCAAAGATGGGCATTAGCAGTGTCCAACATTATGCCTAAGGCAAACACCTGACTTAACAATTTCTACAGTGCTAACCCGATTCACGGCATCTCTAGCGGATGCTACAGTCTACTCAATTGATTTGAGTTTCCCAAAAAGCTCTTCAA
>Ga0157372_10009066_pt1 | contig 10571 bp, 7 predicted proteins | sample C55metaG_FD_115307 | JGI IMG/M metagenome (GOLD analysis project Ga0157372, IMG submission 115307) | Corn rhizosphere microbial communities from Kellogg Biological Station, Michigan, USA - C5-5 metaG | ecosystem: Host-associated > Plants > Roots > Rhizosphere > Soil | place: USA: Michigan...
ATCCGGCGCTTCCGCCTGCATACGGAAGGCAAGCTCGAACGACTCGATGCGGCCTTCGAGCGCCGCGTCGTGACCGGTCCGCCGGAGCTCTTCGCGATTCAACTCCTGCGCGAAGTCCAGTTCCATACGCTGAATGTCTTTCGGTGTCTCGGTATTCGTAATGTAAGGCAGCCTGGCATCGCGCGCCTTGATGCCCACCGAGCCGATGGGCGTACCGGCGTAAGGCGCCGGCAGAAATCCGGAGCTATAGTTATTCGCGCCGCCATGACTCTGTGTGGGGCAGATGGTTACATAGCCCGGCATGTTCTGATTCTCGCTGCCGAGGCCATAGGTCACCCACGATCCCCACGACGGCCGCACGAAGGTATCGCTACCCGTGTGGATCTCCAGCAGCGCACCGCCATGCCGCGAGTTGGAACCCCACATGGATTTGATGAAGCAGATGTCGTCCACCCGTTGCGCAATCTGCGGGAACAGGCTGCTTACCCACATGCCGCTTTGCCCGTATTGTTTGAACTCCCAGGGCGACTTCAACAGGTTAAAGGTTTGGCCGGACACGACCTTGGGGCGCGCGAAAGGCAGGGGCTTACCGTGATCGCGCTTCAGCAGCGGCTTGTAGTCGAAGGTGTCCACCTGCGAAGGGCCGCCGTGCATGAACAGAAAGATCACGCGTTTCGCGCGGGCAGGAAAGTGGGGCTCTTTGATGGCCAGCGGATTCGCGCCGGCAGCCGCGGCCGCTCGCAACTGCTGCTCGCCCAGGAGGCCTGCCAGCGCGACGGATCCAAAGCCCGCGCTACTGACGCGCAACAGTTCCCGCCGCGACAACGTGCGATTGAGATAAGAGTTCCAGTGACGGTTCATACCTTCCTCTAATCCAAATAAATGAATTCGTTCGACGCCAGCAGCGCCTTGCAGAAGCTTTCCCACGCAAACAGATGCCGGGCCGCCGGATCCTTTTCCTTATCCTCCATCGCCTTCTCCACCTGGGCGATGAAGGTCTGCGAGCGGTCCACTTCGCCCGCCGATGGCAACCTGGACAGCGCTCTTTCCCAGGCTTCGCGGATACGGGCAGCGTCGTCGAAATCGCCGCGGTCCAGCAGCTTTTTCGCCATGTTCCGGGTACTCTTCAGCATGAGAGTGGAGTTCATCATGAAGAGCGCCTGCGGCGCGATCACGGTGGAGTTGCGGTCGCCGTTGGGGGTCGCCGGGTCGGGCAGATCGAACGCCTGGAACATCTCGTACAGCGAACTGCGCACCACGGGAAGATAGACGGCGCGGCGGGGATTGTCGTAATCGTTGGAGCCGCGTTTCGACGTGTTGGCGACGTAGGCACGGTCTTTGTAAGTGAGCACCGTTCCGCCCGCGGTAAAATCGATTTCCCCGGTGACTGCTGTTACGGCATCGCGGATCTCTTCGGCTTCGAGGCGCTGCCGATTGGCTCGCCAGAGCAGCGTGTTCTCAGGATCGACCTCAGCTGCCGTCTCATCGTAGTTCGAACTCATGCGATAGGTGCTGGAGAGCATGATCAGGCGGTGCATATCCTTGATAGACCACTTCCTATCGACGAAGGCAACGGCCAGCCAGTCCAGCAGCGGCTGATTGGTGGGCATCTCGCCCAGCCGGCCGAAGTTATCGGTGGAGGGCACGATGCCGCGTCCGAAATGCCAGCGCCACAGGCGATTCGCCATCACACGGCTGGTGAGCGGATGGCCGGGCGCAGTGAGCCATTCGGCCAATTGCAGGCGTCCGCTCTGTGTGCCGGGAACGGGCATCTGGTTCTCGCCGGCCACCACGCGCAGAAAGCGGCGCGGCATTTCTTCGCCCAGCGTCCAGTGGCTGCCGCGAATGTTGATCTTTGCATTCGCGATCTTGTCGGCTTCCTGCACTCCCATGGCTTTCGGCAGATCCGGCGTGGTGTCTTCGAGAGCTTTTTTTTCTTTCTCCAGCTTTGCGATCTCATCCTGCGCGGACTGCGGATAATAATGCCTGGCATCGCCGGGTGCGCGGAAGGGTCCGGCTTTTGCATGAGATACTTCGCGGAAGGCTTCCAGGACGGGATCCGGCAGGCCTTCGTCCTGTTTGACGGCGTTGCGCTCCACTTTCTTTGTTTCGCCGTTCGACGCGGCGATTCGCCGGGCTTCCAGATCGTCCCAGGCCTTCCCCGCTTCGTCAAAGAGTTGCTGGTAGCGGGCGGCGAGGTCTTCTCGCGAAGCGGGCTCATAACCGCGGAATCGCTCGATGGCAGCAGAAGTCCATCCGGCGAGCGCATCGCCTCGCAGAGTCTTCTTCTGGTCGTATGCGAAGAGCGGCAGCAGCACGGAATGCGGGGCGCCCTTCGCGCGGCGCATCTCTTCCACCCAGTGTTCCAGATAGCCTGGATTCACACTGTACTGGCGCGCCACCTGCTGAACGGATTTCGGCGCCTCGGCGCCCGTGAACGGGGCCAGCGTGAAGGCCTCGAAGTACGGATAGCGGTTCTTGTGCTCCAGGCGGATCACATTCCTGCCGGCCTTCAACTGGTAGACGCCGGCCACGGACCAGCCGCCCGCATCGGGCGATGCTTCGCGATTGGTAACCGCGCCCTGCCCGGCGCTTTCCAGGACGCCGTTGATCAGGATGTCGGCCGTCCCGGAGCCTGTCTCCTGTTCCAGTACATCCAACTGATAGCGGCCGCCGGCGGGTACCGTCACGTCATACTCCGCGAAGTATGGTCCCTTGGATTTCTCCGGAGTGTTGGCGCTGGCCTTCTCGATTTTGCGGTTGATGTTACCGCGTTCGAAACTCTCGCTGGTCCTTTGCAGGGTGATCCCGGCGCCGCTGGCGTGCACCGGACGAAGCTCGATCTTTTCGTAACGCAGCGCATCGAGAGAGGCCAGCAGGTAGCGGCCGATTTTCGAGCGCCCTTCCGTCGCGAGAATCTTGTTTTCCCGGTCGGACACCGTGCCGATCTCTTTGCCTTTTGCGGTGATGAGGTCCAGGTGCTGCGTCAGCTTACGGCGTTCTTCCTCAGGGGCCAGCACAAACTCGTGCCAGGTGGCCACCACGTTGTAGTTCTCCATGGTTTTGGAGCTGAGAAAGATTCCGGCCATGGAGTAATAGTCGGCGGTGGGAATGGGGTCGAACTTGTGATCGTGGCAGCGGGCGCAGCCGAGTGTCAGGCCCATGAAGGCGCGCGAGGTGGTGTCGATCTGCTCGTCGACGATGTCCATCTGCATTTTGACGGGGTCGTCTTCGGCGAGCATTTTGGCGCCCAGCGAGAGGAAGCCGGTGGCGGTCCAGTGTTCGAACCGCGCAGCGTCGTCGGAAGCGGGAAGAAGGTCGCCGGCGAGTTGTTCTTTGACGAACTGATCGTAAGGCTTGTCTTTATTGAACGCGCCGATCACGTAATCGCGATAGCGCCATGCGTTCCGGTAGACCAGGTTCTCATCGAGACCGTTGGAATCGGCATAACGCGCCACATCGAGCCAGTGGCGCGCCCAACGCTCTCCATAATGAGGCGACGCGAGCAGGCGGTCTACGACCTTTGCAAAGGCATCGGGACCGTTGTCGGCGAGGAAGGCGTTCACTTCCTGAGGCGTCGGGGGCAGACCGGTGAGATCGAATGTGGCACGGCGGATCAGGGTACGCTTATCGGCGGGCGGCGCCGGCTTCAGACCTTTCTTTTCGAGCGCGCTCAGGATGAAGGCATCGATTGGGGACGTGACCCACGAGGTATTTTGCACGGGCGGGGCTTTCGCCGCGGCCGGCGGCACGAAGGCCCAATATTTCGGCGCCGGCGCATTGGCGCGGGTTTCGGTGGGAGCGCCCCAGGGAGCGCCCATCTCGATCCAGCGTCCGATGAGCGCGATATCGCTGTCTTTCAGCTTGCCGGCGGGCGGCATTTTCAGGCTGCCCGACTGCATCACTGCCGCCATCAAAAGGCTGTCGGAGGGTTTGCCGGGCACCAGGGCAGGGCCGCGTGCGCCGCCTTTGATCAGGTTCTCGCGACTGTCAATCCGCAGCCCGCTCATCGCCGCAGACGTGGAATGGCAGGCATTGCACTGGCGCGCGAAGAGGGGGCGTATGTTGGTTTCGAAGAATGCAGGTCCGTCTTCCTGGGCATTGGCAACGGCCGGCATCGCAACCACGCTAACAAGGACGAATGCTGCCGAGGAGCGGGAGAGCCACATGAGATTAGGTAGATTCTATCATTAGCGTTAACGGTTACGTTCGCCATTGCAAAGTTCCCCTTGTTTACCGAGAGAAGTCCGACTATAATCATCCAGGTAACCGATATGAGCAAGCCGAACGATCTTGTGCAGGGCACGTTGGATCTGCTCCTCCTGAAAATGCTGGCGTTGGAGCCGTTGCACGGGTGGGCCATCAGTCTGCGGCTGAAATCCATTTCGGGAGACGTTCTGCAGGTCAGCGAAGGATCGCTCTACCCTGCATTGCACAAGTTGGAACAGGAAGGCTGGATCACGGCCGAATGGAAGCAGACCGAGAATAACCGGCGGGCCAAGTTTTATTCGCTGACCCGCCTGGGCAGGAGACAGCTCGATTCGGAGGCGGCGAACTGGCAGCGGCTATCGGCTGCCATCTCGCACGTGATCCAGCTCTCGGAAGTTTAGCAAGAGAACAGCACGCTGACACCTCGCTGACGCCCGGGATGCAAGGATTGCCTGGAAGTCAAATTGCAGGTCACTGACCGCTCCGGGGCTTCACATGCCGACGTCGCTATCCAACCGCGAGACCGAAGGTGCGGGTCCTCACCAAAGCCGTTGGCGGCATCTGGTTCAACAACTCCATTCGTTCCGGTGGGGTATTTTGCAGATGCTGCTGAGCGAGAGTTTCGGCGTCTGGCAACGTCACAATGGATCCCGGCTGGCGGCTAGTCTGTCTTTTTATACGCTCTTATCGTTGACGCCGCTGCTCCTGATTGTGGTGTCTGTCGCCGGGATTGCGTTTGGCCGCCAGGCCGTTCAGGCGCAGCTCCTGTGGCAAATTCAGGATCTGGTGGGCTCGCAGGGTGCAGCCGCGGTCCGCCCGTTGTTGGAAGGGATGCGTGACCGGGCGCAGGGCGTCTTGGCCACCGCCCTCGGGTTGCTCACGTTCCTGTTCGGGGCATCGGGAGTGTTCGTAGAACTTCGAGATGCGCTCAATACAATCTGGGAGGTGCCTGAACGAAACCGTCCGACGCTGCAAATGATCGCGTATCTGATGCGGGCGCGTTTGATGACATTCGGACTGGTATTGTCGATTGGCTTTCTGTTGATCGTCTCGCTGGCATTGAATGCCTGGATTGCGGGACTGGGCACGTTCTCGGCGCAATATCTGAAGGGCTTTGAAGGACTTTTGCAATTGTTAAATTCGCTAATTTCGTTTCTGGTAATTACGGGACTGTTTTCCGCGATCTACAAAATTCTGCCCGAGGTGCACATTGAATGGAAGGACGTGATACTTGGGTCTATCGTGACGTCCTTACTCTTCACTCTGGGCAAGTTTCTAATCGGTCTCTATTTGGGAAAGGCGACCTTCGCCTCCACTTACGGAGCAGCGGCTTCCGTAGTCATCCTGATCGTGTGGGTGTACTACTCGGCGCAAATCTTCTTTTTCGGCGCGGCGTTCACAAAAGTGTTCGCAAATCACTATGCGACGCCCGACCCCCACATCGTGAGCTGATTTTCGCGGCAAACGGCAAGTTCTGCATCCCCGCTGGCCCAGCTGGCTTTCTGTACGAGGAGAGCCTTTTGTTTTCAACGAGCACCGGCACTGGTGAGCCACCGCGGTCTTGCGGCACGCAAATTGCAGTACGCATGTCGACATTTGGAGGCCATATGAAAGACAGTACGAAGGACAAGGTCGAAGGCGCGGCTCACGAACTCAAAGGTAAGGTGAAAGAGAAACTGGGCAAGGCGAAAAACGATCCCGATCTCGCGGCGGAAGGAACGGACGAGAGGCTGGGTGGAAAGATTCAGAAGAAAATCGGCGACATTGAAAAGGTTTTCGAAAAGTAAGTGACGCGCTCCGACTTATTCCAAACGAGGTAAACAACGATGTTGATACTACTCATTCTTCTCATTTTGCTGCTCGGTGGCGGCGGCGGCTATTATGGCCACAGCCGCTGGGGATATGGCGGAGGCGCCGGCGTAGGACTCGGCACTGTGCTCGTCATTCTCCTGATCGTGTATCTATTGGGCGGCTTTCCAGCCGGAAGACTTTAAGACACATTTCACTACTTACTTAGAAAGCGGCTGCCGGATTTCAACCGGAAGCCGCTTTTTTGGGCTTGTGATTGCTCAAAATAGCCTGTGTTGGAGCGTTCAGGGGAGCGATAGAGGATGGCGAACACCGGTGAACGGCCCGCCCCGGCTGAGGACGAAAAATCACCCTTTGACCGGCGGATCTTTCGTGCGTTACTCGACATCGCCAAGGAGTACAAGCGGCAATTCATCGTCGTCAGCTTATTTTCCTTTCTCTACACGGGGCTGGATCTTCTGCAGCCGCTGGTGTATCGGGTCGCGATCAACGCCGTAGCAGGGATGTTCGTGAACCCGGGGCCGGCAGCGGGCTCGCGGCTGGCAGGGGTGGCGGCCCAAACTCCGCAACAAACGCTTCACACACTGCTGGTTTCGGTTGTCCTGCTGTTCTTAATCGCGGTGACCTCCTACTACTTCTACCAGCGCGCCACGTATTATGGGGCTCGCGTAGCCAGTTACATGGAGTCGAAGCTGATTGTGCAGACCTTCGGCCATGTGCTGCGGCTACCACTCAGCTTCTTTAACCACCAGGCCAGCGCCGGGCTGGCGCGGCGCATCGATCAATGCGACCAGGTGGCTCCGGTGGTGCACGCGGTCTCGCAGCAGATCGCTCCGGAAGCAGTTCGCCTGGTGGCAATCTGCGCCATTATGCTGACGCAGAACTGGGAGATGTCGCTGCTGGCGGTATGCCTGCTGCCGCCGTATATCTGGCTGGCGCGGCGGGCCGCGCTACGGCTGCAGTCGAACCTCGACCCGTACTACCAGATGTGGGAAAACATTTCCGCGCAGATTGCAGACGCCATCGGCGCGGTGAAAACGGTGAAGCTTTCGGGCGCCGAAGCTCGCGAAGAAGAGAAGCTGCGCAAACAATCGATTGGCGCGTACGAAGTCTACTTACGCCGGCTCAAGACATCTCAGAAATACTACCTGTCGCAGATAGCGCTCAGCAATTTGAGTAAGTCCCTGATACTGGGATACGGCGGCTGGCTGGTGCTGCGCCACATGCTGACGCCGGGTGACGTTGTGATGTTTGCGGCGTACCTGGACCGCCTTTACTCCCCCATCGATTCGCTGAACGGGCTCGCCGTCAGTCTACAGGAAAACCTGACCTCGCTTCGCCGGGCGGTGAACCTGAGGGACTCCGGCCAGCCGGAGCCCACCGGCGGTTCGCTGCCCGAGGGCGAGGGCCTGGTGGAGTTTCGGAACGTCCGCTTTGGGTATACGCCCGAGAGAGAGGTTTTGCACGGGATCAACCTGACGCTGCAGCCCGGAAAAATTACCGCTCTAGCCGGGCCTTCCGGCGCCGGCAAGACCACCACGGCGGATCTTCTTCTCAAATTGTTCGAGCCGTGGTCCGGCGAGATTCTTCTGGACGGGCAGCCCCTGAGTACGGCGGGATGTTCCTCGGTGCGCTCCGCAATCGGAGTGGTCGCCTCCGATGGCACGGTGTTTCGGGGAACGCTGGCGGAGAACATCCGATACAAGCGGCCGCAGGCGACCTTGGCGGAGACTCGGGAAGCGGCTCTTGCCGCGGGTCTCGGCCGCGCGCTGGAACGCCTTCCCGAAGGGCTCAACACGCAGGTCGGCGAGAACGGGGTCGGCCTCTCGATGGGCGAACGTCAACGGTTGCAAATCGCGCGAATGCTGATCGATAAGCCGCGTCTTTTGGTACTGGACGAAGCCACGGCGAACCTGGATTACGCAACCGAGCTGGACGTACGCACGGCGCTGGAGCAAATGTCTCCCAAGCCGACGATGCTGGTGATTGCGCATCGCTACACGATGATGAAGAATGCCGATTACGTCTACGTTCTGAGGGAAGGCGAGGTGGCCGAACACGGTTCGCCGGACGTACTGATGAAGGGCCACGGGTGGTTTGCGGAACTGGCACGGGAGTCGGGCGAGGTCCCTAGCTTCGCATGAAGCTGAACTTCAATCTGCTCAAACAGGCCGCAGCGCTCGCCAAGCCCTACTGGAAATCCAAAGAGGGACGGAGGTCTTACTGGCTGGTGGCGGTCCTGATCCTGCTGCTACTGGCGGACACTCAACTGAATGTCTGGTTCAACTCTCAGGCGGGAGAATTCACCTCGGCCCTGGCGGCTCGCGAGGGCTCCCGGTTCTGGCACTCGGTCCGCGTTTACCTGTTACTGCTGCTGATCGCCGTGCCTGAGTATTCCGCATACTATTACACACGCGATCGCCTGGCCGTCTTGTGGCGGCGGGCGTTGACACACCGTGTTCTGGAGCGATACTTCAGGAATCACGCGTTTTATCAGCTTCACACCGAGGCGGCGCTCGACAATCCAGACCAGCGCATCGCCGATGACATCTATTCGATCACCAGCCAGTCGGTTAACTTTCTCCTGATCCTGGCAAGCGCAATATTTCAGATTGTGGGGTTCGGCCGCGTGCTCTGGCGCATCTCCGGATATTTGATTCTGTTCCTGGTGCTGTACGCCACCGTCACTACGCTGCTGACCTATGGCGTATTTGGAGGACGGATGGTGTCGTTGCACTACCAACAGCGGCGCAAGGAGGCCGACTTCCGATTCGGGTTGGTGCGTGTCCGCGAAAATGCGGAGTTCATTGCCCTGTATAACGGCGAAAAGCAGGAATTGAGCCGTGTACGGGGCTTATTCGGCGCCCTATTTGACAACTACACCAGGCTGATTCGCTGGCAGTTCGGCTTAAATTTCTTCCAATATACGCACACTCTGCTGATGGCGCTTTTGCCCAGTATTGTCATCGCTCCGCGGGTCTTATCCGGAGAATTAGAGGTGGGACGTATTGTAGAAGCCACCGGTGCGTTTTCGGCCATCATGGGATCCTTGACGATTCTTGTGGATAACATGGAGAGCCTGGCTGGGTTCGCCGCCGGGGTCAATCGTGTGAAGACTTTGAACAGCCACCTGAAGAAGGCCGGCAAGCCGGCGAGACCGGGCCACGAGAAGATCACGATGGTCACCGGCGACCGGCTGCACTTCGACAACATTACGCTCCACACGCCGAACTACGAGCGCACGCTGATCAAAGGCCTTTCCGCTTCCATCCCATGCGGCGAGAGTTTAATGATCGTGGGTGGAAGCGGGCTTGGGAAGAGTTCTCTCCTGCGCATGATGGCTGGCCTATGGAATTGCGGCGCGGGCACGGTGGAGCGGCCGGACGCAGGCGACTTGTTATTCCTGCCGCAACACGCGTACATGATTGTGGGAACCCTGCGCGACCAATTGAGCTATCCGAATCTCGCCCGCGAACTATCGGTTGAGGAATCGCGGGACGTTTTGGATCGCGTCAACCTGTCGGACCTGGAGGTCCGCTGCGGGGGATTCGATCGCGAACTCGACTTCGAAAAGTTCTTGTCGGTAGGGGAGCGGCAACGGCTGGCCTTTGCCAGAGTGCTGCTCAAGAATCCACGTTATGTATTGCTCGATGAAGCCACCAGTGCGCTGGATCGTGAAAATGAAGAGGCGTTGTACGAACAACTCGCCTCGACCTCGGCGACGATCGTTAGCGTGACGCATCACCCCGCGCTGGTGAAATACCATTCCCGGATTCTCGAGCTGAAGCCGGACGGGGAATGGTCGTTGTACCCGGCGTCCGAATTTCAACTTACGGAAGATCTGGTGTAGACGAACTTCCGGTTACCGTTGATCATCTGCCTTCTTCGATTTCGGCAGTCAGAATACCTTCCTTCCTGCCGCTTCCTGCCAGCAACAGGTCGCGAGGTCCTACGGTGGTGGCGGGGCTCAGAACTTCCTGGATCGCATCCGCAAGGCTGGTCACCAGCTTGTCCGGCCGCGGCGACTGGAATCGTTCCATGGCCCGGGTGGTTTCACCCGCGAATCCCCACACTCCCACGATGATTCGGATTCCGGGAAAGCGCGAGCGGAGCTGATGGCTGAGAGTCCGGGCGTGGGCAAACGCGAATGGCGGCAGGGCGGAGATACAGAAGACATCATCCTTAGCAGGCTGCACGAATGCCACCTGCTGCAGCCCGGGGTCTCGCGTAAAGGGCAGTACGACGCAGCCGGAGTGCTCCAGCAGCAGGGCCAGCATGGCCGCGGTGACTTCATCCGCCTCATCGCTGGACGGAATGCAGAGTACGCGGCCGGCCGGCGCGAGCGGCTTGGCTTCGGCCGCGGCTTCCACATCGGCGAGTTCCGGCTGCCCCGCCTTTTCCGGAAGCTCCGCCAGGATCTCCCGGATACTCAGAAAGAGAAACTCCTCGCGATCCGGGTCGAGCGCTCCCTTGTGCCTGTCGTGTTCGGCCAGGGTGAGGGCCGGGATGAATACCGAGTCGCAGAGTTGGAGCAGGGTGTGATCGATCAGATA
>Ga0157372_10009068_pt1 | contig 10570 bp, 9 predicted proteins | sample C55metaG_FD_115307 | JGI IMG/M metagenome (GOLD analysis project Ga0157372, IMG submission 115307) | Corn rhizosphere microbial communities from Kellogg Biological Station, Michigan, USA - C5-5 metaG | ecosystem: Host-associated > Plants > Roots > Rhizosphere > Soil | place: USA: Michigan...
AGCTGCTCGGCGCCGCCGGCGAACATCACATCCTGCTTGCCGTACTGAATCATCTCCGCCGCATTGCCGATGCAATGGGCGCTGGTTGAGCAGGCGGAGCTGATGGAATAGTTCACGCCCTTGATCTTGAACCAGGTCGAGAGCACCGCAGAACAGGTGGACGACATCGCCTTCGGTACGGCGAACGGACCAATGCGCTTGGGACTGTGATTCTCGCGGGTGATATCGGCCGCTTTCACGATCACATCCACCGAAGGTCCGCCCGAGCCCACGATCAGGCCGGTGCGCTCGTTCACAACGTCTTTCTCTTCCAGCCCGGAATCCTGCAGCGCCTGCTGCATGGAGACAAAAGCGTAAGCGGCGGTGTCACCCATGAAGCGTTTTGCGCGGCGGTCGATCAGGGCATCAAGATCGATGTTCGGCTTGCTATGGACCTGGCTGCGGAAGCCGTATTCCGCTTCCTCCTTCCCGAAACTGATGCCGGACTTCGCTTCCCGTAGAGAGGCGACCACCTCCTGCGTGTTGTTACCGATCGAGGACACGATGCCCATGCCGGTGACGGCGACGCGTCGCATGCAATTCTCCTTATGCCGCTCGCCCCAAAGCGTGCTGCGTCAGGCGCCGATGGCCGCCGCCTGATCCGTGAATAAACCGACCCGCAGATCTTTGGCTTCGTAGATGGTCTTGCCGTCCACTTGCATGACACCATCGCCGATGCCGACTACCAGCCGGCGCATAATCACCCGCTTCAGGTCGATATAATAATTTACGACTCGATTTGTAGGCAGCACCATCCCGGAAAACTTCACCTCGCCCACCCCTAATGCGCGACCGCGTCCCAGCCCGCCGAGCCAGCCAAGGAAGAATCCGATCAGCTGCCACATCGCATCCACGCCAAGGCAACCCGGCATCACTGGATCGTTCTGGAAATGACATTTGAAGAACCAAAGATCGGGTTTGATCTCCAATTCCGCTTCAATGCGTCCCTTGTCGGCAGCGCCGCCCTTTTCCGATATCCGGGTAATGCGGTCGAACATTAGCATAGGCGGTAGCGGCAACTTTGCGTTGCCCTCGCCGAAAAGCTCGCCACGGGCGCAGGCCAGAAGGCCTTGTAGGTCGAAACTCGATTGCCGTCCCAACATGGATTCGTTTATCCCTTGAGCCGTGAACGCCCTTGACTTTGGAACGTTCAGGACAGACCTTTCTTATTAGAAGCATTCTAACGAATGCCCGGTGAATCGAGACTAGCAGACTTGGCCTTCAGGCGTCAGCCGCAGTCTTCCTGCTCTCGGAATGGTGTTGAGTTCCTATGACGATTTCCAGAAAGCGCAAGTCTTCCAGCGATGTCGCCGTCCAACGGCTGCGGGGCGCAGGTCTGCGACCCACGCGCCAGCGGGCGGCACTGGCCGAGTTGCTCGGCTCCGGGCACCGGCACCTCTCCGCTGAGTCGTTGCACCAGGAAGCGCAGAAGGCGGGTGTCGCGGTGTCACTCGCCACCATCTACAACACGCTGCATCAGTTTACCCAAGCGGGCCTGCTGCGCGAAGTCGTGGTCGGTTCCGGCCGCAGTTATTTCGACACCAATACGGGCGACCACCAGCATTTCTACTGCGAGGACGACGGTACGCTGATTGATATCGAAGGCGACGCCATCGAAGTGGCCGGTGTGCCCACTCCGCCCAAGGGGACGGCGATCGACCGGGTGGATGTGGTGGTGCGGGTGAAACGCGCCTGAGGCGGTAAAATTTAGTTTGGAATGATTCCAAACTAGTTGACAGACGAGTGATGCAGGGGCAAGTAGGGTTTCAGGACCGGACGGATTCGTCCAGAGAATTCAAAGGAGGACCCAAATGCCTAACCTGAAAAGCTCCAAGACAGCACAGAACCTGAAGGATGCCTTCGCCGGCGAAAGTCAGGCGAACCGCCGGTATCTTTATTTCGCGCAGAAGGCCGACGTGGAAGGCTACAACGACGTTTCCGCCGTGTTCCGCTCGACGGCGGAAGGCGAAACCGGACACGCGCACGGCCATCTCGAATTTCTCGAGGCGGTCGGCGATCCGGCCACCGGTGAGCCGATCGGCGGCACCGATTTGAATCTCAAGGCGGCCATCGCCGGAGAGACGCACGAATACACCGACATGTATCCGGGCATGGCGCGCACCGCCCGCGACGAAGGCTTCGACGAGATCGCCGACTGGTTCGAGACTCTCGCCAAAGCCGAGAAGTCACATGCCGGCCGTTTCCAGCGCGCGCTGGACAGTCTCGGGCAGTAATCGAAAAACGCGAACGCAATTGTCCTCCCTCGTCAACGGGGGAGGATGGGTGACTCTTCCGCATGGCCAGCAGCGAAGGCAGCCTCGATGCGCCCACACGCGAGCCAATCGCGTGGCGCACCGACGATTTCTACGACGAGCAGAAGCTCGATGCGGAAATGCGACGCATCTTCGACGTGTGTCACGGCTGCCGGCGTTGCTTCAATTTGTGCAATTCCTTTCCACGCCTGTTCGATTTCATCGACAACGGGTCAACGGGTGAAGTGGATGGTCTGAAGAGCGAGGATTTCCCGAAGATCGTGGAAGCCTGCACGCTCTGCGACATGTGCTTCATGACGAAATGTCCGTACGTGCCGCCGCATCCATTCAACGTGGATTTCCCGCATCTGCTGCTGCGGCATCGCGCGGTAGAGGTGAAAAACGGCAACAAGGATTTCACCCAGCGGCAGCTTGCCGAGATGGACCGCAACGGGCGCTTCGCCGTGCCACTGGCGCCGTTGGTGAACTGGGGCGCGGAAAAGGACAACAAGCTCACGCGTCCGCTAATGGAAAAGACGCTCGGCATCGATGCGCATGCGAGCCTCCCGAAATTCGCTTCGCAGACGTTCATGCGCGCAGACAAGAAGAACCCGCTCGCGCCGAACAAGGACGCGCCCGCCTTTGGCAAGCGCAAGGCGGCGCTCTATGTCACCTGTTTCGTGAACTATAACAAACCGGATACCGGAATGGCGGCGCGCGCGGTGCTGAACCATCAGGGCGACGATACGCGCGCGGCCTATCCAGGCTGCTGCGGCATGCCGTTCCTCGAGCAGGCGGAAATTTCCCGCGTCGCCGATCAGGCGGCGAAGGTCTCAAAGGAATTGGTGAAGCTGATCGACGAAGGCTACGACATCGTCACGCTCACCGCCTCCTGCGGCCTGATGCTGAAATTCGAATGGGCGCTGATCGTGCCGGAGAACGAGGACGTGAAGCGGCTTTCCGAAGCGGTGTTCGACATCGATGAATATGTGGTCGATATCGCGAAGAATGAAGGTCTGCCCGGGGGCATGAAGGCGCTCCCGGAAGGTGTGACAGTTCATCTGCCCTGTCATGCGCGCGCGCAGAATATGGGGCCAAAAGCAGCGGAAATGCTACGGTTAATCCCCGACACGCCGATAGATGTCATCGAGCGCTGCTCTGGTCACGGCGGGACATTCGGTGTGGTGACGAAAACTCACAAGGTCGCGGAAAAGGTAGGTCGGCCGGTGTTCCGCGCTGCTGCGAGCCAGGCGCGCGGCCATATCGTTTCCGATTGTCCGCTCGCTGCGCAGCACATCGTGCAAAACGTGCGCGAAATGGCGGCGAAAGATGGAAAGGATTGGCCGGTGCGCGAGCCGGAGCATCCGATCCAAATACTTGCCCACGCCTTTGGTTTGATGGAGGCTTAGGCATGCCAGCTACGGAACGAAGAATCACGCCAGCCGACGTTCTGGCCTATGAGAAATATGCCGCCGAGCGCGTGCAATTGCGACAGAACATCGTTGCGGTGAAGAAGAACCGCCGACTGGAAGTAGGGCCGTTCGTCACCTTCTATTTCGAGAACTACGACACGATGTGGCTGCAGGTGCAGGAGATGCTGCACATCGAAAAGGGCGGCGACGCACAGCTACCAGACGAACTGCAGGCCTACAATCCGCTCATCCCGCAGGGCGACGAACTGATCGCCACCCTGATGATGGAGATCGACGATCCGAAACGGCGCGACCGCGAGCTTTATCGGCTCGCGGGCATCGAAGAGTCCACCTACATCGCCCTTAATCAGGAGCGCATTCCTGGCGTGCCCACCGAATACGACGAACGCACGAGTCCGGACGGCAAGACTTCGTCCGTGCACTGGGTGCGCTTCAAATTCATTCCCGAGCAGATCGAGAAATTCAAAATGCCGTCGGTTGAAGCGGTGCTCGGCCTCGCGCATCCCGCCTATAGCCACATGGCCGTGATCATGCCCGAAACCCGCGCCGAACTGGCAAAGGACTTCACATAGCGGAGCGCCGTATGACCACACGTACCGCGCATTGCGCCTGCCGGAAGTTGCAGGTCGAAGCCGATGGCGAGCCACTGATCGTCTCTCTTTGTCATTGCAGCGCGTGCCAGCGGCGCACGGGATCTCCATTTGGGCTTGGCGCCTGGTACCCGCGGGACAAGGTGCGAATCCGCGGCGAAACGAAAACGTTTGTGCGTCCCATCGAAGACCGCACTGTTACCAATTATTTCTGCCCGGGTTGCGGCGGCACAGTTCTGTGGGAAGCAAGCAAGCGCGAAGGTCTCATTGCGGTCGCTGTCGGAATGTTTGGCGATCCCGCCTTTCCGCCACCCGCGCGCTCCATCTATGAGGACTCAAAGCACCCGTGGATCGAGCTCACGGGCGAGATGCAGCATCTTGCCTAAAACGCGTCACTCCGAATGGTGCGACGATATCGGCGCTCCGCCGTGCGGCGCGACAACAACCGTCTTGATGTTGACGAACTCTCGGATGCCGTAGCTGGAAAGCTCGCGGCCATAGCCGCTGTCTTTCACGCCACCGAACGGCAGCTTGGGATCTGACGATACGGTGGCGTTCACAAACACCGAGCCTGCTTCGATTCCATCCGTGGCCAATTGTTCCCCGATCGCAAGATCGCGGGTGAAGACGCCGCCGCCGAGGCCGAATTCGGAATCGTTGGCGATGCGCACGGCGTCGTTCACATCCCTGGCAGAAATTACTGCTGCCACCGGCCCAAACATCTCTTCGTCATAAGCCGGCATTCCGGGATGCGCATCGCTAAGAACCGTCGGCGGGTAGAACGCGCCCGGCCCCTCCGGCACCTTGCCGCCGCAAAGCAGGCGCGCGCCTTTGGCAATGCTTTTTTCGACCTGTTCATGCAATTCGTCGCGCAGATCGCGCCGGGCCATGGGGCCGACCGTGGTGTTTTGGTCAAGCGGATCGCCGAGTTTGGCTTTGGCCATTTCCACGACCAGCTGCTGTTCGAAACGGCTCTTGAGCTCTTCGAGAACGATGAATCTTTTCGCGGCGATACAGCTCTGTCCGGAATTGACCAATCGCCCTTTCGCGCAAGCTGCCGCAGTGAATTCAATGTCGGCATCGGATAGCACGAGATACGCATCGCTGCCACCGAGTTCCAGCACAGCCTTCTTCAACATCGCGCCGGCTTTGGAGGCGACATCGCGACCGGCCGGCGTGCTTCCGGTCAGCGACACCGCGCGCACATGCGGATGTGCGATGACATCGCCGACCATCCTGCTGCCTATCATCAAGGTGCGAAACAGGTTCTCCGGGAATCCTGCATCGACAAACAGCTTCTCCAGCGCCAGCGCGCAACCGGGCACATTCGAAGCGTGCTTCAGCACGCCGGCATTGCCGGCCATCAAAGCCGGCGCGGCGAAGCGGATCACCTGCCAGAACGGAAAATTCCACGGCATCACGGCCAGTACGACACCCAGCGGCCGGAAGGCGACGAAGCTCTTGCGCGGCGCAGTTTCAACCACCTCGTCGGCGAGGTAACGCTCAGCATGTTCTGCGTAATAGTCGCATCCGATCGCGCATTTCTGCGCTTCGGCGATGCCGTCGCGGATTGGCTTGCCCATTTCCAGCGTCATCAGCCGGCCGTACTCGTGCGCCCGCTCGCGCAAAAGTGCCGCGGCTTTGCGCATGTGCCCGGCGCGCGGGGCGAAGCCGGTCTTCCGCCATTCCAGAAAGGCTGCATGCGCCGCGTCGATGGCGGCGCTCGCCTGCGGGCCCGTCATTTCTTCATAGCGTTCGAGCGTTTGGCCGGTGGCAGGATTGATGGACTCGATGGGCATCATGGAATCTTTCGTGGATGGAATCGCCGCTTCCTACTGGGAAGCAGGCGTATTCAGCAACTTCGCCAGATACTGCTGCCAGACGGCCGCCCATGTGTGGGTCCCGTGTCCATGCGTCTGGTCTGAAGTGGGGATCAGCACGAAGCGTCCGTTTTTCAGGCGCTTGGCTTCACGCTCCGCAATGCCGAGTTCTGGCGGATTGATGAAATCGTCCGCCGAATTGACCCACATCACGCGCGCCGTGATTTTTTCCAAAGCGCCGCTCGGATCGTAATTGCGCGATGCATCCACCTGATAGAGCAGGTCATTGGCGTCCAGCGTCGCCAGATCCTTGCCGACGGAATCCTCCACATATTTGTCTGCCGCCTCGCGCGTTGGATAGGTCTTGTGCATCTGATGCGGCGCGCTGCCGGCGATGATCAGCAGGTCGGCGGCCGTGCGGAGGGCCATCTGCGGTTCGTCCTTGTATTCGCCAGCGGCCCAGGCGGGATCGTTGCGGATCGCATCCATCACCATTTTGCGCCACATCCGGTTGCGGCCGGCGATCTGGACCGGCAGGCAGGCGAGCGGCATCAGCGCATCCGCGAAATCGGGATACATCTCGCCCCACACGAACGAATGCATGCAGCCCATCGAGGTACCCATCACCAGCCGTAGGTGATTGATATGCAGCCCCTGCGTCAGGAGCGCGTGCTGCGCGGCCACCATGTCATCGTAGTCGTAGTGCGGAAAGCGCGCACGCAGCCCATCGCTAGGCTTCGACGATTTCCCATGCCCGATGCCGTCCGGAAGAATAATGAAGTATTTCGCCGGATCGAGCAGGCCGCCGGGCTTGAACAGCACGTCCGCAAATTGCGGCCGCAGGAACTGATGCCCGTCGCCGCCGGTGCCGTGCAAGATCAGCACGGCGTTGATGACGCGACCGTGGGCATCCTGTTTCGGCACGCCCAAACTCGTGTAGTGCAAATGCAGTTGCGGCAGGGTCTCGCCTGAGCGGAAAGGAAAATTCGGTAGGTTGAAGTCGCCCTCTCGGGTGTCCAGGGCTGCAGCCGGGCCTGAAAGCACGGCCGCGAGACCGGCGGCGAGTACAAGGCGCGCGCGCCACCGTTTCGGCAGGGTTTTTGCAGCGACTCGCCCGCTCAGTCCCCTGTAGGGAATTTTCAAGGTGCCGCCCCTTAAGATGCCCACCATGTCCCGTGTCCTGTCTGTTGTCTGGGCGATGCTCGCCCTCGTGTCGCTGACCGCTGCCGCTCAGGCAGAAGAGCCGCCGCTGCGGCCGTCTTCCGCCAATGTAGAGGACTCCTATCAGTTGGGCACAGGCGACAAGGTGCGCGTCATCGTTTTCGGTGAGGAAGACTTAAGCGGAGAGTTCCAGATCGACGGCAACGGCCGCATCAGTCTTCCCCTGATCGGCGAGGTGCAGGCCTCGGGGCAAACAGGGGCGGGTCTGGAGCAGGACATCGCGGGCAGGCTGGCAGACGGCTACCTGCAGAATCCCCGCGTCAGCGTGGAGGTGTCGCTGTACCGGCCCTTTTACGTCATCGGAGAAGTGAACAAGCCGGGCGAGTATGCGTATGTGAACGGCATGAGTGCCTTGAACGCCATCGCGCTGGCAGGTGGTTTCACCCAGAAGGCCGACGAAGACGTCATCTACATTCGCCGGAATGGTAGCATCAAAGAAGAGAAGGTGCCGGCCGATCAGATGACGCGTATCTTGCCGGGCGATGTCGTCCGCGTACCGATCACCTTCTTCTGGTCGGCGATGTCGGTGGTCGGCCCGCTGGCGGCCCCCGCCGCTCTTGCCTATTCCATATACCCTTAGCCGCTCATACATCCGTAACCACGTTGCGGCTTGTCCACCGGCTGGCTTGACCGCCAATGGAACTTTCGCGCCTTCGCGGCGTTGGCGGCCTTGCGAGGTGTTATGCCTCCGAGGGGCGGCAATATGGGGCGCGAACGGGTGTCACTGAGCTATCAGCGACTTGAGCGCGCTTTTTTGACCGCTGCTCGCGCGTACCGCGCCGGCAACGCCGCCTTGCCAATGAATTCCGCTGCTGAGGAGCAGTAAATCCATGAGCACCCATTCCGATCCCACCCCCGATATCCGCTCCATCTCCCGGAAGCGCAAGCCCAATGGCGGCACGCCACCTGTTCCGCCGACCGAGCAACCGGACCTGCAGGAGCTGCTGCAGGCCCTTCAGGCCATGAAGGTGGGTGACTTCTCCGTTCGCATGCGGAGCGATCAGGTCGGGATCGCAGGCAAGATCGCGGATGCCTTCAACGAGATTGCGGCCACCAATCAGCGCATGGCGGAGCAGTTGGAGAAAGTGGGCGAGCAGGTCGGCAAGGAGGGCAAAACCCGGCAGCGGGTGAAGTTCGGGCCATCTGTCGGGGCATGGGGCGAGATGGAATCCTCCGTCAACACCCTGATCGATGATCTCTTGTGGCCGACGGCGGAAGTGACGCGCGCCATCGCTGCGGTGGCGCAGGGCGATCTGCTGCAAACCGTGCATCTGGAAGTGGAAGGCCGGCCACTGAAAGGCGAGTTCCTGCGCTCCGCCAAGATCGTGAACACCATGATCAAGCAGCTGTCGGTGTTCACCTCGGAAGTGACTCGCGTGGCCCGCGAAGTGGGCACGGAAGGGAAGCTCGGTGGTCAGGCGCAGGTGCGCGAAGTGACCGGCGTGTGGAAGGACCTCACCGAATCCGTGAACTCGATGGCGAACAACCTCACGGCGCAAGTGCGGAACATTGCCGAGGTGACGATCGCCGTTGCGAACGGCGACCTTTCCAAAAAAATCACCGTCGACGTGCGCGGCGAGATTCTGCAGCTGAAAGAAGCCATCAACACCATGGTGGACCAGTTGCGGTCCTTCGCTTCGGAAGTGACGCGCGTGGCGCGCGAGGTGGGCACGGAAGGCAAACTTGGCGGCCAGGCGCTGGTGCCAGGCGTGGCGGGCACCTGGAAGGATCTCACCGACTCGGTGAACGCCATGTGCGGAAATCTCACCGACCAAGTGCGAAACATTGCGCAGGTGACGACCGCGGTGGCCCGCGGCGACCTTTCCCGCAAAATCACCGTGGACGTGAAAGGCGAAATCCTCGAGCTCAAGAACACCATCAACACCATGGTGGACCAGCTGAACGGGTTCGCTTCGGAAGTGACGCGAGTAGCGCGCGAAGTCGGCACTGAAGGTCGCCTTGGTGGTCAGGCGCAGGTGCCGGGCGTGGCCGGCACGTGGAAGGACCTGACCGATTCTGTGAACTTCATGGCGGGCAATCTGACCGCCCAGGTCCGCAACATCGCCGAAGTGACGACGGCGGTCGCGCGCGGCGATCTCTCGCGCAAGATCACCGTGGATGTGAAGGGCGAAATCCTCGAGCTGAAGAACACCATCAACACCATGGTGGACCAGCTTAACGCCTTTGCTTCGGAGGTGACGCGCGTGGCGCGCGAAGTGGGTACCGAAGGCCGTCTCGGCGGTCAGGCGCAAGTGCCGGGCGTGGGTGGCACCTGGAAGGACCTGACCGACTCAGTGAATTCCATGGCTTCCAACCTCACCGCGCAGGTGCGCAACATCGCAGAAGTTTCCACGGCTATCGCCAGCGGCGACCTTTCGAAAAAGATCACCGTCGATGTGAAAGGCGAAATTCTGCAGTTGAAGGAAACCATCAATACAATGGTGGACCAGCTGAACGGCTTCGCTTCGGAAGTGACGCGCGTGGCGCGCGAAGTGGGTACCGACGGCAAATTGGGCGGTCAGGCCGTGGTGCGCGGCGTGGCCGGCACCTGGAAAGACCTCACCGATTCCGTGAATTCGATGGCGTCGAACCTGACGGCCCAGGTGCGTAACATCGCCGAAGTGGCGACGGCTGTGGCGACGGGCGACCTCTCGCGCAAGATCACCGTGGACGTGAAAGGCGAAATCCTCGAGCTGAAGAATACCCTCAACACCATGGTGGATCAGCTGAATGCGTTTGCCTCGGAAGTGACGCGCGTGGCCCGCGAGGTGGGAACTGAAGGCAAGCTCGGCGGCCAGGCGCAGGTGCCGGGCGTCGCAGGCACCTGGAAAGATCTCACCGACAATGTGAACTCGATGGCCGGCAACCTCACCGCGCAGGTGCGCAACATCGCCGAAGTCGCGACCGCCATTGCAGGCGGAGACCTCTCGCGCAAGATCACTGTGGACGTGCGCGGCGAAATCCTTCAGCTGAAGGAAACGCTGAACACGATGGTGGACCAGCTCAACCGCTTTGCGGGCGAAGTGACCCGCGTGGCGCGCGAGGTGGGCACAGAAGGCCGCCTCGGCGGTCAGGCCAACGTGCCGGGCGTCGCGGGCACCTGGAAAGACCTCACCGATAACGTGAACCTGTTGGCGGCCAACCTCACCACACAGGTGCGCAACATCGCCGAAGTGACGACCGCCGTGGCGCGCGGCGACTTGTCCAAGAAGATC
>Ga0157372_10009069_pt1 | contig 10570 bp, 10 predicted proteins | sample C55metaG_FD_115307 | JGI IMG/M metagenome (GOLD analysis project Ga0157372, IMG submission 115307) | Corn rhizosphere microbial communities from Kellogg Biological Station, Michigan, USA - C5-5 metaG | ecosystem: Host-associated > Plants > Roots > Rhizosphere > Soil | place: USA: Michigan...
ATGAAGTCACTTTCTGAAAACAATTGCTCGAGTGAAGAATATTTAGCGTTCGTAACGTTCTTATCTGAAGGTGTATGATAAAGAACCTTCATTCCAAATGCATTGGCAACCTCTGCAACTTTTTTTCCTATGTTTCCAAATCCCACAAGACCAAGTGTTTTGCCGCTTATTTCAAATAAAGGTGTTAACGAGTAACTGAAATCTTTACAATTTACCCAATCACCCTTATGCACAGATGCTGAATGAAGTACTACCTGGGTGGCAAATTCAAGAATAAAAGCAAATGTATGCTGAGCTACAGATAAAGAGCTATAATCAGGCACATTACAGACAGTTATGTCTTTTTCTTTTGCTGCCTGAGTATCAATTATATTGTAACCAGTGGCAAGAACACATATAAGTTTTAGTTCAGGTAACTGGCTTAAGGTTTCTGCTGTAAAAGGAACTTTATTTGTAAGAATAATTTGAGCTGAATTACATCTTTCAACAATCTCATTCCCATTGGTTCGGTCGTAAATGGTTAGGTTTCCTAATTTCTTTATAGGTTCCCAGTTTAAGTCGCCCGGATTAAGGGCAAAGCCATCTGTTGCTACAATGTTCATTCCTTTTAATTTGAAATTGCGACAAAGCTATTAATCCTTTCGGATAAATGAAGAAAGAACGGCCACACTTAATCCCATAACAGCTATTAATGTGAATGAAGCACGCAGATTAATAATTCCGGCAATAAATCCAATTAGTGGAGGCCCAAGTAAAAAACCGAAAAAACCAATAGTGGAAACCGCTGCGATAGCTACCCCTGGCGACATCGCTTTTGACCTGCCTGCTGAACTGTAGACTAGAGGAACAACCGATGATACGCCAAATCCTACCAGTAAAAATCCAGTAAGTGCAGTTGCCAGCGAAGGAAAAATTACGGCCAGCATTAATCCTGCAGCTATGAGTGTTCCGCTTAGTTGCAATGTAGCTTTTAAACCAAATTTATGCGCAAACCAATCAGCAATAAACCTTCCAGAAGCCATGGTAAGCATGAAGGCAGTATACCCGGCTCCGATCCAATCTTTAGATGGTCTTACTACTTTTTGAAAGTAAATGCCACTCCAGTCAAACATTGCTCCTTCGCAAATCATCCCTGAAAAGGTTATCAAACCAAGAAATAAGAGTGATTTATCAGGAATAACAAAAATTTTAGACTTATTTTCTGAATTATGATCTTCCTGTAAAGTATACCTGGCTGAAATAGCCAGAACTATAATTGCAATTATTGCAGCGCTTAAGAAATGGTAAAATGGAATTATATTACGGGCAATCATAAATGTACCTATTGCTGCCCCTGTAAAGCCAGCCAAACTCCATAGACCATGAAATGATGCCATTATAGGTCTTTTATAAATAGCTTCTACTCCTACTGCCTGTGTATTCACTGAGATATTTACCATGTTTCCAACCAGACCAAAGAAAAATAAAGCTGCCATTATCTGGGTAATGTTAGTAGTGAGACCAATGGATATAAGAAAAATAGAATAAGCGACAGAGGCAATTAATACAATTTTTCTGCTCCCGAGCTTTGAAACAAGAAATCCGGAAATGGGCAATGATGTTAGCAGTCCTACAGGAAGAGCAAGCAGAACGAAGCCTAACTGAGTTTCATTAAGCTCGAGTTTTTGTTGAATTGTTGGTATTCGGGAAGCCCAGCTGGCAAAGCTTAAGCCCTGGATGAAAAATAATGATCCTACGGCTGCACGATGAATGAAAGGATTGGTGGTGGATTTATTCAGTCCCGGCGATGGCTCCATACCCGCCAAAATACAAAATCCTGTTCCTAAATTTTAGAAACAGGATTAAAAAGTTCTTTAGCGTTAACTAAGAAGCTGCCGGCGGTCTTACCGCTTGTCTTGCAAGAAGTTTCCATTGACCATGCTCCTTTTGAAAAACTAACAAAATATTTAAATTAACTGATCCGGGCTTACCTCCATCATTAGTTTGAGCAGAAAGCTTATGTCTGACAATAGCTGTTTTTCCGGCAACTTTTATCGTTTGTTCGGTAAGATCAATAGTCACAAAATCAGACTTCCCACTTGCAATCGCTTCTACAAAAGCTGCCTTATCTTCTATTTTGCCACCTGAATGTCCATAGCTTAAATCATTTGATGCAATAGCTTCGAGTTCTTCTCTTGAGCCATCAATCATGGCTTTTTTTAATTGTTCTACAGCAGCTGCAACTTGTCTTTCCGACTTCGTTTGCGACTGAACTTTAATCGCATTGCAAAAAGTTAATAGTAAAATGCAATAAAATACTTTTCTCATTTTCCTTTGAATTGATTGGTTTATTAACGTATTAGGAAGATTATTTTAATAAGCTAAGGTATTAATAGAAATGCATATTCAAAATGCAATTAATACTGGCTTTATAAAAGGATATAGTTTTTTTAGGTCTATGTGATGATGGAAATAAACTTTAGGCTATATTAGCCATACTTCTGTTTGCAGGTTTATCCTCCTTTATAAGTCAGAAGCAAAATCTTAAAGTATTAAAAAATCATTGATGAGGCCTGTATCTATTCCTGCTTATATCCTGAAATTCTGGAACGCTAATAAAAATTCACCTGGGATTTTTGAAGAAACACGTACGGCATACCAAAAGCTAACCAAAGGGAAAGAACCTGAAGTTTCAATTGTGATGCCTGCGTATAACGAAGAGGATAATATTGTTCAAACATTAGCATCGCTTTGCAATAACGAAACACCCAGAGCTGTAGAGATAATCGTAGTTAATAATAATTCGAAAGATAATACAGAAACTTTAGTAAAAGAATGTGGGGTTAATTGCGTACTTCAAAGTATTCAGGGTATAACGCCTGCAAGAAACATGGGCTTGTCAGTAGCACGGGGAAAATATATCTTAAATGCGGTTGCTGATACTATTTATCCGAAAGATTGGATTGAAGAAATGGTAAAGCCTTTGGATAATGATAATGTTGCTGCTGTATACGGCCGATTCTCGTTTATTCCTGTTGGAAGTACAGGCAGGTTTACCTATTTCTTTTATGAATACTTTGCTGATTTTACACGTAAGCTGAATAAATACATTAAAGATGAAGCAGTGAATGTGTATGGATTTAATTCGGGCTTCAGAAGGTTACAGGGCTTGGAAGTAGATAGTTTTAATCATCCTCCGGGAACTAACGAAGATGGATGGATGGCCTTAAAATTGCGGAATAAAGGTTTCGGAAAACTCTACTACGTTAATAACATTAAGGCGCTGGTTTGGACAACTGATCGCAGGATACAAATAGATGGTGGTTTGTGGAAAGGAACTGTTAAACGTTTAAAACGAGTTATACTTCGACGATAAGCATCGGCTTAGCAAAACTGATTATGTATGAAAGCATTGATTCTGATAGATATTCAAAATGATTTCCTTCCTGGAGGATCGTTAGAAGTGCCGGAGGGAGATTTAATAATTCCTGTTGTGAATCAAATTCAAACACATTTTGATCTGGTTGTTGCTACGCAGGACTGGCATCCGCAAGAACACAAAAGTTTTGCTTCCAACCATACAGGTAAGCAGCAATTTGAACTCATTGATCTTAATGGATTGCCTCAGGTGCTATGGCCCGACCATTGCGTACAAGGAAGCGCCGGAGCTGAACTTTCAAACCAAGTAAGCTGGAATAGCACTGAGGCTATTTTCAGAAAAGGTACAGATACCGAAATAGATAGCTATAGTGGCTTTTATGATAATGGACACTTGAAATCAACCGGTTTAGCGGATTTTCTAAAAGGAAAAAACATTAAAGAGGTATTTGTAGCGGGCCTTGCTGCCGATTACTGTGTTTATTTTACAGCGCTAGACAGCACATTTGAAGGATTTACAACTTATTTAATAGAAGACGCTACAAAAGCAATTGATGCTGATGGCTTTCAAAAAGCTAAGCAAGAACTTACAGCAAAAGGCGCCAGGATTATTGATAGCTCCTACTTTAGCCAGCTATAAGACTTTCAACTACCTCACTGTTTTAAGGCTATTAATAAAATTTCTTCTACTAAAAAAGCTTAACAAGGAGTTTTGCTTAGTTTCCCAGTTAAAGCTAATTGACTTATTCTTGTCTGTATCAATAGTAGGTTGAATCACTTCAAAATGAAGATGAGGTCCATTCGAAAAACCTGTGTTTCCTGAATATCCGATTACATCTCCTTTTTTTACATACTGACCTTCCTTAACAATTACTCCGTTAGTATTTAAGTGAATATAATTTGCGATGGTACCGTCTTCATGATATACAGAAATGAAATTAGCATCTTCAATAAATTCTTTGCTTGAGCCACCAACTTTAGAATCTGATTTTATTGTGGCTACGATACCATTTCGTGCTGCAGTAACAGGAGTTCCAACAGGCATCACAAAATCGTAAGCAAACATGTCCTTGTGACTAAAGTCTCCTCCAGGCCCTTGAGAAATTTTATAGCTATTTCCTTTTACATAGGGATAACTGTAAGTAGAGTTTAAAGCCGGACTTTTATTAACATCGCCCAGTACCACCTTCCAATTGTACGAACATTTATAAGGTTGATATGAATTCCTTTTAATGAAATTAGCCAGGCTATATCCTGTACTCTTAGCGGGCACAACTGCTACGATCTCATTACTTTGAACGCCTTTCAAATTTTCAAGTTTCAGAGACAGCTTTACAGTAACAGGTACAGTGAAATCATTATCAAAATTAAGAGATAGCGAATCAGAGGTAACTTCCCTCATGTAGATCTTTGTCCGCTCGTTAATTTTGTAGCTAGCAGCATTACTGATGTCTGTTAACAGTAACAGCACAAACGTCAGAAATAAAAAGAAATAATTATTATGGCAGAACTTTTCGACTACAGACCCTGCTTTAACCGAAAAAGATAGACTTTTCTCACTCACACTCAACAGCATTTTAACGTTGCTGGAGCTGAAATAGATACATTAATGTGAAATTCTTTGTGAGAAATTATCTTACAGATTAAATACAGTTTAGATCTTCGTTTTCCAAAACTTAAACCCTTCTAAATCACCCCTTCTACTGGAACATTATTTGTGGCTTGAAAGAGATTAATATCTACTAAAAACTTAACATCTAACAGTAAAACCTATGAGAAATTTTAAAAATTTAACACTGGCAGTTTTAGCAGCCGGAACTATGGCTGCCTGCTCAACAACGCGAACAGGGACAGGATCTGGCGGCGGTAGCGGAACTTCTGGATCTGGTACAGATACTGCAACTTCTCAATCTGGTAGCGGAACTTCGGGATCTGGTATGTCTGGTACAAATAGCAATGTATCGGGTTCAATTAACAACACAAGTACAACCGGTGATTACGCTGGAACTACAGGAAGTTCGACAGGTGTGTCTGGCACAACTGCTTCTACCGTTGATGCCTCAGGCTCTACAAGTTCTACGGGAAATATAACCGGAAGCACAACCAGTTCAAATGGGGTAACCGGCACTCAGGGCAGTGGTGCAGGAAGTTCAACCACACTTTCCGGTAGTGGAAGTAGCACTGTTTCGGGTAGTTCCGGAAATACAATGAATCCTTCTAATTCCACGAGCTCTTCCCGCTCATCTCAAAATATGAAGTCCGGAAGTTTAAAGGGAAGCAGCAAGAACAGTTCATGGAGCGGCACCATGAGCAATAGGGACACAACTTCTGTTAAAAGTTTTATTTCTACTGCAGCACAGTCAGGAATGAAAGAAGTTGAACTGAGTCGCATTGCACAAACCAAAGCGAGCAACTCGCAAGTACGATCTTTTGCAATGATGATGGTTCGAGATCATTCGCAAAAGAACAAGCAACTTATGTCTCTTGCCACTTCTAAGAGAGTAACTATCCCGGGAGGAATGACTGCGATGGGCGCAGGCTCTCAATCCATGGGAAGAATGTCGGGGACTGGCACTACCGGAACACAAGGAATGGGAAATATGAAGAACCAAAAACCGGGAAATACAGGCAGATCTAGAATGGACAGTATAAATACCACTAACGGCAATATGGGGGCTGGAAAATCTAATACAGCGGACTCATCCTTAGGAAATACTGGTAATAACCCATCCGATTCAATGAATAACAATTCCATGGGCAATATGAACAATAATTCAAACATGGGGAATAATAACATGTCGAACTCTAATATGGGCAACATGAATAATAACAGTTCATATTCTTCCGATCTAAGTCGCTTGCAAAGTTTGTCAGGAGCAGAATTTGATAAACAGTATATGCAGATAATGGTACAGGATCACGAGCAGGCAGTAGCACTGTTTACAAATGCAATGCAATCCTCTGATCCTCAGATCAGGTCGTTTGCTATGGAAACTCTACCAACATTAAGGGCTCACCTTTATGATGCGAAAAAAATAAATAGTCAAATAAGTCGGTAAGCTTGTTTTTCCTGTTTTAGAAGAGGCTGTAATTTTATTGATTGCAGCCTCTTTTTTTAAAGCCCCGTTGAAACGGATAACAGTTAACGGGCATTGCAAATGCTTTTCACGTAAGATCCTCGTTGCAAACGAGGACCATTTAGCGGTATTAGTACATGATGCTAAAAATCCTACCTAAAACCTCAATACACAATTACTTTTCCTTCTTTACCCAACATTTAGCTAAAAATATGGTTTAAACAGAAGCATTTTCATTTTATAGGATTGTGATTATAGAATAAGCTAAAGGATTTTCTTAATGAAAGATACAGCAAAAGAATTACCTGTAACAGCAAGCAAACCGGAAGCTCCCGGTAAAATAAGTCAGTTATTTTTAACACTTTATGATGTAGGAGCTTTTATTGCACGCTTTTTCAGAGAAGCGATAATGCCTCCTTATGAAACCAAAGAACTTATAAATCAATGTTATAGAATTGGTTACCGCTCACTAATGCTCATTTCAACAACTGGTTTAATTACAGGATTAGTATTTACCAAGCAATCTCGTCCTTCACTGTCTGAATTTGGAGCGCAATCATGGCTGCCATCGTTAGTGGCAATTGCTATACTCAGAACCCTGGCACCTCTCCTAACGGCATTAATAGCTGCTGGAAAAATTGGTTCCAGTATTGGCGCTGAATTAGGTTCAATGCGGGTTACCGAACAAATTGATGCTATGGAGGTATCAGCCACCAATCCCTTCAAGTTTTTAGTGGCTACCCGGGTTATGGCCACAACAATTACAATCCCTATACTTTCCTTTTATACTGCTTTAGTTGGAATGCTGGGAGCTTTATTAAATGTAGCTATTAATGAAGGTACAAGTGCGAGAGCATTCTTTCAGGCGGCTTTAGAGTCTATTACTTTTTTAGACATTACTGCATCTACTATCAGATCTGTTATCTATGGTTTCACTATTGGTATTGTAGGTTGCTACCAGGGTTATAACTCATCAAAAGGAACAGAAGGTGTAGGAAAAGCGGCTAATTCTGCAGTAGTAATCGGAATGTTCCTGGTATTTGTGGAAGAAGTAATTACGGTACAGTTCTTTTCAATCTTCAGAGCAAGTTAAAGATGGATCAGGAAAGAAGAGAAACACGCGAGAAGCTTATAGAAATCCGGGGATTGAATAAGTCGTTCGGGAAATTGAATGTGTTAAATAATGCCGACCTGGATCTGTTTAAAGGAGAAAACCTGGTAGTATTAGGAAGATCAGGAAGCGGAAAATCTGTTCTTATAAAAATCATTGTAGGATTATTAAAGCCTGATAGCGGAATAGTAGAAGTATTAGGGAAAAATGTGGATGAAATATCCTATAAGGAATTGCTTGAACTAAGATTAAAAGTTGGCTTTTCCTTTCAAAACAGTGCCTTGTATGATAGCATGACGGTTCGTGAAAATCTTGAATTTCCTTTGATAAGAAATCAGCGAAATCTTAGCAAAAAAGAAATAAACGCTGCGGTTGAAGAAGTTTTGGATGGAGTTGGATTAATGCAAACCATTAATCAAATGCCTTCAGAGCTCTCAGGAGGACAAAGAAAGCGAATAGGCATTGCCAGAACCTTAATCCTTCGTCCGGAAATTATGCTTTATGACGAACCTACAGCAGGGCTTGATCCTATTACTTGTGAGGATATTAATGATCTGATTAATGAAGTTCAGGAGAAATATCATACAAGCTCGATAGTTATTACACACGATTTAACCTGCGCAAAAGAGGTTAGCGACCGGGTAGCCATATTATTAGACGGAAGGTTTGAACGGCAGGGAACTTTTGAGGAAGTTTTCAAAACAGATGATGAAAGAGTTAAACCTTTTTATGATTATAACTTTATACAATAACGATGCAAGTAACAGACAATCGCCGTAAGATTACGGTAGGTATTTTTATATTTATTGGTCTTTTGATTTTTGTTCTGGGCGTTTTTACCCTCGGCAGCCAGAAAAAGGCCTTCGTTAAAAGCTTTTCTTTAAAAGTAGTATTTGATGATATTCAAGGACTTAAATCCGGAGACAATGTATGGTTTTCGGGTGTTAAGATCGGAACAATCAAAAAAATACGGTTTTATGGCACATCGCAGGTAGAAGTAACTATGAATATTGAGGAAAATGCTCATCAGTATATTCATAAAGATGCAGCTGCCAGTATTGGGTCTGACGGCCTGATCGGAAATAAGATTGTTGTAATTGAAGGAGGAAACCCGAAAACTCCGCCAATAGAAGACGGAGACAGGATACGCGTGAATAAAACTTTATCTACAGATGAATTAATGAAAACACTTCAGGTAAATAATAAGAACCTGGTTGATATAACATCTGATTTCAAAAAAATATCCTCTAATCTTGTTGCTGGAAAAGGAACTGCAGGTGCTTTACTTTCTGATGAAGCTATGGCTCAAAACATACGTGCAATTGTAACTAATCTTCAGAGCACATCTTTAGCCACCAATAGAATGGCTTCAGAACTAAGAACTTTCAGTCAATCATTAAATAACCGACAAGGGCTTGCACATAAATTGCTAACAGATACGGTGATCTATAGTCGTTTACGAAGCTCTTCTAACGAGTTTCAGCAGGCAGCCAGATCTGCTTCATCTGCCACTGAAAATTTAAACACAGCAACTTCAAGACTAAATCAGACCGATAATGCTGCAGGTCTTTTACTAAACGACCAGCAAACCTCAGATCAGTTGCGTAATATTATGAAGAACCTTGAAAGCAGTACCTATAATCTGAACGAGGATTTAAAAGCATTGCAAAGTAATTTCCTTTTCAGGGGATATTTTAAAAGAAAAGCTGCGGGAGATAAATAAGACTGATTTCTATTCAGGTAATTCATTAGCGCCCCTGCCTTATTGGAAATCTTCAGCTCATTTCACTTTTCTATCGCTCATAATCTGTTTCTAAATTAGCAGACTATTGTTTCTTGTTTCTTATCCAAGTGCCTAAACCGGCACTTTCATTAAAACTTCTATACCCCTACTGCCTGCCTCAATAAATAAAAAGCAATGATATCAGATACAGATTGAAGAAATTTTCTACAGCGTAATAAGCTCAAAAAAACGCAAAAACACTGTTCCTGAACCTATTTCACACATTTACATAAATAGTGGTTTTGTGGCACTAATTTTTACAAATAATTCACAAGTAAGATGAGAATAGAATCTATGTGTAAACAGAAAGAATCTCTGTTTAAAGTGTAAGTTTAGATTATGATGTAAACGCCCTGAATGAACTCATTTCTTCAGGGCTTTTTTTTAATCATTTTTCAATAAAATCAAGAGGATTTCGCATTGCATTACCAGCTCTCGAAGACTTAAATTGGGAAGGTGTTTGGCCAGTAACCTGCTTAAATTGAGTAGAGAGGTATTGAACACTACTATAACCAAGATTAAAGGCTATTTCGCTTAATGTTAGTTCGTTGTACAATAACAGTTCCTTTGCCCGCTCTATTTTTTGTTTGATAATAAAGTGTTCGATAGTTATACCCTCTACAGAAGAAAAAAGGGCACTTAAATAATTATAATCCAGATTCAACTCAGAAGATAGAGTTTGAGACCAATTAGTTTTAAGGTCCAGAACTTCTGAATGATGAACTTTAGTGATTATTATGTTTTTGATCTTTTCAATAAGACGAGACTTTACAGAATCAAGTAACTCAAAGCCTAACTCTTTAAGTTTACCTGATAACTGCAGACGTTGTTTTTCTGAAATCTCATCAGTTTCTAACCGAACTAATCCCAATTCTATCGATTGAACAGGTAAATTCAATTCTGATAAAAGATTCTCAACAGACATAATACAACGTCTGCAAACCATATTTTTAATGTATAGCTCCATTTTATTGTACTAACAAAAATAGGCTACACGCAGCTAAAAGCAGTCATTCGCTTGTAAGAAGCAACAACATAGTTTACCTTACTGTTTTTGAACTACAGCTTCAAAAGTACCTTCTGTAATATTCTTATAGAACTTTGCAGAGTTTTCACTGTAAAACTCAAAAGTTCCTTTTACACCCCCGCTTTGGAAAGTGGTAATTTTTATGAAACCAGTGGTTGCATTATAAGTATTTGATGCAACAACAGAGCCATTGGTGTAAGTTGCCTGTGCACTTC
>Ga0157372_10009070_pt1 | contig 10569 bp, 4 predicted proteins | sample C55metaG_FD_115307 | JGI IMG/M metagenome (GOLD analysis project Ga0157372, IMG submission 115307) | Corn rhizosphere microbial communities from Kellogg Biological Station, Michigan, USA - C5-5 metaG | ecosystem: Host-associated > Plants > Roots > Rhizosphere > Soil | place: USA: Michigan...
GGCTGGTTGAAACAATATGATTACAGAACAACAATATCAGTTTGGGTATTTATTATATCAGGATTTGGAGCACTTACTATAACATTAATCACAGTAAGCTTCCAGGCAATAAAAGCGGCGCTGGCCAACCCTGTAAAGAGTTTGAGAACGGAATGAACACGGCGAATTGTGATATGATCAATTGTGAATGACCGGATTAAATCCAAATCCTAAATCGTGAATCATAAATCATAACATATGTTTCGTAATTATCTAAAAACCGCATTTCGGTTTTTGCTGAAAAACAAAAGCTTCAGCGTCATTAATATCATTGGCCTTGCCATTGGTACATTGTGTTGCCTGTACATCCTGCTGTATGTAGAAGACCAGTACAGTTACGATAAACATGAAAACAATGCAGAGGATATCTATCGTATCACTGCATCATTATCAATGCCCGGTGAAAAGCATAATATTCCTGACTGCTCGCCGCCGATTGCGCCTGCTATGAAACGGGATTTTCCTGAGGTGCTGCAGTTCACCCGTGTAGTAACTGATTTTAATACGGGAAAACATTTGCTCCTTTACAAAGAAAAATTGATTTATGAAGACAAAGCGGTTTATGTAGATTCTACCTTTTTTGATGTTTTTACCTATCACTTTACAAACGGAAATGCGAAAGACGTGTTATCCAATCCTTATTCTTTAGTACTGCTAAAAACAACCGCAACCAAACTATTTGGTAATGAAGACCCTGTTGGTAAAGTGATTGAGATCGATGATAACAACGGCAAAAATAATTATAAAGTAACAGGTGTTGTTGATGAAAGCCTTGGCAAATCGCACCTTCATGCAAACATGTTTATCACAATGAACAGCGGTGGCATGGGAGAATTTGTTCGGCAGAACAATACGTGGGCAGGAAATAATTTTACCTTTTCCTATATCAAGCTGCGCCCCCATGCTGATGCCGCGGCGCTTGAAAAAAAATTGCCGACTTTTTTGAGCAAGTATGGAGGCGAGGAACTAAAAGCCATTGGCATGGAAAAAATATTGCACCTCCAACCTATTGGCTCCATACATACTACTACAGATTATGAGAGAGAGCTTTCAAAAAGTGTCGATCCTTCTTTCCTGTATATCTTATTGTTGATAGCGATACTCATACAAGTAATTGCCTGCATCAACTTTATGAACCTTTCTACTGCACGTGCATCTAAAAGGGCAAAAGAAGTTGGCGTAAGAAAGGTACTCGGCGCAGAAAAACTGGATCTTATGAAACAATTTATGAGTGAATCGTTTCTATTGGCTCTTATCAGCGTATTAATAGCATTGCCTTTGTTGTTACTGACCCTTCCTTTCCTTAACCAAATTACACAGGCTGACATTCATGTATTTATGTTCGCTAATTACCGCATGTGGTTGTTGCTTGGAGGAATCGTCGCGATAACGGGACTGGTTGCAGGGAGCTACCCGGCATTCTATTTATCAGCATTCCAGGCCATTAAAGTGATCAAGGGAAATTTTACCAGCCATATTTCTGCAACGGGCTTTCGTCGTTCACTGGTGGTATTCCAGTTTGCTCTCTCTGTCGTTCTTATTGCAGGCATTATTGTTATTTACAGCCAATTAAATTACATTCAGCACAAAGACCTTGGTTTTGATAAAAGCCAGAAAGTGGTCTTTAGTTTTTATACTCAGGATACGCGGAACAATATCGAGGCATTCTCCAATGATCTCAGGCAACTGGCTGAAGTAAAAGCAGTGGGTCGGGCAAATAATTACATGAGCCAGCCGGTGTTCAACGACTATCCTGTTTACCTCGCTGGTGGAAATGCGGCCACAGCCACAGACGTACAAAATATGAGTACAGATGAAAATTTTGTAAAAGCAAATGGCATCAAAATAATCAGCGGCAGGGATTTTCATCTATATGACTCAGGAAAAGTGCTGGTGAATGAGACGGTGTTAAAACGTCTTGGATTAAAACCCGAACAGGCTCCGGGAACAAAATTGTATACAAAGTTTCCAGGGGTGCCGGAATTTAATCGTGAGATAGTGGGCGTAATGAAAGATTTCAATTTCAATTCTCTTCATAATGAAGTAAAACCATTGATGTTTATATATAGTGACCCGCAGCCGTATATGTCAGATCTCACTGTTGCTACAGAAAGTAAAAATTACAAGGCGCTGCTTTCAAAAATAGAAGCATTATGGCACAAGGATTTTCCATCAGCGCCGTTCGACTACAAGTTTCTGGATCAGGAAGTTCAAAAACAGTACGAAACTGAAATTACATTGTCGAGGATCATCAACTCGTTCACAATAATGGCGATCCTGATCTCATGTCTTGGTTTATTCGGGCTCACTGCTTTTAGTGCAGAACAAAGAAAAAAAGAAATAGGCGTAAGAAAAGTATTGGGTGCGAGTGTTTCAGGAATTGTGCAACTGCTTTCAAAAGAGTTTTTAAAATTGGTTGGCGTATCTATTTTGATTGCAACACCCATTGCATGGTGGGCAATGAATAAATGGCTGCAATCATTTGTATATCGTATTACAATCAGTTGGTGGATGTTCGCATTAGCAGGACTTATTGCCGTTGCCATTGCATTGATAACAGTAAGCTTTCAATCTATCAAAGCAGCAATTGCAAACCCTGTAAAGAGTTTGAGAACGGAATAAAAGCCCCTTAAATCCCCGGAGGGGGACTTTAGGGAGGCTAATAATCTAAAGCGTATGATAAATTATTAACAGGTTTCAAAAACCCTCCCCCACCGGGGGAGTTGGAGGGGGCTTCTATGTTCAAAAATTATTTCAAAACTGCATGGCGCAATCTTATAAAAGATAAGATGCATTCATTTATTAACGTAATTGGTTTATCAATCGGCATGACAGTGGCTATACTTATTGGCTTGTGGATGTATGATGAACTTTCGTTCGATAAAAATTTTAAAAATTACGATGACATTGCGCAGGTTATTCAAAATGTTTCCAACAATGGCGAAGTGCAAACATGGAGACAAGTTCCTTATCCGCTTGCCAATGAATTGCGCACCAACTATGGCAGCGATTTTAGATATATTGTAATGGGCGTTGATTGGGGTAATCATCTCTTAACCATCGGCGATAAAAAATTAAAACAAACAGGCGGTTTTTTTGAAAACCAAATGCCCGACATGTTAACACTTGATATGCTGCAGGGAAATCGAAATGCAATAAACAATCCCTCATCTGTTTTAATTTCTGCTTCATCTGCCAAAGCGTATTTTGGTTTGGATAACCCGATAAATAAAATAATTAAGATTGACCAAATGCCGCCCGTAAAAGTTGCCGGCGTGTATAAAGATTTTCCTCACAACTCAACATTTGCCGATTTAAATTTTATTGCAAGCTGGAACTTTTGGTACACTGCAAATAATTATTTAAAAGATATGGGAGATTCGTGGCGACCAAACTTTACAACGTTGTTTGTGCAGTTAAATAACAATGCGAATATTAATGCAGTAAATGCAAGAATAAGAGACGCAAAGCTGAAAAAAATAAACCCGCAATTACAAAAAAAGAAGCCTGCACTTTTTCTTGACCCGATGAACAAATGGCATTTATATAGTGAGTATAAAAATGGTGTAAATGTTGGCGGCGCTATTCAATATGTTTGGATGTTTGGAATTATTGGTGTGTTTGTGTTGTTGCTTGCCTGCATCAACTTTATGAATTTAAGTACAGCAAAAAGTGAGAAGCGCGCAAAAGAAGTTGGCATTCGTAAAACAGTTGGTTCACTGCGTAAACAATTGGTGATTCAATTTTTCAGCGAATCATTGTTAACAGTTGTATTTGCTTTTGTATTGGCTATTTTATTTGCTCAGCTTTCACTTTCGTTTTTTAACCAGGTTGCGGATAAACAAATGTCAATGCCGTGGAGCAATATTTATTTCTGGCTGATTTGTTTTGTATTTATTTTAATCACTGCATTAATTTCCGGAAGCTATCCTGCATTCTATTTATCATCCTTTAAACCGGTAAAAGTTTTAAAAGGCACATTTAAAGCCGGAAGATTTGCAGCTATTCCGCGCAAAGTTTTAGTGGTATTACAATTTACAGTTTCAGTTAGTTTAATTATTGCAACGATTATTGTTTACCAGCAAATACAATTTGCAAAGAATAGACCTGTTGGTTATTCACGTAATAATCTCGTGAGTATAACAACTGCAGATTCATCTATTCATACTCATTTCGAAGCAGTGAAAGCTGAATTAATGCACACAGGAATGGTAACATCCGTTGCAGAAACACAAAGCCCGGTTACAGATATTTATGGAAGCACCAGTGGTTTTAGTTGGCCGGGAAAAGATCCAAATCTTTCGATTGATTTTAAATTTATAAATGCCTCTGTTGATTACGGTAAAACAATTCACTGGCAAATAAAAGAGGGTCGTGATTTTTCAAAAGATTTTGCGACCGATACCTCTGCTGTTATTATTAATGAGGCGGCTGCGCATTACATGCAATTAAAAAACCCGGTAGGCACAAAAGTTACGTGGTTTGATCAACCACTTACAATAATTGGCGTAGCTGATAATATGATAATGGGCTCTCCATACGATAATGTGGATCCAACTATTTATACCGAAGCAACAGGGCAGGGAAATTTTTTGCTTGTTAAATTAAACCCCAATGCCAGTGCAAAAAATGCGTTAGCTCAAATAGAAACCGTCTTTAAAAAATATGACACCGATGAACCTTTCGAATATCATTTTACAGATGAAGAGTATGCAAAAAAATTTGATAACGAAGAACGCGTTGGCAAACTCGCAAACATATTTGCAGTGCTTGCTGTTATTATTTCCTGCTTAGGATTATTTGGATTAACATCGTTTGTTGCAGAGCAGCGTAAAAAAGAAATTGGTGTAAGAAAAGTTTTAGGCGCGTCTGTTTACAGTGTTTGGAATTTATTGAGTAAAGATTTTATAACGCTTGTTGTTATTTCATTCATCATTGCTGTTCCGTTATCTTATTATTTTATGCATAACTGGCTGCAGAATTATAGTTATCGCACAACATTATCATGGTGGATTTTTATTGCAGCGGGTGTTGGTGCAATAATCATAACATTAATAACAGTAAGCTTCCAGGCAATTAAAGCAGCAATTGCAAATCCTGTGAAGAGTTTGAGAACAGAATAAAATAATTGGGAAAAGGGGGATTGAGAAATTTCGAAATTTCCCAATCCCAAAATTTCAAAATCAACTTCTATGTTTAAAACAAATCTCAAAATCGCATGGCGTAATCTTTTAAAAGATAAACAGTTTACATTTTTAAATGTGTTGGGTTTATCGGCTGGTCTTGCCTGTGCTTTGCTTATTTTTTTATGGGTGAATGATGAATTAAGCTATGATAAATTCTTTGCAAATAATGATCGCATCTATAAACTGTTTGAGCAAAGAAGCAATGGTAATGGTGATGTTGCTTATTCAGAGGAATCTTCAGGCAGGCTAAGTGATGCAGTAAAAATATCAACGCCCGAAGTTGAATATGCTGCTGCGGTTGCGCCGCCGGGTTGGTATCCTCAAATTACGCTTTCTGCTAACGATAAAAACATTAAAGCAAATGGTGAGTATGCAGGAAAAGATTACTTCAATATTTTTTCTTTTTCATTGCTTGATGGCAACAGGAATAATGTGCTGGCAAACAACAATTCAATTGTACTGAGTGATGAGCTTGCAATGAAATTATTTGGAACTACTAACAACCTTATTGGTAAGTCTGTAAGTTTTAATCATGATACAACATTTTTTGTATCGGGCATATTTAAAAAAATGCCCGCTAATTCTTCGCAGCAATTTGATTTTGTGTTGTCGTTTGATTATCTAGGATCAGTAAGTACGTGGGTGAAGGATTGGCATAGCACCGGCCCGTTAAATTATGTGTTGTTAAAGCCAAAAGCAAATGTTGATCTCTTCAAAAAAAATGTTTCAAATGTAATCACAAAGAATACTGATTATACAGGCACAAAAGTTTTTCCTATGAAATTTTCTGATGTATACCTGCATAATAATTATAATGGAAATGTACAGAGTGGCGGAAGAATTGAATACGTAAAATTATTTTTACTCCTGGCTGTGTTTGTGCTGGTAATTGCATGTATCAACTTCATGAATCTTTCTACGGCTAAAGCGGCACGCAGGTTTAAAGAAGTGGGCATAAAAAAGGTGGTTGGAGCAGAAAGAAAACAATTAATATTTCAATTTCTTACTGAATCGTTTTTACTTACTGTTCTTGCAATGTTATTAGCAATTGTAATTGCGATGTTATTGTTGCCTGCGTTCAATCAACTAACGGCGAAAAATATTTCATTGCATTTTAACTGGCAGATGATTGCCGGTATCATTTGCATTGCTGTAATTACAGGATTCGCTGCCGGCAGTTACCCTGCTTTATACATTTCAAAATTCAATCCATTATCCATTTTAAAAGGAAAGTTAAACACATCTGCAGCAGAATTATTATCAAGAAAAGGTTTGGTTGTTTTTCAATTTACATTATCAACTGTTTTAATTGTTGCAGTATTTATAATTTATCAGCAAATACAATTTATTCAAAATGCTGATCCGGGTTATAATAAAAATAATTTGTTACGCATTGCAGCAGAAGGCAATCTTAGCACAAGGCAAGATGCATTTATTGCAGAGTTAAAACAAATTCCCGGTGTTAAGAATGCAAGCGCAACAGACCACCGTATGGTTGGTCACAATTATGCATCTGATGGTTTGCATTGGCCCGGAGAAAACGAAAATGATGATGTTATGTTTGAAATTTTTGGTTCCGGATATGATTTTATTGAAACAATGGGCATGCATATAAAAGAAGGAAGAAGTTTTTCAAAGAATTACGGTTCAGATTCATCAGCATTAATTGTGAACGAGGCAGCGGTTAAGGCAATGCGCATGAAAAATCCTGTTGGTAAAACAGTAAAGTTTTTTGGAAAGAATATGCAGATTATTGGTGTTGTAAAAGACTTTCATTTTGAGTCAATGCACGAAGCCATAAAACCATCTGTTTTGAATATTGTTCCAAAGGGCGGAACTATTATCGCAAGTATAAACAGCAATCATCAACAAGCAACAATCGATGCTATACAAAATTTGTATAAAAGCTTTAACCCGGGATTTCCGTTCACATTTAATTTTCTAGATGAAGCTTATCAACAACAGTATGAAAGTGAAACGAGGGTGTCAGCATTATCAAAATATTTTGCAGGCTTGGCAATTATTATTTCGTGTCTTGGCTTGTTTGGATTAGCTGCATTCACTGCACAAAAAAGAAGAAAAGAAATTGGTATCAGAAAAGTGGTTGGTGCATCTGTAGGCAATATTACAACAATGCTTTCAAAAGATTTTTTAAAACTTGTTTTATTCTCGTTGCTTATTGCATTTCCTTTATCGTGGTGGATTATGAATAAATGGTTGCAGAGTTTTGCGTACCGCATTCATATTACAGCTTCTGTGTTTTTAATTGCAGGCTTTACAGTAATTATAATTACACTGTTAACGATAAGTTTTCAATCAATAAAAGCAGCCATTGCAAATCCTGTAAAGAGTTTGAGAACAGAATAGTCTGAACCGGATTTGGGTGGATTAGAAGATTAATTAATGAATAGAAAAATAAATCAGACATCACAAAAATCATACATCAGAAATCTTCTTTTATGTTTAAAAACTATTTCAAAACTGCCTGGAGAAATATTAAACGTCATAAAGTTTATTCAGGCATAAATATTCTTGGACTTGCAATTGGTATTGCTGCATGTTTGCTCATTCTGCAATATGTTTCTTTTGAATTGAGTTATGAAAACTTTCAAGCAAACAGAGACAGAATTTATCGCGTTGAGCAAGATCGTTATGACAATGGAAAACTAAGCACTCAATGGGCTGCAGGCGCATTTGGTGTGGGCAATGCTTTTAAAGATGCTATCCCTGAAATTGAGGAATATGTAAAAGTTATTCAAAACAATAAAGTTATTACCGAAGTACAAAATCAGCCTTTAAAAATTGATAATGTGTTTTTTGCAACCAATTCTTTTTTTAATGTATTTACTTATCCATTAATTGCGGGTAATACGAGCAATGCATTAAAGGATCCGTTTACTGCTGCAATATCTGAATCAACCGCAAAAAAAGTTTTTGGAACAACAAACGTTGTTGGCAGGCAAATAGAATTAAACCGCAACAGTAATTATATAATTAAAGCAGTTTATAAAGATGCTCCTGTTAACACGCAAATAAGACCAGACATACTTCTTTCTTATGCAACGTTCGTAAAATGGACAACCGATTCAAGTGGTAATGGACCTGAGAACGCATGGGAATGGGACGGATGTCTTACTTATTTGTTATTGCATAAAGGCGCTGATCCAAAAAAAGTAGAATCAAAATTTCCGCCCATTGTAACAAAATTTGTTGGCGACGATATGAAAAAATATAATGCAGGTGTTATCTATCATCTTCAGCCGTTAAAAGATATTCACCTAACATCTCACTACATGATGGAGCCTGGAGAAACCGTTGATGGTAAAACGGTTTATCTTTTGCTGGGCATTGCATTTTTTATAGTTGCCATTGCATGGGTTAATTATATCAATCTTGCCACAGCGCGTGCAATTACGCGTGCAAGAGAAGTAGGCGTACGCAAAGCTGTCGGTTCACGTCGCAAACAACTTATTGTTCAGTTTCTTTCTGAGTCTGCATTGCTGAATAGTGTTGCTTTAGTAATCGCTTTATTAATTGTACTTCTTGCTATTCCGGGCTTTAACCGGTTATCGGGTCAGCAACTTTCTTTCTCATTATTTGCACACAATAATTTCTGGATTGACCTGGGGGCATTGTTTATTGTGGGTGTTTTCTTTTCAGGATTATATCCGGCATTTGTTTTATCAGGGTTCAATCCTGTAGAAGTTTTAAAAGGAAAAATGGGCGGCACAAAACAAAGTTCTTTATTAAGAAAATCTTTGGTGGTGTTCCAGTTTGCCGCGTCATTGTTTTTGCTGATTGGAACTGTTACTGTTTACAAGCAAATAAAATTTATGCGCAATCAATCGCTCGGTGTTAATATTGATCAAACGCTGGTTATATCGCCGCCAACTGTTACAGATTCAACTTACCTGCAAAGAATAACTGCATTTAAAAACGAATTAAGCAGGCAAACAGCAATAAAAAGCATTGCGGTTTCAACAAATGTTCCCGGTGAAGCTGTTGGCTGGAATGCAGGCGGAATAAAGCTTGTAACCGAAGATGATTCAAAACAAAAACAATATCGTGTAATTGGAGTTGACTATGATTACATGAGTACATACGGATTGAAAATTATTGCCGGTCGTGCTTTTTCAAAAGATTATGCAGATGACAGCAGCGTTGTTTTTACGCAAAAAGCTGTTGAACTGCTCGGCTTTAATAAACCTGAGGATGCGTTAAATAAAAGAATTGATTTCTGGGGTCGTAAATATACTATAGTTGGAGTAGCATCAAATTTTCATCAGCAATCTTTGCATGAAAATTTTGATGCAGTTATTTTCCGCTGCATGCCAAATGTGATTGGGCCTGTATCTATCAAAATAAAGGCATCAAAAGCCACGCAGGTAATTAATGCAGTAAAAGCAGAATGGGGTAAATTTTTCCAGGGAAATACATTTGAATATTTTTTCCTCGATGATCACTTCAATGAACAATATAAAGAAGACCAGCGTTTCGGCCAGGTGTTTGAATTGTTTACAAGCCTTGCCATTTTAGTTGCATGTATGGGTTTATTTGGCCTTGCATCATTCACCACAATTCAGCGCACCAAAGAAATCGGCGTACGAAAAGTATTGGGAGCATCGGTTAGTACAATTTTAAAATTGTTGTACCGCGAGTTTACTTTCTTATTAATTATTGCTTTCTTAATTGCAACACCGCTTGCATGGTTAATGACGGTGAACTGGTTACAAGGGTATGCATTTCGTATTGATATGCACTGGACATTTTTCGTTATTCCATTCTTAATAATTGTTGCCATTGCATTTATAACGGTAGGATTTCAATCAATAAAAGCAGCGTTGGCAAGCCCTGCAAAAAGTTTGCGAACAGAATAGTTATTGTGAACGGTGAATCGTCAATTGAATATCAAATCAGCATCATTAAGTCATACATCAAATCGTGGTTTATGTTTTAGAAAACCCGGTTCTATTTTTGGGATGAAGAGTTTGAGAATGGTAGATTAATTTGTTTTCATAGCGTTCAGATTTATACATACAATGTTCGTTTACGAACACTTCCTAACGCTCTGTATTTTCTAAAACCCTTTATTAGCAAGGCTTTCCGGCTTGGCATACGCGTTGGTAACTAAAAACTGATACGTGTGCCCAGCCGTTTTATTTATAGGAAATAAAATCAGTTTATGTTTAAAAATTATTTTAAAACAACAATCCGCAGTCTTTGGAAAAATAAAGGCTATAGCTTTCTCAACATTTTTGGTTTGGCAATTGGCATTGCCTGTGCAGGTTTTATTTTTTTATGGGTAGAAGATGAATTGAACTTCGACCAGTTCAATACAAAAATA
>Ga0157372_10009074_pt1 | contig 10567 bp, 8 predicted proteins | sample C55metaG_FD_115307 | JGI IMG/M metagenome (GOLD analysis project Ga0157372, IMG submission 115307) | Corn rhizosphere microbial communities from Kellogg Biological Station, Michigan, USA - C5-5 metaG | ecosystem: Host-associated > Plants > Roots > Rhizosphere > Soil | place: USA: Michigan...
ATCGTTCGCGCGCCGATAACGTCCGTTTTGATAATTTTCGAAATGACCGGCAGTTACGGGCTAATATTGCCGCTGATGATCACCAATATGACGGCTTATGGGTTGGCAAGACATTTTCGGCCGGTTCCCATTTATGAAGCCCTGCTCGAACAGGACGACATTCATATGCCGGATGGCAGACGAGGTATTTCTCACGCTCTGGAGCGCATCTACGTCCGCGATGTTTTCCGCACCGACGCCGTTATTCTCGATTCGAACCTGACAGTGGCTCAAGCCGTAAAGCACGTGCAGAAGTACGAATTTACGACCTTTCCCGTCGTTGACCAGAGCGATCAATGTGTCGGCGTTATAACTGAAATGCGGCTTCGCAGAAATCTTGCTGCCGGCGGAGCCGAGACTCCGATCAGTGAGATCGCCGACAAGTGCCGCTCGATCTACCCGGATGAATTGCTGAACGCTGCCGTCGTAAAGATGAATAACTCGAAAATCCGACAGCTTGCCGTTATCGAACACGGCAACGAACAAAAGTTTTTAGGAATATTAACAATGACGGATATTGTCCGCGCCCAAGCCGAGGCAATCGGCAACGCCGACCGTGATTAGCGGAAATTATTGTGATGTCTTTCGGTGTCCGGCTACTTCGGTTTGTTAAGATCAAAAGCGGCCACTTTTTATCCGACAAAAATTCCGTCTCCGCGCGTCATATTTGAGGTTGATTTTTGGGCGCAAAAGCCTAAAAATATTGGTCTGCATCCTTGATGGAAGAACTTTGGTTAAAATTTATCGATAACGAAGGGCAATCGCGGCGTGAGCGCGTTGGCGGGGAACGGTTCGTTATTGGCCGTCATACGGATTGCGATCTATGCATACCGGACGGGAAGCTGTCGCGTGAGCATCTTGAGGTCGAGCGGATCGGCTACAATTTTATCGTTTCCGATCTTGGTTCGAGCAACGGTACGACGCTGAACGGTGCAAATCTTTTTGGCCGGGTTGCGCTTTCTAATGGCGACAGACTAAATCTGGGCGGCAGCATAGAAATGATCGCCGAATTTGCGACGGAACGCATGGCGGCCCCGCCAGTCGCAGAGCAAAATAACAACGGCCAGGCGGCGCTTGCGACGCCGGCAGTTGCAATTTCATCTCCGCAGCCGCAAACAAACACCGAACCGGAAAGCGGATTTCCCATGAGCATTTTTCTCATTGCACCGGTTCTGGGGCTGCTTATAATTGTGCTGGTCGGCGGTTCGATCTATTTGTTCAGCGGAGGCAAAAAGGCGGACCCGGTTGACCGTAACGACGTTGTTTCCAAATCGGATGATGAAGACGACCCACCGGTGAATAAAAAATCGAAGGACGCGGACGACGATACACCGTCCAACCAGACAGCCTCGCCGAATGCCTCATCGACGCCCGACATTCCGCCGCTTCCGTCGCCGTCGAATACCGGCGAGGGCAGTAAAAGCGAAGTGGACGGCGCCGCCTTTCTTCGGCGCATCGCATTGAACGACCCGCAGGCATTTCTGACGGGCGAGCAGGCCAAGATCGTAAACGACAAAATTAAACAGGTTACATCGTCTGCTCTTGCCGACAACATCAACTCCGCGCGCAAAAACTCGGCCGAGATCAAATCTCTTGCCGAACAAAAAAGCCTCAAACCGCAGTTTCTTGCGGCCGCCGCGATCACAAAGCTCGGCAGCAGTCGCGGCGACGTGCTGCAAACCGCCAAAGGAATGACCGAGACGTTCGACAAACTGCGAACGCCGATCGGCTGCGAATTTGCCAGTGACGCACTGCTGATGATCGCAGCTTATGATCAGGCTGCGGGTGGTGATTTCCTGAAAATGCGCAATATGCTGCAGGACATTTCCACCAAATATCCGGAAAGCTCGCGTGCGATCCGCTCGATCTGGTTCCTGCACAAGATCAACAAGATCACCGACACGGAGTACGATTTTGCACTGCGTTTTCTCGCCGTCGGCACTGTCATGCAAAATCCCAAGGACTTCGGCGTCAATAGTGAAGCACTGACGTTTTAAGCCCGACAACTCTCCTGCGGAAAATAGGTCCGATTATGAAAAATGACGAATGGATAACAGGCAACGTAACCTTGTCTATAAAAGGCGTCCCGATCGCGATGGAGATGACGGTCCCGGCCACGCCCGTCAAGCCCCACCGCATGCTTCCTGTTTTTCAAAAGATGACAAATTCGTTCGTTGAGATCAGCGTTCAGGCAATGAACGAGATCGGCGAAAAAATTTCGTGCAAAGCCGGGTGCGGCGCGTGCTGCAGCCAGGCTGTTCCGATCGCCGAAGTTGAGGTTTATCAGATCGCCGAGCTTGTCGAAAACATGCCGGAGCCGCGCAGGAGCGTGATCAGGAAGCGTTTTGCGGACGCGGTAGAGCATTTCGAATCGATGGGATGGTTCGAGCGCGTTCGAAAAGCAGCAAATCAAAAAATGCCGGATGATCCTCGATATGTTCCGACCGAATTGCTCGAGGCGGCAATGGTATATTTTAACGAGGGCATTTCGTGTCCATTTCTTGAAAACAATTCATGTTCGATCCACGAAAATCGGCCGCTTTCGTGCCGCGAATACCTTGTGACATCGCCAGCCGAATTCTGCTCAAAGCCGACGGCGGAAACCGTTAAAAAGGTTCCGATGCTGGTCCGGCCATCGAAATCGCTTCCTCAGGTAGGCATAACGGGGAATTTTAGCGGGATTGGAGTTTTGCCGCTGATACGGGCCCTTGATCTGGCCGAAAAGGTTCCCGAGCAGTTTCCCGAAAAGACGGGCGACAAATGGATGGCGGATTTTTTTGAACACCTTGTAAAAAGCGAGATTCCGCAAGCGAATGAAAAACCCGCGCAAAAAAAGAAACGAAAGCCCCGGCAAAAGATATAACACCTTTGGCTGAATCCGAAGTTTGGTATAACCTATTTACTAATTTCGCCACTCGTTTTACTATTTACATCTGACCCCGTTATGAGCAAATACAGAAAGATCGTCTGGAACGAAGGGATGCTTCTCACGCCGCATCACTTTCAGCAATGGGACAACTATCACGAAGAGCTCTTGAACTCGAGGCTGAGGTCTCTCATTCAGTACGATTACGGCGTATTGGAGCTGCAGGTCAACAACGAAGCGATCGTCAACGGGAACTTTCAGATCTCAAATTGTCGCGGCCTGATGCCGGACGGGCTGTACGTAAACGTTCCCGATGCCGAGGCGGTACCCGATACCCGGCCGGTGGGCGACCATTTTTCGGCTGAGGCGATGAAGTTAGGCGTTCATCTTGCGATCCCGGCACGGAAAATGGGTGAGGCCAATTTTCAGGCAAGCGGTGCAAAGGCAAGCTCGAACCTGCGATTTTTGCAGGAAGGCGCAATGGTCAAAGACGAGACAAGCGGCTCGAACGAACAGCCGCTTGCGTATGCCAAAAGCAATCTGCGGATAATTTTCGACGATGAGCTTCGCGATGGATTTACTTCGATGAAGATAGCCGAGCTCGAACGCACACCGACGGGACAATTAAAAATTTCCGAGGAATACATTCCGCCGATCCTTAAAATAAACGCCTCGAACTGGCTTTCGGGATTGGTCAGGCAGATCGTTGAAATTTTGATCACAAAAAGCGCAAGCCTCGGCGAACAGCGCCGTCAGCGAAATGCGTCCCTTGCCGATTTTACTACGTCCGAGGTTGCGGTTTTCTGGCTGCTGAATACGATCAACTCGTCGATCCCGTCGATGGCCCATTATTTCCGCTCGCCGCTGATCCACCCGGAAAGGCTATACCTTGAGATGTCCACGCTTGTCGGGCGGCTTATGACATTTTCGGTCGATGCTCACCCGAAGGACATCATAAAATACGATCATGACGATCTTTATCTGACGTTCTACACGCTTTCGGGCCAGTTAAAAGAATTGCTTGAAACCGTCATTCCCAGCCGCTGCGTTCCGATCATACTCGAAAAAACGCGCGAAAGCCTTTACATCGGCCGCATCGAGGACGAACGCCTGCTCAAGGAAGCGGCCTTTTTCCTGGCGGTCCGTTCGCAAATGCCCGAGGCAAAGCTTATCGAGGGCGTTCCGCGTGTCGTGAAAATTGCCTCACGTGATGTTATCGATTCGGTCATAGGTGCAGCGCTTCCGGGCGTGGTTCTCACGCATTCAAATCCGCCGCCGGCCCCGATTCCGACGCGTGTCGGGTTCAAATATTTCATGCTCGACACGATCGGCCCATACTGGAACGGCATAAAAGGCTCGAAGGTAATCGCCGTACACGTGCCTGACGAGATACCGGACGAGAAGCTGGAAATGTATGCGGTCAAGCCTTGATCGGTCGAATGATCTTGCGGAAAAACTACCTTTGTGTTCTTTGTGAACCCCTCCGTGCTTTTTGTGATAAAAGAAAGAGATAACACAAAGACCGCAGAGGACTCCACAAAAAACACAAAATTCTAAACATATCTTGATCTTACAAGTTGGCCAGTCAGTCTCCTAGGTCATTCTGCATCTAATGTTTAACATTGAACGTGATGAAGATCCTCATTGTTAAGCTCGGTGCCATCGGCGATATTGTTCACGCGTTGCCGGTTCTGGCTGCGATTCGGAATGGAATTCCAAACGCCGAGATTTCCTGGGCTGTCGAAAAACGCTCCGCCGAGATACTGCGCGACAATGAACTGATCGATAATTTGATCGAGGTGGATACGCGTTCAATACGTGGCAAGACTGCGACTAAAATACTGCCCGAAATTGCGGGCCAGTTAAAGGAGTTACGAAAGTTCAAATTCGATATCGCCTTAGATCTTCAGGGTCTTCTGAAATCCGGCATGATCGTAAAGCTCTCCGGTGCACGGCGGCGCTGGGGATTTTCGAAGCTTGCGCTTCGAGAACCGGCCAGCCGCATCTTTCTCACGAAAACCGTCGAAATACCGCCGCAAACTCACGTCATCCGAAAAAATCTAAAGCTTGCCGCCGAAGCCATGAAGATACCGGTGCCGGATGAGAATTTTGAGTTTCCGATCTTTACAAATGAAGAACACATGGCGGAAGCCGAGAAGATCGTCGAAAAAACAGACGGCAAATTCGCGATATTAAATCCTGCCGGGGGGTGGGTAACAAAGCTGTGGCACGCCGAAAAATTCGGTCAGCTTGCGGACAGCATATTTGAAAAATACGGGATCATGTCCGTCGTCGCTGCCGGGCCAAACGAAGACGAGCTTGCCGGAACTGTTCGCAAAAATAGCCGGTCGGGGAAAATTATCTTGACGCAGCCGAGCTTAAAAGGGTTTTATGAGCTTGCAAAACAGGCGGAATTTTACGTCGGCGGCGACACCGGCCCGACGCATATTGCGGTTGCGGCGGGTGCTGCGGTTGTCGGACTTTTCGGCCCGACCGAATGGTGGCGAAACGGAAGTCCAAATCCGGCAGATATTTGCGTTGAACGGACGGACATCGCTTGCCGCATAGATTGTCATCGAAGACAATGTACAAACTGGATCTGTATGGATTCGGACGTCGAGACGGTTTTTAGTGCCGTTGTGCGGCGGCTTGCCGTATAATTAACCTAAGTTACCGATTGGTTGCTTATTGGTTTTTTGCTAATGATTTGCCGCTGGAACCACGAAAAAATACGAAATCACACGAAACATTTTCGTGTTCCTTCGTGTAATTTGGTGGTTTCAGCAATGTTAACTTGAGTTAATCAAGGAAAAGCTGCAAGAATTACACAAAATATTTTAACTTCTCACAACCGATTCGAAAATTTGGCCAATATTTCACTTATGACCCGATTTTTTAGAACTTCACTATTGCTCTTACTCTCGTTGTGCATATTTGTCCTGAACGGATCTGCACAGACGGACGGCAAACGCGTAACCGATAAAAGGCCGTTTTCGGAGGGTGAAGTGCTGAAATACGAGGCAAAGTTTAATAAGATCATTCGCGGAATAACGGTAGGCGACCTCACATTCACGGTCGCCAATGCGCCTGCGGACGGCAATTATTTAATAAAGGCCGAAGCCGTTTCCAAGGGAACGCTGATAAAGCTTTTTGGCTTTAGCTTTTTGCAGGAATACCAATCGACGATCGGATCTCGCGACTTTCGCGCGCTAAAAACCACGAAGCACGACGTTCAAAAAGACCGGATCCGTGACAGCGAGGCCGTGTTTGATTACAGCGACCAGCGCGTGACGTTCGTTGAAACCGATCCCAACGCTCCGATGAATCCGCCGCGCAAGATCGCCTCGGCAATTCCGGACCAGACACACGATATCATCTCCGGAATTTACGAGCTTCGGCTCCTGCCGCTGGCAGTCGGCAAAACTTTTGATCTTACGATCAGCGATTCGGGCCTGGTTTATCAGGTTCCTGTAAAGGTAACCGCCCGCGAGCAGCAAAAAACCGTTCTAGGCAGGGTTTGGTGCTATCGCGTCGAGCCGCAGATCTTTGGTCCCGGCCGGATGATCGAAAAAGATGGCAGCATGATAATCTGGATCACCGACGACGCCCGGCGTATACCGGTTCGCTCGCAGATCAATGCTTCGATCGGAAGGATCGAGATAAAACTTAAGTCTGTTAAATCACGTTAGGTTTGATAAACCCTGAAGTCAATTTCCTGAAAAATATTATCTCGGTTTTCGATCTCGGCGAGCAGCTCCTCGTCTTCGGTGCTCAATGACTCACCGGCACCAACTTTGTCAAGCATTTTTGCGATCAGATCGAACCGCTGAATATGCGATTGAAAACGGCGGGACGAGTATTCGACCGTCGTGCCCTGGTAGATCTGAAACGCCCAATCGCTCGACTGCGCAAGCAGAAGCTCGCGAGCGAGCTGATTTAAAAGACGAGTCGCAAGCGGTTCCGACACGGAGACAGAGAGACGCGGTGACGCGGAGCCTCTCTTCGTGTCCCCGTGTCCCCGTGTCTCCGCGTCGCTAAAATGATTTGCGTATTCCGTCATCCTTCGTTCCGCATCATGCTGGTACGGGTACATCCACGAATTCCGATCGTTCAGCCAAACCTTGTAATAACCGTTCTCGCCCCAGCTTGAGGCGGTCGGCTGCTGTATCTGTATCGGAATGCCCGAATCGAGAAAATCGCCGGGCGTGACGGCGGAGATCTCATCCTGATCCCAGTGCAGCTTGCGGAAAAAGAAATCGATAAATTGCGGCCCCTCGTACCACCAGTGACCGTAGAGTTCGGCGTCGTACGGCGAAACGACAAGCGGCGGATGGCCCTCGAACGTGTCGCGAAGAATGCGTGCCTGTTTTATGCGCTCGCCGATAAAATGCATCGCGTTCTCGGCGGCTTTTTCACGCGCAAGCGTTGGATTATAGGGCAGCTTGTTTTGCTGCGGCACGCCGCGGCCCGTGATGCGGTGGTATTTCAGCCCGAGGTGCTTGCGCTCGCCGTCGCTGTGCAGATACGGTTTCAGATAATCGAGCGGCAGGTCCCAGCCGATGTCGCGGTAAAATTCTCGATAAACATCGCTGCCCGGGTAGCCGACCTCCGCACTCCAAACCTGCTGGCTTGTCTCGACATCGCGGGCAAAAACGGGCGTTCCGTTTGGACATACAACCGGCGCGTGAACGCCGTATCGCGGCCGCGGGTCGCCGTAAAGTATCGCTTGCGTGTCGCTTATGAAATACTCGATCCCTGCGGCTTTTAACAGATCTTCGATTCCCGGCTCGTACGCGCATTCGGGCAGCCAGATGCCGCGCGGGCTGCGGCCAAAATGCTTTCTGTAATTATTGACTGCAATGTCGATCTGAGCTCGCCTTGCCTCTTGGGTCGAGATCAGCGGCAAAAATCCGTGCGTTGCTCCGCAGGTGATAATTTCTAGAACGCCTTCTTCCTGAAGCTCGCGAAACGCATTGATGAGATTTCGTTTGTATCGATTGTTCCAAAGATCAAGCGACGCAGTTAGGTTGTCGACATACATCTGCGCGACATCGACGAATTCCTGTGCCTCGGTTTTCGTTCGATAAAGTTCCTTGTTGGCGAGTTCGATAAGCTGTTCGAGATGCTCGGTGTAGCGCGTTTCGAGCAATTTATCGGCAAGCATTTCGCACAGCGGCGGCGACACGTTCATCGCAAGACGCGGATTTGCTCCGGACTCATGCAGGTTTTGGAAAATAAAGATCAGCGGCAGGTAAACTTCGGTTATCGCTTCGTAAAGCCAGTCTTCTTCGAGAAATTCGGGATATTCCGGATGCCGCACGAACGGCAGATGTGCATGAAGAATGAGGCTGAAATAACCAGTCGGCATAGGTCAGTTGGCAGTAAGCAGACACGGTCCAATCGTCAGCGTTTCGTGTCTTTTCGTGTTAATTCGTGGTTGCAGATTTTGAAATAATACTAACCACGAAACACACGAAAAAACATGAAACAAATCACGGACTAGACAACACGAAACGAGCTGATAGGTGCGTACTTCGGCCAGCCTCGAGTTTTGGTCCTCAGCCGACGCGGAAAGTTTACAAGGCTCGCTCCAAAAACGGTTGGGGCGGTCGCGTCTTCGACCATGTCATCGGCTTCGATGCCAAATTCACTCTTGAGTGCGTCAAGCGCGCTTTGCCTGTTCAATTTCTCGATATTTGCCTGAAGCAAAGCGAAAAGATTTGCACCGATCCGGTAACGAAGATCTTCCAGCGCAACTCCCGACGCGATCGCAAGCAATGCGTAACGAATATCTTCGGGATCGATGCCAGCCAAGCCTTTTTCCTCGCCGATAAATCTTGCAAATGCTGCTCGCGTCGCACTATGCGCAGCGTCCCAATCGTCACCCGCAAGCGCAACATCGAACGCGTCCTGCGAAAATCCTGCAACGTCCAATACGCGTGCGAACCTGTCCGCAGTTATCGTCCAATCGGCCGAAGTTGCGGCGCGCGGCGACGGACTCTTTCGCGGAGTCGCGACGGTGTTCGAAAACATCACGCGAAAATACGGCCGATTCGGTGCGTAAAATCCGATCTCTGCTCGATACTCGGAACCCGCATCGACGTTGAACCACCACGAACCTTCAGATTCGACCGCGTAAATTTCCTCAGTTCCTCGGCTCAGGTCAAGAAGCTTTGCAACGAGAGTGTAGCTACCGGTTCCGTTGCCAAACGCTTTTCTCAGCGTCTGAAAGGGATTGTTTTTTATCGACCAATAAAAGAAAAGCCGGTTTGGCGATTGCATCTGCAGCCGAGCGCGGTTTTCCTTAGAGAGTTCCGGCAGCTTGGGCGCAGCCAGTTCCTTAAACACTGCCGACAGTTCATCCGCCGACTTTGGCTCAGGCAGATTTACAGGATCGGTGACGTCGTCGATCCTCTCGGGCTGGACCATATCGCCGGACGACACAACATCCGCCTGATCTACATCGAACACAAAATCGTTGCTATCTCTCTCGCTCATAAAGACTAAATAAAGTGAGATTATGCGGTGTTTTGCAGGAAGTTACAAGTTGAGTCTTGATCGGGCGACCACGTAGCTTGGGTGAGTTCATTCAAAGCTCAAACCACGAAACAACACGAAAAAACACGAAAAGGTTGATCTTTTTCGTGTTGCTTAGTGTGAATTAGTGGTTAAAAAAAATCCGAAATGATTGAAACTCGCCAACGTGATTAGGCATTAATCTTCTTCAGATTGCTGCCGTGCCTGAAATTCGCGAAAGCGCGAGATGGGCATCAGGGCTTCGCTCGTTGATGAATCGGCGCCCCGGTTGGAAAATTCGCTTGCGTGAGTGCGCAGGTAATCAAAAAACCGTTCAAATTCGCGCTGCATCGCGTCCATTTTTTCGCGCATATTGAGGATGATCTCGACGCCGGCAAGATTTACGCCCAGATCGCGCGTGAGTGAGAGTATAATCTCGAGCCTTTCAAGATCGATATCAGCATAAAGTCGCGTGTTGCCGACCGAGCGCGAAGGCTGCAGCAAACCTTCACGCTCATATAGCCGAAGGGTCTGCGGATGTATCTCGTACAACTCGGCAACCGCTGAAATCGTGTAGGTTTTGACTTTCTTCTTCATCGCTTTTAGAAAGTTGGAGAGAGTTGCGAAAAGTTGCAGGAAGTTGGAGATAGTTGCAGATAGTTACAGGAAGTTACAGAATGTTGCAGACAGTTTTCTACTCCGCAACTCTCTGCAACTCTCCGCAACTCTCCACTACTCCGCCACCTCATTCCAACCCCATAACCTTCCTCGGATTTTCAATGTTCAGCTTTTCAAACTGCCGCAGGTTTTCCTTTGTCTCTTCTGACAAGATCTTCGGCAGCGTGATCCTTACCTCGACAAACTGGTCGCCGCGTAGTTTAGGATTTCTAAGGCTCGGAAAACCGCGCTCGCGCAATCGAAATTTCTGCCCCGATTCAGTTCCCGGGGGAATACGTAACTGGGCTTTTCCTTCAACGGTCGGAACCTCGATCTTTGCGCCGAGGGCTGCTTCGGGAACTGTTATCGGCACTGTGACATAAATATTGTCGCCCTTTCGCTCAAGGAATTTGTCCTTGCCGACATTGGTCACGATGTAGAGATCGCCAGGTTCCGCTCCGAGCCGTCCGCCATGACCTTTTTTTGGTA
>Ga0157372_10009075_pt1 | contig 10566 bp, 9 predicted proteins | sample C55metaG_FD_115307 | JGI IMG/M metagenome (GOLD analysis project Ga0157372, IMG submission 115307) | Corn rhizosphere microbial communities from Kellogg Biological Station, Michigan, USA - C5-5 metaG | ecosystem: Host-associated > Plants > Roots > Rhizosphere > Soil | place: USA: Michigan...
AGCGACGTCGCCGGCCGCGCCATCTCCTCGTCGCCGCGCTTGCGAACGATCTCGTAGATGACCGGCGTGCGCAGACCCGAGCGCTCTTCGACCTGTCGTTCTTCCCGCTTCTCGCGCTTCGCGGGCAGCTCGCGCTCGCTCGGCGCGTGAGCGGCCTTCTCGCCGGTCAAAGCCTTGCGGGCGCTTTCGCGAGTGCCGGACGCCTGTGAATCGCCCGCGGTCATGTCCGGCGACGACCACGCGCGCGTAGTGTGCTTGCACGCGAGCGTGGCGGGCGCAGCGATCGCGAGCGCCTTGGCGCAGGCGCTTCACGGGCGCCGGCCGGATGACGCGTTCGCGCCGGCCTCGAGGTGGAACGGACAGCACCCGGCACCGTGTCATGCCGGTTGCGCACGCGCAGACGACGGGAATCGATTCGCCGCGCCAGCCTCTCATTCCGGGAATGCCTGTCCGTGCCGTAGGGACGCGGTTGCGCCGCTCGGGCCGACGCACGAATCGTCGAACGGGTGCGAGCCGCGGCGCGGCGAGCGGCGCGGCCGCGGCGACGGGCGCTTCGCTTGGTTCGTGGCATTCGCGAGGTCGTGGTGGCTGTCGGAGGTCCAACGACGGCAAGCAAGGATTGCCCCACCGGCGTCGCCGGCGATGTCGGCGCGCGCCGATCCACGGCCAGCGCGATCGCATGTGCCCCCTTGGCGCAACGGCTGTAGGAATTACGCGGATACGTGTGCAAATTACATCGGCGGCCCCGGCGATTCGTCGTTTCGATACCGCACGCCGCGTGGATTCGCGGCGAAACCGACGCGTCGAAACGCAACAATGCGTTGCCCGGTGTTGGCTCGGAAGATGCTCGCTCCGACGAGGACCGAGCCTCCCCGCCGGTCGATCAACGCTCGTCGCCGAGCAGGTTGCCGCAAAGCAACTCGCTCGGCCGACGAACACGCCGAAGTTCCGATGTCACAGGTCTTCTCGCCGCGCTTTGCGCTCGTTCTGCGCATCGCAACCGTGTTCGTGCTTGCGGGCATCGTTGCGGCGGCCGTCGTGTACCGCGTCAACGCGCGCGGCGACGCGCCGCAGGACGACCCGATCGAGCAGCCGATCCCTTTCAGCCATCAGCACCACGTCCGCGACGACGGCATCGATTGCCGCTACTGCCACACGTCGGTCGAGACCTCGGCCTTCGCGGGCATCCCGCCGCTCGCGACGTGCATGACGTGCCATGCCGAGCTTTTCAACGACGCCCCGGTGCTCGCGCCGTTGCGCGAGGCGTACGCGGGCGGGAAGGCGCTCGAATGGAATCGTGTCCACGACCTGCCGGGTTTCGTCTACTTCGATCACAGCATCCACATCGCGAAGGGCGTCGGCTGCAGCACCTGTCACGGCGCCATCGACCGGATGCCGCTGACGCGTCGCGTCGCGTCGCTCTACATGCAATGGTGCCTCGACTGTCATCGCAATCCCGAAGCGGTCCTGCGTCCGCGCGACCAGGTCTTCAACGTCGAATGGCAGCCGCCGCGCGATCAGAAGCAGCGCGGCGCGCAATTGCGGCAGGAGTACGGGCTGCGCTCGACGCGCGAACTCACCGACTGCTCGACCTGTCATCGCTAACCCATGCCGCCGCCCGTCACCGAAGCAAGCGGTTCTCTCGCGATGCGCGCGCGGCAACGCTTCTGGCGCTCGCTGTCCGAAGCGGAAGGCATTCCCGACGCGACGCTGCCGCGTCCGATCGACACGCGCTTCGCGCCGAATCGACGCGATTTCATGAAGCTGATGGGCGCGTCGATCGCGCTCGCCGGCGTATCGGGCTGCTCGCACGGGTCGCTCGAGAAGATCGTCCCTTATCGCGCCGGTCCCGCGGAGCAGACGTACGGCAAGCCCGTGTTCTACGCGTCGGTGCTGCCCCGCGACGGCTACGGCGTCGGCGTGCTCGTCGAGACGAACATGGGCCGGCCGACGAAGATCGAGGGCAATCCATCCCATCCGGCGAGCCTCGGCGCGACCGGCGTCATCGAGCAGGCCGCCGTGCTCGAGCTCTGGGATCCCGATCGCTCGCAAACCGTGAAGCACGGCGGAACGATCGCCACATGGAACGACTTTCTCGCGGCGCTGCAGGCGCAGTTCGACGCGCGCGCCGGCACCAAGGGGACGGGACTTCGCATCCTCACCGAGACGATCGCCTCACCGTCGCTGCACGCGCAAATCCAGTCGGTCCTCGAGCGCTTCCCGCGCGCGAAGTGGCATCAGTGGCAGCCGCTGAACGACGACAACCTGCACGACGCCGCCGAGATGGTGTATGGCCGGCGGCTCGACACCGTCTGTCGATTCGATCGCGCGCGCATCGTCGTCGCGTTCGACGGCGACTTCCTCGACGACGCGCCGGCGTCCATTCGCTGCGCGCTCGATTTCGCCACGCGCCGGCACGCGCACGCCGCAGCGGATGCGCGGAGCCGCCTCTACGCATTCGAATGCACGCCGACACTGACCGGCGCCGCGGCCGATCATCGTCTGCCGATTCAGGCAGCGGACGTCGGCGCGGCGATCGCGCAGCTCGCGCGTGCGCTCGGCGCGACGACCGTCGACGTCGCGAACGTGCTGCCCGACGCATGGATCGCCGCGATCGTGGCCGACCTGCGCGCGAATCGCGGCGCGTCGATCGTCGTCGCCGGACGCCGCCAGCCACCGCACGTGCACGCGCTCGCGCATGTCGTCAACGCGCATCTCGGCAACGTCGGCAACACGATCGTGCACGTGCCGCCGGCGGCGGACGATCCAACGAACCAGCTCGCTTCGCTCCGCGACCTCGTCGAAGCGATGAACGGCGGTGCCATCGACGCGCTGCTGATCCTCGGCGCGAACCCGGTCTACACGGCGCCGGCCGACCTTGCGTTTGCGTCCGCGCTCGCGAAGGTGCCGTTCAAGGTCCATCACGGTCTTTACGTCGACGAGACGGCCGATCGGTGCGACTGGCACGTACCGGCCGCTCATCCGCTCGAATGCTTCGGCGACCTCCGTGCGTTCGACGGCACGCTCGCTCTGCAGCAGCCGGGCATTGCCCCGCTCTACGACGGCAAGTCGGCGCACGAACTGCTGGCGGCGCTCGCCGGCGACACGACCCGCGGTAACCGCGAGCTCGTCGAGGCGTACTGGCAACGTGAGCGTGCGAGCGATTTCGCCGCGTTCAACGACCGTGCGCTCCGCGAGGGCATCGTGGACGGTTCGACACCCGAGCCGATCAACGTGGCGTTGCGTGGCGACCTCGCTGCGGTGCTCGCGAAGGCCACCCCCTCGCAGCCGCCGCGCGCGGCGGACGACATCGAGATCGTGTTCGTCGCCGACCCGCGGATCGGCGACGGCCGCCACGCGAACAACGCGTGGCTGCAGGAGCTGCCGAAGCCGCTTTCGCAGCTCGCGTGGGACAACGCGGCGCTGATCGCGCCCGCGCTCGCGCGCCGCTACGGCATGGAGAACGAGGACATCGTCGAGATCCGCGTCGGCGGACGCCGGATCGAGGTTGCGGCGTGGCTGATGCCCGGAGTGCCGGAGCGCAGCATCACGCTGGCGCTCGGCTTCGGACGCACGCGCGCAGGCCACGTCGGCAACGGCCACGGCGTCGACGCTTACGCGATCCGCACGAGCGACGCGCCGTGGTTCGCGGGCGGCGTTGCGATCACGCGCACCGGACGCAAGCATGCGCTCGCTTGCGCGCAGACGCATCACGCGATGGAGGGCCGCGACATCGTGCGCACGTTCACGCTCGGTGAAGCGCAGGCCTGCACGCCCGACGAATGCGGGACGCCGCGCTACCGGAACGAGCGGACGCTGTACGAGACGCCGCCGACGGGTCCGTACGCGTGGGCGATGAGCATCGACCTGTCCTCGTGCATCGGCTGCGGCGCGTGCACGATCGCCTGTCAGGCGGAAAACAACATCCCGGTCGTCGGCAAGGCGGAAATGCGCAACGGCCGCGAGATGCACTGGATCCGCGTCGACCGCTATTACGAGGGCGACATCGCGGATGCGCGAGCGTTGTTCCAGCCGGTTCCCTGCATGCAGTGCGAGCACGCGCCGTGCGAGGTCGTCTGTCCGGTCGAAGCGTCGGTGCACGACGCGCAGGGCATCAACGTCCAGGTCTACAACCGCTGCGTCGGCACGCGCTTCTGCTCGAACAACTGTCCGTACAAGGTCCGGCGCTTCAATTTCTTCCAGTACACCGACGACGTGCCCGGCCTCGACTCGCAGCGCAATCCGGAGGTCACGGTGCGCATGCGCGGCGTGATGGAGAAGTGCAATTACTGCCTGCAGCGGATCACGAACGCGAAGATCGCCGCGGACGTCGAGGGCCGGCGCCTGCGCGACGGCGAAGTGGTCACCGCGTGCCAGGCCGCGTGCCCGGCGCGCGCGATCGTGTTCGGCGATCTCGCCGATGCGCAAAGCGAGGTCAACCGGCGCAAGAGCTCGCCGCTCGACTATGCGCTGCTCGCCGAGCTCAACACGCGGCCGCGGACGACGTACCTCGCGCGCGTGACGAACCCGTCGCCGGCACTTGCGCAGTCGACGCAGCAGTCGCGCCGCCGCGAAGCGCCGCCGGCGGGCGCCGTCGACACGCGGCCGCGAGCGGATCGCTGACGCCATGGCGACCGACGCCGGCACGCTCGTTCCGCCGCCCGGTGAACGCTACACCGGCGCGATCATCACCGACAAGATCGCCGACCTCGTCCTCGTGCGGCCGATGCACGCCGGCTATTACGTCGGCTTCATCGTCACGGCGGCCTTCACGCTGCTCTTCATCGTCGCGATCACCTACCTGTTCACGACGGGCGTCGGCATCTGGGGCGTCGCACAGCCGGTCGCATGGGCGTTCGCGCTGACGAACTTCGTCTGGTGGGTCGGGATCGGCCATGCCGGCACGTTCATCTCCGCGTTCCTGCTGCTGTTGCGCCAGCACTGGCGCACGTCGGTCAACCGCTTCGCCGAAGCGATGACGATCTTCGCCGTCGCGATGGCCGGGCTGATGCCGATTCTCCACCTCGGGCGGCCCTGGTTCTTCTACTGGCTGATTCCGTATCCGGACGTGATGAACGTCTGGCCGCAATGGCGCAGCCCGCTCGTCTGGGACATCTTCGCGATCGCCACGTACATCATCGTGTCGATCCTGTTCTGGTACATGGGGCTGATTCCCGATCTCGCGAGCCTTCGCGATCATGCACGAACGCGCGGCAAGCAGGTCGCATACGGCCTCGCGGCGCTCGGCTGGCGCGGCGAGGCGCGGCAATGGCACCGCTTCGAGACCGCGTACCTGCTGATGGGCGGCCTCGCGACGCCGCTCGTGATCTCGGTGCACACCGTCGTCTCGCTCGATTTCTCATTCGGGCTCGTCCCGGGATGGCATTCGACGATCTTTCCGCCGTATTTCGTCGACGGTGCGCTGTACTCCGGCTTCGCGATGGCGCTCGTGCTCGCCGTGCCGATGCGCAAGGTGTTCCGGCTGGAGGATTTCATCACGCGCGACCACCTGGCGAAGATGGGAACGCTGATGCTGGTGACGGGACTGATCGTCGCGTACAGCTACATGGTCGAGGCGTTCAACGCGTACTACAGCACCGACCTCTACGAGATCGCGATGATGCGCAACCGCTACTTCGGGCCTTACGCGCCGATCTCGTGGTCGGTGATCCTGTGCAACGTGCTGATTCCGCAGGCGCTCTGGTCGAAGCGCCTGCGGCGCAACCCGCTCGCCCTCTTCGTGCTCGGCCTCGTCGTGCTGCTCGGGATGTGGCTCGAGCGCTTCATGATCATCGTGGCAAGCCTCGAGCGCGACTTCCTGCCCTCGGCATGGCACATGTTCTATCCGACGTTCTGGGACCTGGCGACGCTCGCCGGGTCGCTCGGCGCGTTCGCGTTCCTGTTCCTGATGTTCCTGCGCTTCCTGCCGGCGATCTCGATGTCCGAGCTGCGCAAGGACGTGCGCCAGGAGACGATCCGTGCCGGCACACATACGTAAGGAGCCCGCGATGCTGTATGCGCTTCTTGCCGAATTCGCCGATCCGCGGGCGCTGCTCGACGCGGTCAGGCGTTGCCGCGAGCGTTATCACGACGTCGACGCGTACGCACCCTATGCGGTGGACGGGCTCGCCGAGGCGCTCGGCGTACGCAAGAACCGCGTCCCGCTGGTGACGTTGATCGGCGGGCTCGTCGGCGGCGCCGGCATCTATTTCCTGCAGTGGTACAGCGCGGTCGTCGACTACCCGATCAACTCGGGCGGCCGTCCGCTCGATAGCTGGCCGGTGTTCATTCCGCCGACGTTCGAGATAACGATCCTCGGCGCGGCGCTCGCCGCGTTCTTCGGCATGCTGTTGCTGAACGGCTTGCCGAAGCTGCACCACCCGATCTTCAACGCGCCGGAGTTCGAGCTCGCGTCGCGCAACAGGTTCTTCGTCGCGATCCGCGCGACCGATCCGGAGTTCGACGCGGTGCGCACGCGCGCATTCCTCGAAGGCCTGGCACCGATCAAGGTGAGCGAGGTTCCGTTATGAGAAACGGTGCGCTCGTCGTCGCCGTCGCGGCGCTGCTGTTTCTCGGCGGATGCGAGCGCACGTTCCGTGACATGTACGACCAGCCGCGCTACAAGCCGCTCGCGCCGAGCCCGCTGTGGCCCGACGGACGCTCGTCGCGGCCGCCGGTCGGCGGCACGGTCGCGCGCAGCGAGGGATCGTTTGCGGGAACCACGAGCGGCCGCGAAGGCACAATCACACCTGCGCCCACGCCCGGTCCGCTGGATGCGGTGCGCGACGAGCTGCGTCCGGGCGGCGCACAGGGACCATCCGTCGCGAGCATCACGTTGCCGCCGATAACGCGATCGCTTCTCGCGCGTGGCCGCGACCGCTTCGACATCTTCTGCTCGCCCTGCCACAGCATCGCCGGCGACGGCGACGGAATGATCGCGCGCCGCGGCTTCCCGCACCCGCCTTCGTTCCACACCGACCGCCTGCGCAATGCGTCCGACGCGCACTTCTACGCGGTGATCACGAACGGCTATGGCGTGATGCATTCGTATGCAAGGCGGGTTCCGCCATCCGACCGGCTCGCGATCATCGCGTACATCAGGGCGCTGCAGTTGAGCCAGCATGCGCCGGTCGCACTGCTCGACCATGACGACGTCGCGAAGCTCGATCGCGGCGCGGCCACGCCGGCGCCGTCACCCGGAACCCCGCGATGATGCCGCGCCTGCGCGACTTGCCGCCGCTCACGCGCAACGCCGGAATCGTCGGCGCGCTCGCGCTCGTCGCGTGCATCGTCGGCGGCGTGCTCGATCCGCGTGCGTTCTTCGCCGCATGGCTCGTCAACTGGCTGTTGCTGCTCGGGATCGCGCTCGCCGCGATGATGCAGGTGATGATCCACGAGCTGACCGGCGGCCACTGGGGCCGCGTGTTGCGGCCTCCGCTCGAAGCCGCGATGTCGACGCTGCCGCTCGTCGCGATCCTCGCCATCCCGCTCGCTTTCGGATTGCCGTCGCTCTTCGAATGGGCGCGGCCCGACGCCGTCGCGGGCAGCGCGCTCCTGCAGGCGAAGCAATGGTTCCTGAATCCGCCGGCGTTCGTCATCCGCAACGCGATCTGGCTCGCCGCGTGGTGCGCGTTCGCGTGGGCCATGCGACGCCATCTCGACGGCAGCCGCGAAGAGGACGTGCGCGTGCGCCGGCGCCTCTCGGTTGCGGGACTCCTCGTGTATCTCTTCACGGTCACGGTCGTCGCTTACGACTTCGTCGCCTCGCTCGTTCCCGAATGGTCGTCGACCGCGGTGGGCCTGCGCCTCGGCACCGCGCAGTTCATCGCCGCGTTCGGCTTCGCGGTCCCTTTCACGGTGCTCGACGCGCAGGCGCGCCGCGAGGCGCCGCGCGCGAGCGCCCGCGACTTCGGGGACTTCGGCAACCTGCTGCTGACGTTCTGCATGATGTGGGCGTACATCGCCTTCACGCAGTACCTGATCGTCTGGGGCGAAGACCTGCCGCCCGAGACGTCGTGGTACTGGCCGCGCGTGACGACGAGCTGGCACTGGCTCGGCCTCGCGGTCCTGCTGCTCAACTTCGCCATTCCGGTCGTTGCGATGCTGTTTCGCGCGATCAAGCGCGACCCGCGGCGCCTCGCGATCGTCTGCGGTCTCGCGCTCGCGGGCCAGTGGCTCGACAGCGTGTGGCTCGTCACGCCGTCGTTGCGCACGGGCGGCTTCGCGCTCGACTGGCTCGACATCGCCGCGCTGCTGGCCGAGGGCGGGCTGTGGCTCGCGTGGGTCGGAATGCTCGTCGCACGCGCCGGCCGGCATCGACCGGTCGTAATCGACGGAGTGCCCAGCCGTGGCTGACGAGCGCCGCCCGCGCGGCTACATGCCCGACGCCGTGAGCCTGCCCGGCATCGGCGCCGGCGCGTTGATGATCGTGGGCGCGATCGCGATTGGTTTGACCGCCGCGTTCGTGGTGCTCCACGTCGATACCGACGGCCATCCAACGCCCGAGAACGCGATGCATTACGGCCATCCGCCGCCGATCGCCGGCGACGTCAAGCTCGAGACCCTTCCCGCCAACGACATCGCGGCGTTCCGCGCGCAGAAGCAACGGCTGCTCTCGACGTACGGCTGGGTGGACCGCGCGCACGGCATCGCGCGCATTCCGATCGAGCGCGCGATCGAGCTTGCGACGCACGGCGCGTCGGCGCGCACGGCTTCGCCATGACGACGTTCGGTGCCCGCAACGTTCACCGCGGCCGCCGGCTCGCACGGGCGGTCCTTCTCACACTCGCGCTCTCGTTGCCGGGCGCGCTCGGCGCCGTCCCGTTGCCGCCCGTCGAGCGCGTGGCATTCGCGCCGCCGCCCGGCGCCGTGTTGCCGCTCCACGCCGTGTTCACCGACGACTCGGGACGGCGCAGCGAGCTCGGTACGTGGTTGCGCCCACGTCCCGCGATCGTCGTTCCGGCTTACTACGGCTGCTCGAACCTCTGCACGACGACGCTGCGCGCAACGCGCGCCGCGATCGACGCCGCCGGCTTGCGCGCCGGTCGCGACGTCGACGTCGTGGCGATCAGCATCGCGCCGCTCGAGACGCCTGCGCTCGCGCGCGCGAAGAAGCGCGAAGTGTTGGGGGACCAAGCGACGCAACGCAACGACGGATGGCACTTCCTCACCGGCGACGATGCGGCGATCCGCCTAGTGACGCGCGAACTCGGCTACCGCTACGCGTACGTCGCCGCCGAGCGCCAGTATGCGCACGCGGCGGGCATCGCGGTGGTCGGGACCGACGGCCATGTCGCGCGCGTGCTCTACGGCGTCGCGTTCCCGCCGCACGAGCTTCGCGCCGCGCTTGCATCGGCGGGCGCGCCGACGCCGGCGATCGATTCGCGTGCCGGGACGAGCGATACCGCGGCGAGCTGGCTCCTCTGCTTCCACTACGACCCGGCGAGCGGGCGCTACACGTTCGCCGCGATGAACGCGGCGCGGGCGGCGGGCCTCCTCGCGCTTGCGGCGCTTGCCGGCTACGTGACGCTCGCATGGCGGCGCGAGCACCGCGGCGCGTCGCGCGGAAACGCCCGATGATCGCGATCGGCCTTCCGCCCGAAGCCTCGACGATCGCCCCGCGCGTCGACCTTCTGCTCTATGTCGTGACGGCGGTGACCGGACTGGTCGCGATCGCGATCTTCGTCACGATGATCGTGTTCGGCATCCGCTACCGGGCCGGATCGCCGGCGCCTCGCGCCGATGACATACCCGCATTGCAGGCGCGCGCGCGAAGGCGCGTCGAGACGGCGTGGACGCTGATTCCGCTCGCGCTCTTCATCGCATCGTTCGCGTGGGCGGCGCGGCTCTACATGGTGCGCGGGACGCCGCCGGCGAATGCGATCGAGCTCTTCGTCGTCGCGAAGCAATGGATGTGGAAGCTCCAGCATCCAGGCGGCCAGCGCGAGATCGACGAGATGCACATTCCGCGCGGGCAGCCGATCAGGCTCGTGATGACGTCGCAGGACGTGATCCACAGCTTCTTCGTTCCCGCGTTCCGGCTGAAGCAGGACGTTCTGCCCGGGCGCTACACCGAGATGTGGTTCACGGCGACGAAAACCGGCCGCTTCCATCTGTTCTGTGCCGAGTACTGCGGCACCGATCACGCGCGGATGGGCGGCGACGTCGTCGTCATGGAGCCGGCGGAATTCGCGCGCTGGCTTGCCGCGCATCCCGCCGCCGAGAACATGGCGAGCCGCGGTGCCGACCTGTTCCGCCACTACGGTTGCAGCGGCTGCCACGGCGCGAACGCATCGGTGCACGCGCCGAACCTCGCGGGTCTTTTCGGCAAGCCGGTGCCGCTTTCGAACGGCACGACGGTCGTCGCCGACGAGCGCTACGTGCGCGATTCGATCCTGCTGCCGGAACGCGAGGTGGCGGCAGGCTACGCGCCGATCATGCCCTCCTTCGCCGGCCAGATCAGCGAGGACGACATCAGCGACCTGATCGCGTACATCAAGCGCCTCGCCGACACCAGGGAGCACCCGAAATGAGCAGCGTCGTCGACGGCATCGGAGCCGGGATCCC
>Ga0157372_10009078_pt1 | contig 10565 bp, 7 predicted proteins | sample C55metaG_FD_115307 | JGI IMG/M metagenome (GOLD analysis project Ga0157372, IMG submission 115307) | Corn rhizosphere microbial communities from Kellogg Biological Station, Michigan, USA - C5-5 metaG | ecosystem: Host-associated > Plants > Roots > Rhizosphere > Soil | place: USA: Michigan...
CGGGCGGCAGCGGAGTATTTCGATACGAACGGGTTTATCCGGACCGATCCGCCGATCTTGACGCCGGCGGCATGCGAGGGAACGTCGACGCTGTTTCCCGTCGATTATTTCGGCGATCCGGCGTTTTTGACTCAATCGGGGCAGCTGTATATCGAATCGACGGCGCTGGCGCTTGGGAAGGTATACAGTTTCGGGCCGACGTTTCGGGCGGAGAAGTCGAAGACGCGGCGGCACCTGACGGAGTTCTGGATGATCGAGCCGGAGGTTGCGTACTGCGATCTCGATGGGCTGATGGAACTGGCTGAGAATTTCATCTCGCACATCGTGCAGAGCGTGGTGAAGAATCGCGAGCCGGAACTCGCTGTGATCGGGCGCGACCTGGAGAAGCTGAAGAAGATTACTCCGCCGTTCCCGCGGTTGCGCTACGACGAAGCGGCGAAGATGCTGAACGAGGCGCACGCAAAGGGACAGCTCGAGCAGGCGTTTGAGTACGGGAATGATTTTGGATCGCCCGACGAAACCTGGCTGAGTTCGCGGTTCGAGAAGCCGGTGATGGTGCACCGGTATCCGGCAGCGGTGAAGGCGTTCTACATGGAGCCGGACCCGAAGGATCCGAACTTCGCGTTGTGCGTGGACGTGCTGGCGCCGGAAGGATACGGCGAGGTGATCGGCGGATCGCAGCGCGTGTCGAGCTACGAACTGCTGAAGAGCCGGATCGAGGCACACAACCTGCCGCTGGAGGCGTTTCAGTGGTATCTGGATCTGCGGAGGTATGGCTCGGTCCCACACGCGGGGTTCGGAATGGGGATTGAGCGCGCGGTGGCGTGGATCTGCGGGCTGGAGCACGTGCGCGAGACGATTCCGTTTGCGCGGATGCTGCACAGGATTTATCCGTAGCAGTCAATAGCTAGTGGCCAGTTGTCAGTATTCAGTCTTTAGTCGTCAATATTCGGGCGCCGCAGGCAATTGACTTCTGAAGCAGAAGCGGCACGGGAAACCCGTGCCGTTGTCACTTCTGGCCACTGATCAGTAAACGCTGATCACTGTTTTATGAACTGGGCTTCGATGGTGATGTTCACATCATCGCCGACGAGAATGCCGCCGGTTTCGAGGGCTGCATTCCAGCTGAGGCCGTAGTCTTTGCGATTGATCTTCGTGGTGGCGGAGAGGCCGATTCGGGTGTTGCCCCAGGGATCTTTGCCGGGTGCGGTGGGGCCCTCGACGACAAAGGTCTGCTGACGGGTCTGGCCGTGGATGGTGAGGTCGCCGGTGACGTTGTAGCCGCCATCGCCGTTGGGCTGGACTTTTGAAGAGCGGAAGGTCATTGTGCCGAACTGAGTGGCGTCAAAGAAGTCGGCGCTCTTGAGATGAGCGTCGCGCTGGGCATCGCCAGTGCTGACGGTGTTCACGTCGATGGACGCTTCGATGCTGGAAAGCGTCTTGTCCGTGGGGTGCTCGGTAAGTGTGCCGGTGAGGCCGTTGAAGCTGCCTTTGACGTTGGAAATCATCATGTGCTTGACCTTGAACTCTGCCTGAGAGTGGGCCGGATCGAGCTTCCAGGTGGTCATGGCTGCGGGATTGTAAGTTGCTGTTGCCATAGGGTGGCTCCTTCAGAAGTCTTGGATGCGGGGGGAGTATATTCGTTGCAACAAGTATTTCAGCTCGCAGGTGACCGGCCGTCACTTTCTGAGTCTCGGCATGCTGAAGAAGAAGGACTTGCAAGAGAAGGAGTGATTCCTCGGGGCGTGATCCGGGATGGGGAAGTGTCCCGGATCGCCGGTCAGATCAATGAGGAAGTTGCTGGGTACCCTCGATGGTGAATGGGGCGGAAATGCTCGCAGAGCCGAGAGCGCCGCCGGGCTGAGAGCCGCCGAGCGAAAGCTTGTATTCACCTTGATCTACGGCTCGCACTCCCTTTTCATTGACCTGGGAGAGCGTGCGTGGATCGAGCTTGAATGAAATGTGCTTGGCCTCGCCGGGGTTAAGATGCAGGCGTTGGAAGCCGGCGAGGGCCTGCTTCGGGGAGAGCGCGGATTGGGGCGGGATCAGGTAGAGTTCTGCGACTTCGTCGCCGGCGAGTGAGCCGGTGTTTTTCAGTTCGGCTTCGACGGTGAGGGTATCTCCGGCCTTGAGATCTTTCGATGAGAGTTTCAAGCCGGAGTAGGCAAATGTTGTGTAGCTGAGACCGTCGCCAAAGGTATAGAGCGGCTTGCCTTTGAAGAATCGATAGGTGCGATTGGCCATGGAGTAATCATCGAAGGCGGGTAGCTGATCGGCACCTGTATAGAAAGTGACGGGGAGGCGACCGGAGGGATTGTTCTTGCCGCTAAGCGTTTCGGCAATGGCCTGACCACCGGACTGACCAGGGTACCAGGCTTCGAGGAGAGCGCGTGCATTCTGCTGAGCCCAGTTCATGGCGAGGGCACTGCCGTTAAGCAGAACTACGATGACGGGTTTGCCGATCTTGGCGACGGCTTCGAGGAGTTGTTGCTGAACATTGGGCAATTCGATGTCGGTTCGGTCGCCGCCGGAGAAGCCCTTGGCGTCTACCTTCATCTCTTCGCCTTCGAGTCGCGGGGTGAGTCCGACGAAGGCGATGACGGCGTCAGCTTTCGAAGCGGCCTCGACAGCTTGTTTCTGAAGGAGCTCAGGAGATGGTGTCCACTCGAACGAAATGCCAGCGCCGGTGATGCGGGAGGACTGGATGTATTCGACGCGGAGTTCGTGGGGGCGAGTGTCGGCAAAGGGGATGGTGAAGTGCTGGACGGCGCCGTAGTTGCGACCGGAGGGCGGAAGCTTGATTGCGGTGGGTGTCGGCGGAGTGGCTGGCTCGAGCCTTTTGCCATCGAGGTAGACGGCGAATTTCAGTTTGTCCTGGCAGGGATAGCAGATGGGAAGCCGAAACTGGAAATCGAGACTTCCGGCAGCGGGCGCGCGAAGTGCGCCAACCCAGCGGACGGCGAATGCCTGGTTTGAGGTGTCTGCGGGTTCTACCGGGTTGGCGAAGGCCCAATCGAAGTCGATCTCCCTGTCGATGCGGACCATGGCGGGAGCACCTTCGAAGCTAGGCTTCGAGAAGTATTGACCTTCAAGGCCATCAACGGTGGAGTCAGTGGCGGCGCGAAGCATGGTGCGGGGAACTGGGAGTTCGCCATTGGCAATGTAGGTTGAGCCCTGGGCGTAGAGGACTCGATCATGGCCAAACTCCGACTCGATTCCGTCGATGGGCAGGACGGGATGGAGCGGAATGGCATTGTAGTTGCCTTCGAGTGCGACACGAGAGCCGGCGAGAGGTCCGATTACGGCGATGGTCTGGTGTTTCGCGGGATCGAGCGGGAGGAAGTGATTGTCGTTCTTGAGCAGGACCATGGACTCGCGTGCGGCGCGGAGAGCCAGTGCGGCGTGCTCGGATGAGTTCACCAACGACATCTGGAGCTTCGAGAACGGAACCTGCTCCGGCGGATCGAACATGCCGAGCTTCATGCGCGCAGTGAAGAGCCGCTTGAGCGATACGTCGAGCTGAGCTTCGGTGAGCAGGCCTTTGTGGACGGCGTCGGTTAAAGCGCGATATTCGGTACCACAGTCTGTGTCAGTTCCGGCGAGGATGCCGGCGGCTGATCCGGCGGGAGCGTCGGGCGAGTAGTGATGACCGTAGGACTCGTAGAAATCACCGATGGCGCCGCAATCGGAGGTGACAAAGCCGTTGAAGTGCCAGTCGCCGCGGAGGATATCGCCGAGGAGCATTTTGTTGGCGCAGGCGGGGACGTTGTCGACGCGGTTGTAGGCGCACATGATGGAGTCTGCTTTCCCTTCGACTATGGTGGCGCGAAAAGCTGGGAGGTAAGTGTCCCAGAGATCGTGCGCGCTCGGATCAACGTCAGCTTTATGGCGAGTCGACTCCGGACCGCTGTGGACGGCGTAGTGCTTGGGGGTCGCGATGGCACGGAAGTATTTCGGGTCTTCGCCCTGAATGCCTTCGACGAAGGCGGTGCCGAGCCGGGCTGTGAGGAAAGGATCTTCTCCGTAGGTTTCCTGACCGCGTCCCCACCGGGGATCGCGAAAGATGTTGATGTTGGGCGACCAGATGGTGAGGCCGAAGTAGCGGTCGTGGTTGTTGTGCGCGATGGCGTCGTTGTATTTGGCGCGTGCTTCGGTGGAGACAACTTCGCCAATGGTGTGAATGAGCGGTTCATCCCATGTGGCGGCGTTTCCGATAGCCTGCGGAAAGAGAGTGGCAAATCCGGAGCGCGCAACACCGTGGAGACCCTCGTTCCACCAGTTGTAGGCGGGAATGTCGAGCCGTGGAATTGCAGGAGCACGGTCAATGAGCTGCTCGACCTTTTCCTCAAGTGTGAGGCGGCCGACGAGGTCGTCGACGCGCTTGTCGATGGGAAGAGAAGGATCGCGGAAGGGCATGGCTGCGGCGGCTTTAATTTGCTCGTTTGTTGGCGGTGGGGTTGGCGGGTGCGCGGGCTGTTGCGCTGCGGTCGCAATGGAAAATAGCAAGACGAAGCCAAGAAGAGCTGGATGCGTGCGCATAACGATCACTTCTCCGTAAGCATATTAAGGGCAGAAGCCCGGTAGCGGCGGTGAGATGATTGGCGAGGCCGAGTGCTCGTCAGGGAAGAACAGCTTCCGCCTCAATCTCAAGCTGCACATCGTCCCGGAACAGAGCCTGCACTCCGGCAAGCGTACTTGCTGGTGGGTGATCCTTATCGATGATCTTGTCGCGCGCTTCGCGGATGGCGAGCAGCTTCTCATGGTTCAGCCCGACAACGTAATAGTTCAGCTTGACGAGGTTGGCTGGCTTGGCACCGGCGGCAGCAAGCGCGGCCTGGATATTTGAGAATACCTGGCGCGCCTGTTCAGCGAAGTCGCCGCTGATTTTGCCGTCCTTATCCGTTCCGACCTGGCCAGCAATGAAGATGAGCTTGCCGTGACTGACGATCACAACGTGCGTATAGCCGCTGGGTTTATTCAGGTCCGATGGATTTTTGAATTCCACCTGCTGCGCACGAGCAGCAAACGGCAGAAGAAGCGCGAGGGCCAGAACGGTTGAGAGCGAGTTCATGGTGGTCTAGTTCTCCCGAGAGCATGGTACGAGGCGAAGATTCGAGTGGGCAAAGAACGAGGGAGGGAGGACGAAGCCTCCCTCCCGGCACACCAAAGCTCAGAAGATAAGTTTTCCACCGAGTTCGAGCAGGCGCGGCCCGTAGTCCGAGGTGACCTGACCGAAATTGGCATCGTGGAGGCACGATCGACGCCCTGGCAATTGGTATGGTTGAACGTGTTGAAGGACTCGAAGCGCAGTTCGAACTTAATCTCGTGCGAGAAATGGTTTAAAGACGCTTAAGGTTTTTCCCAGATCATGCCGAACGGATCAAGGGTTGCGGCGGCGTTGTGTAGGGAAAGGTGTCCGTTTTTGAACGCTCAGGCGCTTTATGGACATTGATTTCCCAGAATGAGGACACGGGAGAACATCGGAACTCGTAGCATCTACTAGCCCCACAGCAGATCGGCTTTTGGAACTTCAACTGCTGTGGATTGAGTCGTAGATTTGTCTCTGAGCCGATGATTCGGAGGAATTGGAATGCGGAATTTGCTGTACGACTTGCGGTATGCGATCAGGCAGTTGCGCAACACGCCGGGGATGGCGCTGCTGGCGATTTTGACGCTGGCGCTGGGCGTAGGCGCCAACACTGCCATTTTTACGGTGATCGACAGCGTCTTGTTACGACCGTTGCCGTATTCGCATTCTGACCGGCTGGTCTTTATCGGACCGGGTGGAGACAAGCCGAGCTTCGGATCAACATCGTGGTTGAATTACAAGGATGTGCAGACGCAATCGAAGCTGATGGAGAGCGTGGCGGGGTACGCCGAAGATGTGAGCGTGCTCGAATCCAAAGAGACTTCGGTTAGCGTCGTCGCTCCCCGAGTCACCCCGAATCTGTTCCCAATGCTGGGCACACGAGCGATGCTGGGCAGAACATTTTCCGACGCCGAGGGGCAGGCTGGAGGCCCGCCGGTTGTACTGCTGTCGGAAGGCCTCTGGCGGGAGACATTTCACTCCGATCCAAACATCGTTGGGCAGGTGGTAAAGATCGGTGGGAAACCGGACATGGTGGTGGGGGTGATGCCAGCAAGCTTCCGGTTCCCTGACAACATGGGACCTGACTTGCGAAAGGGCATTTGGCTGCCAATTCAGCCGACTCCGGAGATGTTGAAAGATCGGGGGTATCACTTCTTCAACGTTGCGGGCGTCATGAGGCCGGGAGCAACAGTCAAGCAAGTGCAGCAGGAGATGAGCGTGATTGCGGCTCGCATCCCACACGAGCATGAGCCAGTCACGTTTCGTGTAGACCCATATCAGGAGGTGCTCACTGGTCCGGTGCGGCCGGTCCTGTTTGCGCTGTTTGGGGCGTTGGGGCTGGTGTTGCTGATTGCGTGTGCGAATGTTTCGAATCTCTTGATAGCCCGGGCGCTGGGAAGACAACAGGAGTTCGCGGTGCGTGCGGCACTGGGGGCGGGGCGTTCACGGTTGATCGGGCAAATGCTGTCAGAAGGGCTTTTGCTGAGCGTGCTTGGGTGTGGAGTAGGAGTGGGGCTCGCCGAACTGGCGATGACGGGGATCCGCAAACTGCCGGACGGGACGATTCCGCTGGCGAACGCGATCGGGATTCACTGGATGGTGTTGCTGGTTCTGGCGGGGATTGCCGCAGTAACCACCGTGTTGTCGTCGTTGTTGCCGGCGCTGCTGGTGGCCAGAGCGAATCCGCAGACGGCGTTGCAGGCAGCATCTCGCGGGGTCGGGTCGAAGTCGACGGGAGGAAAGCTGAGCGGCTGGCTGGTTGCAGGAGAGGTCGCGCTGTCGACGTTGCTGCTGGTGGGCACGGGGCTGTTATTCCGCACGCTCTGGAACCTTGAGCAGTCGCATCTGGGGTTTGAAACGGAGCATGTCACGACGTTTATGGCCATGCCGGCGGACGCAGCAGGTTTTTCGGGAATGGCTGTTTCGGAGGATACGCAGAACGCGCCGGCATCTGTTGCCACGATCGCATATGAACCGGTGCTGGAGCGGATCAGGCAACTGCCCGGGTTCGAAGCCGCAGCAATGGCGACGTCACCACCGCTGTCGGGTATGGACCTGCATTCGAGCTTTGAAATTCTGGGTCAGCCGACGGATCGATCTCATCAGCCGCAGGCGAGGGTTTCGGCCGCGAGCGGAGATTATGCCAGGACAATGGGAACGCCGATTGCTCGCGGCCGCATGATCAATGACTCCGATGCGTTGACAAAGCCTTTTGTCGCGGTCGTCAACGAGACGCTGGCGAAGCAGTACTTTGCAGGGAAAGAGCCGCTTGGCAAGCAGATCAATCTCGGTGGAAAGGATACGGGGATGCTGAAGCCGTACACGATTGTGGGAGTTCTGGCCGATCAGGTCGACTCGAGCGTGGGGGGGACGATTCAGCCGCTGGTGCTATTGCCACAACAGCAGATTCCAACAACATCGCTGTTCTACCAGGCTCTGCTGAAGACCGTGGTCACGTTTGTGGTGAAGACTCGCGGCAACATTCCCGTAGCGCAGCAGATGCGAACCGTATTTCATGAGCTTGCGCCGGGATTCGCGCTGGACAACTTCCAGACTATGCAGGAGGCAGTGGACAAGAACACATTCAGCCAGCGGCTCGGGCTTTACCTGGTCGGGTCGTTCGCAGGGCTCGCAATTGCAATGGTAATTGCGGGACTGTACGGCGTACTGTCGCAACTCGTGAGCTACAGGCGTCGTGAGATCGGCGTGCGCATGGCTTTGGGAGCGACGCGCGCGAGCGTAGCAAATCTGGTGCTGCGGCAGGGGTCGATCCTGATCGGAGCGGGTCTTATCGCTGGGCTCGTGTTGGCATTTGCATCGGGACGGCTGATCAAGGGCTTCCTGTACGAGGTGAAGCCGCTGGATGCAAGCACATACCTCGCGGTGGCAGTGGTGCTAACGGCCATCGGGCTGGTGGCGGCGCTGATCCCGGCGCGAAGGGCGGCAACAATCCAGCCAATGCAGGCGCTGAGGGACGAATAGGACAGGGATCAGGAAACTGGGAACCGGGAGTAACAAAGCCTTTCGCTGCAATGGTGATCGGGGCTCTAACTTGCTTGATGCTGCGGCGCGCTTCAAAGCAGAGATGTGCGTTGGTAGAATCGGGCAATGATCTGTGAAGGCTGGGAAGGGCTCACGGTCGACGGCAGGTTCCCGCTGCTGGAGTGGCTTGGCGGATGGGCTGATCGCTGCGTCTTTCTCACGGTACGTCAGTCAACACACACCGCAAACATCAAACTGATCCAGGCAAGCGGCGCAAATGCGGATGCATACGTGGCCAAATGGGAAGCGGCGAAGTCTCTGCCTCATCCGTGCCTCGTGGAGATGATGGAGACAGGGCGTTATCGGTTGAGCGATACGGATGTTGCGTACGTTGTGACCGAGAAGGCTGACACGTTTCTCTCCGGCATTGTTCCGCGGAAGGCGCTCGAACCGGCGAAGGTGAAGGAGATTCTCACGCCGGTAGTGGAGGCGCTCTCGTTTGTGCATGAGAGAGGCTTCGTGCATGGAAGCGTAAAGCCTTCGAGTATCGTGTCGATCGGCGAAGAGTGGAAGCTCTCATCGGACGAGATGTCTCGCGCAGGTGAGCCCGTTAAGTTGGTCCGGGAATTGGACACCTACGACGCACCGGAGGTTGGTGGGGGCGCACTATCGCCCGCAGCAGACATGTGGTCTCTGGGAATGATCGTGGTGGAGGCATGCTCGCAGCGGACACCGGTGTGGGATCGCAACAGCGCGGGCGATCTTGGCGTACCGGACTGGTTGCCAGAGCCATTTCGCGAGATCGCGCGCGAGTGCATTCGCTGGGATCCGGGGTCGCGGATTCCGATCGAAAAGGTGAAAGAACTGTTGGCGCGGACCGAAGTGCGGGCTCACGCGACCAGCACGAACACCGCTGTGACGCGTGAGCCTGGTGTGCAACGCGCGGTTGCAGGAGTAGCGGTAGCTACGGAGCCCGCTGTTTCCACCCTATCTGAGCGCGTGGCAGCAGTTCGGGCCGCAGAGTCTGATGAACTGCGACCGGCTGCGAGAACTCTGTTTGAGGAGCAGACGGACGAGCTAACACCGCGAACACCGCGTCTTTTCGGTGACATTGCGGACGAGGAAGCACACGAGAGTCGCACAGGACCTGTGCTGTTTGCCCTTCTGGTGCTTTTGCTGATTGGCGGCGTGGTGGCTTTCCGTTACAAGGACCGTATCCTGCCGCTGATCGCGAAGCAGAATGCGCCTGTCGCGACTCAGCAGACTCCCCAGACGGAAGCGCCGCAGAATCCGGCTGGCGCCGCTAAGCCTGATCAGGCTCCCCCACCGATTACACCACAAACTGCTCCTCCAGAAAGTCAGTCGCAGGAGTCTGACACCGAGCCCCAAACGCAGGCATCGAAGCCAACATCTGAGGCCTTCAAGCCGGCCGCGCAGCCTGCACCGGATAGACAGGCCATTGCTGATTCGCAGCCGGAAGCCGAATCGCAGCCGAGGCCCGAGAAAGAAAGACCCGCGCCGAGGGAGACGACGCAATCGCCCCGCGTGATGAATGCGAAAGGCGCGGTGCTGAGACGGGTTCTGCCGAACGTTGCGCCCGGTGCGGTTCAAAGCATGCGCAGGCCGGTGCAAGTGGATGTGCGTGTTTCCGTAAACAGCAGCGGCACAGTTTCGAGCGCACAATCTGTAACCCAGAGTCGGGGAAACTATTGGGCGAGGATTTCGCAACAGGCGGCGGAGGGTTGGAAATTCAAGGCGCCGATCAGTGAAGGACAGGCGCGCGATAGTTATTGGATGCTGCTGTTCCAATACAATCGCGGTCGAACAGACGTGGTGGCTACGCAACTGCGCTGAGGAGGTCAGTATGAAAGACTTGCATGCACTTCTGCTCTCCGGTGCTCTGTTAGTGGGCTGTCCCACGTCGTTTGCACAAGGTGGTTCAACAGTCGATCAGCAGGTCGTGGGGGTGTGGCGCGGCCATTCTGTATGCGGAAGCAAGATCGTCGACGGCAAGGAAGAAGTGATGAGCACCGCCGAGTGGAACTACGATGCCGGTTCACATACTCTGTCGTACGAGTTCCCGCGCGGCGTCTTTCGGCTGAACATCGAGGGCGAAAAGATGCAAGGCGATCTCAAGCTGACGGATGGGACGCTGTACCGCCAGATCTCTCTGCAACGAGATAAGTAGAGAAACGCATTACGGCGCGGTACACCTAAAATTCGCCGCCTCGTTCGTATCCCCGGAACCGTAGTACTTTGCAACCTTCGGGTAAGCGCAGAGCGGGCGAGTCATGACGACTTTAGGTGCGCCGTTCTCGCCCGGACCGTATTTCGTAGCGGTGATGTTGTCTTCGGGCGAGCCCTTCTCAACCCAGTTCACGAGCGAGTCGAACAGGCCGTAGGTTGGCCCCTTAGCGGTTTGCAATCCAAACTGTCCGAAGAAACTTGGGCCGGGCCCACCGGCGCAGTGCTCAACTCCAGGAGCCATGTAGAG
>Ga0157372_10009079_pt1 | contig 10565 bp, 10 predicted proteins | sample C55metaG_FD_115307 | JGI IMG/M metagenome (GOLD analysis project Ga0157372, IMG submission 115307) | Corn rhizosphere microbial communities from Kellogg Biological Station, Michigan, USA - C5-5 metaG | ecosystem: Host-associated > Plants > Roots > Rhizosphere > Soil | place: USA: Michigan...
TGGCGGCTCCGTTGGCCTGAAAGCCGCGGTCTCCGAGGATCAATTCACGGCCCTGTGCACCGATTTCACGGAGGGTGTGATGCGGCGCATCGCGGAAGCCAATCCCCGCGCCACGGTGGTGCTGGAGAAGACGCCCAACCATGTGGGTCATGTTCCGCTAATCCTGAAGCTACTCCCGGATGCGAATTTTATTCATCTGGTCAGAGACCCGCGGGCTGTCGTCGCCTCCCTCTGTGCCGCCGGGCGCTCTTGGGGGCGTTCCTGGGCATCGACGGATCCGGTCGACAATGCCTGCATTTGGGTCCGCGATGTGTCGGCGGGGCGCGAGATCGCCTCGCAAACCGAACACCAAGTTACCGTTAGATATGAGGACCTGTTGGGACCGGAGGCATTGTGTGTCCTGCTGGGCTTATTCGGCCGGATGGGTCTGGAAGTGGATGATGCTTTTTGTCAAAAGACATTGGAGGAATGCGCGATTGATCGCCTACGTAAGCAGCGCGATGATCTGCATTCCCGCGGAATGGCGGCCGTCGGCGGCGCCGAATTCTTCAGGAAGGGCGAAGTCAGCTCCTGGTCCGACGAATTGTCGAAGCGGGATATTGAAGCAATCGAGTACATCGCCGGCGATTTGATGAACCAATATGGCTATGTCGCGTCGACCAAGTTTGCGACGCGACGCCGAAAGCCGTGGCGTGTGAAGCAGCGCGAACTTCTGAACAGCCTCGAGTGGCGCGCCAACCGAACTGTCGCACGCGCCATGCGGGGGGCTCGACGCTTGGTTTGAGCGCATTCGCAAAGAATTACGATTTACGCACGCCCCTCGGCTACCGCGACGTAGTGCAACGGATCCTATGTCTTTGCACGGTGAGCAATATTCCCCGAATTTTTCAAGGTTATCTCCGATGTATTTCGATGCAGGTCGAGCGCCCGGAAGCCAGCTGTCACACGGAAGACAGCTGGATCAGGAGGCCCGCCGGACTAATCGGAAGGGGGCGGCTACGTGAAATATTTCTTCATAGTCGGCTGCCCCCGCAGCGGCACGACTTGGCTTCAGCTGATGCTCGCGCAGCATCCGGCCGTGGCGACGACCCAGGAAACCCATCTATTCAGCGCCTATCTTGCGTGTTTGCAGGCGGCGTGGGAGAGGCATCGGCAAACGCCGCGCCGGATCGGCCTGCAAGCCGTGTTCACTGAAGAAGAATTCAGGACTGCGTGTGTGGATTTCGCAACTCAGGTCATGGAGGGGATCGCGCGTTCCAACCGCGCGGCCAAGGTTGTGTTGGAGAAAACACCAAGCCATGTGCACCACGTACCACTGATACTCCAGATGTTCCCGGATGCGTATTTCATCCACCTCGTGCGCGACGCGCGTGCTGCCGTTGCCTCCTTGTGTGCCGCTGGGCGCTCATGGGGTCGCGCATGGGCATCACCGGATCCGCTCGACAACGCCCGCGTGTGGGTTCGAGATGTATCGGCGGGGCGCGCCATTGCGGATCTGACCGAGCACCATGTCACGGTGAAGTATGAGGCGCTCCTGGGGCCGATGGGAGGGCAGATTTTGGGCGATTTGTTCGGCCGAATGGGGCTTGAGGTGGACGACGAATTTTGCCAAGGTGTGCTGAGGCAATGCGGAATCAACCGTCTACGCAGCAAGGGCGATCGGCTCAACGCCCGCGCGATCGTCGACAACGATCCAGCGGGCTTTTACCGAAAGGGCAACACAGACTCTTGGGCGGAGGAATTGTCACCGCAGGATGTGCGAGTGGTGGAGTACATTGCCGGGGATTTGATGCATGAATACGGTTACACAACAGTCGCAGAGTCTGGCCGTAATCACAAGAAACCATGGCGTTTGAGGCGACGCGAACTTCTGACTAGCATCGAGTGGCGAGTCAATCGTACCATCGGGGCCCTCTTCCACAAGTCCCACCAAGCGTGAACTCGGCCCAGCCCACGCACAGGTGATTCTCCACTCAATCCTCCGCTGGATATTACGTTCGCCTTGTACAGCGACCAACATTACCCACCGGGCCCCGCATGAGCCACAACATGTCGCTAAAAAATAACCTAGGCCTGCTCGTCGAAGCATTACGCGGCCCGAGGGCAGCTCGACGCGAGCACAACCGCAACTTGGGGTCGCCGGCCACAATTGAATCGGGGCTGGCACTGCTGCGTGCGCGTTGGCCAGACTTGAAAAGCCCGGATCAGAGCGCGCCGGTTTTCATATTTTCAGCCGGCTGGCGGTCAGGCTCAACATTTCTCCAGCGTTGGGTCATGACCGGGAACAACATTCTGGTGTGGGGCGAACCTTATTGCCATTCGGGCCTCATCCCTTCCCTCGCGGGGCAACTCAAGGCTTTCACTCCGCGCTGGCCGCAAGATGAGTTTTTTGCTGCCTACCATGAAGACGGTGGCGAAGACCTCACCCAAGGCTGGGTGGCCAATCTGTACCCAGCCATGTCGGATTTCATGAATGCGCACATCGGCTACTTCGAGCGCCTCTTCCTCGAGCCAGCGCTGGCGCTTGGAAGGACACGTTGGGGGCTGAAGGAGGTCACGTTACGCGTTGAACACGCGTGTTACCTGCGATGGCTGTTCCCCAACGCGCGATTCCTTTTCCTCTATCGGGATCCGTACCGTGCGTATGCTTCCTACCGAAGGTGGCGCGGCTGGTACCGGTCTTGGCCCGACGAGCCGGTGTTCACCGCCGCGCACTTTGGCGCCCTATGGAAACAATCGACCACCGACTTCCTGGAAAATCACAGCAAAGTCGGCGGCTTGCTGCTGCGGTATGAGGAGTTACGGACACAATCTACCAAGGAGCGGCTTGAACATTACCTTGGAGTTCTACTGGCAGACCCATCTTCACTGGCGCGCGTAGACGGTGCTGGTGCAGCGGACCGGCGATATAGCCGTTCCCACTGGATTCCGAAACCGGAAGCGTTCTTGCTAAGGCGCAAGGTCGAGCCCGTGAGCCGGCGACTCGGCTACCCGGGCAGATGAGCCGATGGATTGGACCTGCTCGCCCGCGCTGAGCTTGGTGCCCTCGAGAACGAAGGTCTCGAGCCTCAAGTAACCTTCTGGAAGCCGTTCTTCATTCGCCAAATGCCGGAGCGCATCGTGCGCGCTTTCGTTCAATTCACAGTCGATAATGTTGGTAAATCCAGCTCGTTCCATCGAGGCACGAAGAGTTTTCTTATCATATATGAAGAGGTGACCCCAATCTCGGACGAAGTTGTTGATAACAAATGCTTCGTCATAGTACGGGGCTCCCGTTATGAACGTGTCAGTAGCATACTCGATGTATTTCATCTGTAGTTCGGTTTTATCCTTACGATATAGATCAATTAAAAACTGCAGATCTGGGGTTGCGACTCTTATTATTCCGTTGTTCTTCAAGACCCTGTAACACTCTGCTAGCATCGCAGTACCCTTACGGTATGTCACATGCTATATGTTCGGAAAATATATAATCAAACGTATTGTCTTGAAATGGAAGGATCTTCGTTGCGTCAAGATGAAGTACCGCATTGGCACGCGGAAACAGGTCGGCATTTAGCCAACCTTCGAGTAAATGATCACCGCACCCCAAATGTAGCTTTGGAATATCGTGTTGTGCGAAATACGCCTTCGCTATTAAATAATCGGTCTTACGAACTCTTCTCTTAGTTAACCACAGCTGTTGACGAACGGCGGATATGACACCCACAAGTTGAAGCCTAGTGAGGTAGTACTTTATACGTCCCGTCATGACGGACTCCTTTTGAAACCTCATCGTGGCAGACATTGAGCAGGGCACAACGCTACCGGCGACATTGGTACAAGAGCACTGTGAATTGGTAGCCACCATTTCCGATTTCGCACTTATCGCCGGAAGAATCGATCGATTTTTCGGGAGCCAATGCGCTCGCTCAGTCCCACTTTGCATCTCTGAGCTCAATACAATATAGGCAAAGACTCCGCGCCGCTATAATGCTGTGCAAGATGCCAACACCGGCTCTGTCGTCGATTAAACGCGGCTGTATTCTTGATAATTCCGATCGGCCACGTGGTCGCCCTGACTCACCTGCCTGAGTCGCGGCGGGGTTGCTGGCGCGGCACCACCGCAAAGTTAGGAAAGTTTTTGTAGCGTGGCTTCAGGCTGCGCGATTCGAATATCGCCCAAGCAATTGCTGCACCTGGAAGTCCGCTGTCAACAGCGGCGGCGAGGCCGATCTGGAGATTTGCCGGAAATCCCGTAGGAGAGCGTGGATAGCCGCTCATCTCGCCGACGCGCCAGCGCGTTTTGTGGGTCTTGCCGAGCTTCGCGGCCATCTCGGGCGAATTGCAAGCAAGGCCGACCAGATAAGGAAAGGTCGCCTTGTAGACGGCGGAATAGGAGGGCAGCCAGTGCCGCGCGCCCTTCACCTGTATTTTGTAGGCCGAGGCTTGCAACCAGCAATAGCCCGCCGGATTCGTTCGCCAGTCCGTCATCAGCCCAAGTTCGAACTTGGCCAGCCAGTCGCGAAATTCCGCGGCACCCGGGAAACCCAGCTCCGCGGCATGCCCGACCGACCAGGTCAGGAAGCTGTGCTGCCAGGGGGCGATGCCGTTGTACTTGCCGCCACGCAGGCTATAGTCCGCCGCGTCGCGCATGACGTGCAGCGGATTGGCCTTGGGATTGTTGGTGTACTTGCGGTTCCACTCCTCCAGCGAGTTTTTGACGTCGGCGTTGAACTCGGCCTTCAACGGGTAGCCGTCCGGCAGGAGCCACGCGGCATCGGCCATCTCACGCAGTACCCAAGCCTTGCCTCGCGGCTGCGAATGGGCGTCATCGATCAGGCCTTTCGAAAAACCCCGGTAGGCCTCGTTGGACCAGATCTCGTTGTTCGAGGCGCCGAAAGCGAGTTCCGACATGTAGTACCAGTCGCCGGTCACCATGTAGGCCACGTAGCCTTCCGCAGGCTGATGCGCGTTGTGCCACTCATTGGGATTGGATACCCTGCAACACCTCGGCAACAGATCGGCCCGGTATTTGGCTGCCGTCCGGCTGCTACCCCGCGCGGCTGCGTTCGCATGGGGCCAGTCGACGATCGTTGTGTACGGATGCCGTTGAATGCTGATCGGCCAGCCGGTTGCGTGATCGCGGTAATGAATCGAATATGCTCCAAGGGCGTCGGTGTTGGCGAGCATCCAGCGGTACGCGCGGATATCCGGATCGACGATGTAGACGCTGGTCCAGCGCGGCAGGGGACCAATCGCCTGTTGCGCCCCGCCGTTGTCCATCTTCTGCGTCTGGTCGCAATGGTTGAGCGGCTCGCAGGATTGGCGCAGGCGGCTCAGGAACGACTCGCCCGGCTTCAGGTCCATGTAGCGCGACACCGCCTTGCTCGCCTGGATATATTGGGTGTCCTGCTTCAGGTAGACGCGAGGCTGCTCATCATTCCACCAAAGCACTCTGTGCCAGCGGGTGTAGGAATACTGGGTAAGCCGCCGGCTGGTGTAGGTGGCGCTGCCGGAGGCCAGGTTCGCGGTGTACTGTGGTTGGCTCGGTGCCGCAAACGCATCGGAATTCTCGATGATGATGTCGGTGCGCACGCGACCGACCGTGCCCGGTGTGGTGCCTGCATAGGCGCGCACCGCGAAATACACGCGCAGGTTCGGGGCGGGGGTACCGTCTGCGGACGTCGCGGGGCCATTCACCACCCACTCGCTGACCAGTGGTCCGGCAAGCCAGACGTCACAGGCCGGTCTCCAGGGTCCGCAATCCCCCGCCCTGTTTGCGGCCTGCAGCAACGGGCGCGCACTCGCAGTGTAGGTTGTTCCGCCTATGTCGAGCGAAGCGGTGGCCTCGTACCGGGTGGCCAGCAGTTCCGCAAGCGTGAGCGGCGATCCAGGCACCGACGGTGCCGTGGCCGCAATCGTCAACGATTCCGTCGTGCCGCCGCCAAGGCTCGTTAACATGGCTGTCAGGACCGCGTGGCGCAAGCTGCCATCCGGGTTGGTCGCCTTTACGTCCACCTGTAGCGGGACAAGTCGGCCGTCGAGCATTGCGGACACGGTCTTACCTTTCGGGACATCCCCGGCTTTGAAGATCTGCCCGAAGCTGACGGGAACGTTCCCTTGAGAACTTTGTGACTGGCTCACGACCTGATTGGTCACGATCGTGGCGGCGTGCGCTGGTCCGAACAGCAGGCCGAGGCCGACCGCCATTATGACCCGACGCAATGGACTGAGCTCGTGGTGGCCGGATGCGTCGCTGCGAATGGTATTCATCTACCAGCGTTCCTCCAAAATTGCGTTCTGTCGCTCTCACCCTGCGGGAACCAGTTGAAAGGCTTCGCCATGCGGCGTTCGCGCTGGCGGTCGCGCGCAGCTCCCCGTTTACGAGCACGGCAAGTACCGTCTGCCGCCGAGCAGGTGGGTGGGGTTATGCCGGGACGGCAAGTGCGGCAGCGACACGTTCTACCACGCGGGCCTGGATAGCCTCTGTCAGGTACGGATGCATCGGCAGACTGAGGACGTTGGCTGCTACGGCGTCGCCGACGGGCAGCGCTGCGTCGCTGGAAACGGCAGGCTGCCGATTCAGCGGGATCGGGTAATGAACGGCGGTAGGAATGCCATTCGCTTTCAACGAGGCCTGTACATGGTCGCGATTGCCCACTTGGATCGTGTACTGGGCCCACGCACTCACGTTGTGCGACCGCACGTGCGGCACCGACGTCACCCCCGCGGACTCGAACAAGCGACTGTAGGTGGACGCCACCCGTTGTCTGGCATCGATCTCGTCGTCGAGGATTTTCAGCTTTTCCAGCAAGACACCCGCCTGCAACGTGTCCAGCCGACTGTTGACCCCCACGCGCACATGATGGTAACGACGGTCCTGGCCATGCCGCGCGATCTGTCGCATGTCCTTCGCAAGCACGTCGTCGTTGGTGAAAATGGCGCCGCCGTCACCGTAACATCCGAGCGGCTTGCTCGGAAAGAAACTCGTGCAGGCGATGGTCGTCAGGTTGCAGCTTTTGCGGCCTTCGCAGGTTGCGCCGAAGCTTTGCGCCGCGTCTTCGATCACCGGAATACCATGCCGTGAGGCGATGGCGTTGATGGCATCGAAATCAGCGCATTGGCCGAACAGGGATACGCCGATGATGGCCCTCGTACGGGGCGTGATTGCGGCTTCGAGCAACGACGCATCGAGGTTGTAAGTGCGTGCATCGATATCGACATACGCCGGTCTGGCGCCCAGCAGTGCCGTAGTCTCCGCCGTCGCGATATACGTAAAGCCCGGCATGATGACCTCGTCGCCCGCGCCAATCCCGAGCGCCATCTGCGCGATTTGCAGGGCGTCGGTCCCGTTGGCCACCGTGATGCAATGGCGGGCGCCGGTATAGGCTTCGAGCCTGCGCTCCAAGTCCGCGACTTCCGGGCCCAGGATGAACTGGCCGTGCGCCAGAACCCGCTGGATGGCCGCGTCTATCTCTTTTCCGATTCGTGCCCGCTGGGCCTGCAGGTCGACAAACTCGATCATTCCGACACCTCCGATTGCGCCAAAACCCCTGCCTTCAACACGTATCGCGCCCCGGTATGGGGGCAGACTGCCTGACCATTGCCTTGGAGGGGTAGATCCAGTCTTTCGCCGAACTCGCTCATCCAGCCAATCTGGTGTGCGGGCGAGCCCACCACCAGCGCGTACGCCGGCACGTCCCGCGTCACCACCGCGCCGGCCCCCACGAACGCAAAAGCGCCGATGGTGACACCGCAGACGATCGTGCAGTTGGCCCCGAGGGTCGCGCCTTTCTTGACCAACGTGTCGCGATATTCATCCTTGCGTTCCACCAGGGAGCGCGGATTGTAGACGTTGGTGAACACCATGCTCGGGCCGCAGAACACGCCTTCTTCCAGGGTCACGTTGTCGTATACCGAGACGTTGTTCTGGATCTTGCAGCGGTCCCCTATGACGACCCGGTTGGCTACGAATACATTCTGTCCCAACGACACGTTGCAGCCGATGCGGGCACCGGCGCAGACATGCACGAAGTGCCATACGCGCGAGTCGTCTCCGATCTGCGCACCCTCGTCGACAATGGCGGTCGGATGGGCAAAGTACCCCATGGGTCTTCTCAAGCCGCGACGTTCCTGAGGAATGGGTGGTAATCCCCTTTCAGGCCGATCGGCTTGGCGTTGCGGATCGTGGCCACGGCCGTGATCGCGGTGCGGTTCTCCTCCAATCCGTACCCTTCACCCGCGAGGATCCGTTCGTACGAACGCGTATGCAGGTCGCCGAATCCTCCTGAAAACTCGACTTCCGTACCATCCACGGTGATGGAGCGATAGGTGCGCTGACCGGCAAGCCGCTGTGACGCGGGCACATCCGCTATGTCGACGGACAGGAACCAGCGCACGCGCGCACGCTCATATTCCAGGTAGCCGGCGGCCCTCGTCTCCTCGCCATGGTGCACGACGTTGTGCTGCAGCTCGCCGAAGATGAAATACAACATGTCGAAGAAATGCACACCGATATTGGTGGCGATGCCCCCTGATTTCTTGAGGTCACCCTTCCACGAGTGCAAGTACCAGTGACCACGTGCGGTGATGTAGCTGAGATCCACCTCGCACTTTCTGTTGGCGGGGCTTCGCTGGACCTTTTCACGCAATGCGATGATGGATGGATGCACGCGCAATTGCAGGATCGTGCTGACCTTGTGGCCGCTATCGCGCTCGATCTCCTCGATGCCGTCGATGTTCCACGGATTCAATACCACCGGCTTCTCGCAGATGACATCGCAGCCGGAGCGCAGCCCGAAGCGCATGTGCGAATCGTGCAGGTAGTTGGGCGAACAGATCGAGATGTAATCCAGGCTGTTGTCGTGGTTGGAACGGCGCATCTTGTCGACGTGCCGGTCGAACCGTTCGAACTCGGTGAAGAAATCGGCCTCGGGAAAGTAGCTGTCGATCACGCCCACCGAGTCGCTGGGGTCCAGCGCCGCCACCAACTGGTTGCCCGTTTCCTTGATCGCTTGCATGTGCCGCGGCGCGATATAACCGGCCGCACCGATCAACCCAAAGTTTTTCATTGTCCCGTTCACGGCGATTTCGCGACTCCATTCGAGCGGAAGCTACCGGTTTTCAGCGCGATAGCATAATAATAAATCGTCACGCAGCGGCGATCGGCCATTTCGTCGCCTGCGGGAGCCCGGGGAATGACATCTGGTGCCCTGGTAAACGCGAATCGTTCGAAACGGCACCGTAGCGATGTCCCCGCCAACTGCGGCGCCTTTTCTTCGGAAGGGAGGCAGAGGAAGCGGGTGCCGAACTTCCCCTCTTGCAGAAAGAGGCGCCGGGACGTGGCTTCCGGCACGCTGGTCTCGCCAGGTCGGACACCAGGATTCCATGGCGCTGATGCGCCGCCCCCTCTTCGCGAATGGGCGAAGGGAGTGGTTGGCAGCCGTGTTGCCCAATCGAATGCCCGCATGCTCACCCAGGGCCTCCCTGTTCCAGCAGCGCGACGATCTTCTCCGCCGCATGGCCGTCGCCGTAGGGCTGCACTGGAGCACCACGTGTTCCGCGGGCCGCGAGGATCACCTCGGCCACAGTCCCGGCATCCAGCGGTGGCGCCAGTCGATTCCATTCCGAGCTGACGAGTTCCACCCACTCCGTTTCGTCACGCAGGGTGACGCACGGCACTCCATGGAAAAAAGCTTCCTTCTGGACGCCGCCCGAGTCCGTCGCGATTACCACGGCATTGCGTTCAGCCAGAACCATGTCCAGGTAGCCCAGCGGCTCCACCAGGTGCAGCCGCTCTCCGGCGACCCGTGGCCAGCCGGCGCGATCCAGCACACTCCGCGTGCGTGGGTGCAACGGCCACAACACGGGAATCTCGCCACTTACTCGAGCCACGGCATCGACGATGGCCCGCAGGCGGTCGCCGTCGTCGGTGTTCTCCGCACGATGCGCGGTGACCAACACGTACCCCTTGGGCGGCAGCGCCAATCCGGCGATTCCATTGCTCCGCAACGCGGCTGCGCGATCCGCGTGGTGCAATGCCGCGTCGTACATCACGTCGCCGACTTTATGGATGCTTTCGGCGGCAACGCCCTCGCGACGCAAATGAGACACCGCACTATCGGTGGGCGCAAACAGCCAACTCGACACGCGATCGGTCAGGATCCGATTGATCTCCTCCGGCATGCGCATGTTGAACGAACGCAGGCCCGCCTCGACGTGGGCAACCGGGATGTGGAGCTTGGCGGCGGCCAGGGCGCCCGCCAAAGTGGAATTGGTATCGCCATACACCAGTACCGCATCCGGCTTTTCATCCAGCAGGACCTGCTCGATCCCCTCGAGCATGCGCGCCGTCATCGCCCCATGGTGGCCGCCATGGATGCCAAGGTGGTACTCGGGGTCGGCCATGCCCAGTTCGGAAAAAAACACCGACGACATATTGGCGTCGAAATGCTGGCCGGTGTGGACGACGATTTCGTGGAGGGTTTGTCGCTTGGCGAGCTCCGCCGAAACCGCGGAGGCCTTGATGAATTGGGGCCTCGCGCCGAGTACCGTGACGATCCTCATGCGAATCCTTGGTAGAA
>Ga0157372_10009081_pt1 | contig 10564 bp, 11 predicted proteins | sample C55metaG_FD_115307 | JGI IMG/M metagenome (GOLD analysis project Ga0157372, IMG submission 115307) | Corn rhizosphere microbial communities from Kellogg Biological Station, Michigan, USA - C5-5 metaG | ecosystem: Host-associated > Plants > Roots > Rhizosphere > Soil | place: USA: Michigan...
AAGCTGGCGCGGTTTCATGCACGATCAGGGTGCCGACTGCGCCCTGGCGCGCCATTTCTTCGTACTTGTAGGTCCAGCGTCCGTAATAGGTGAGCGCCGGTCCCTTGAAAAACTTGGGATCATCCGACGATGGCTCGTTGACCAGCATCAGCAATACTTTGCCGCGAACATCAACTCCTTTGTAGTCGTCCCACTGATACTCGGGCGCCTCAATGCCATACCCGACATAAACAATTTCGCTGTCGATATCGTCTGATGGGTGCTCGGTCTGGTCGTAGGCCACGTATTCGTCCAGCGACTTGAGTTGCATGGCATCGCCATGACGGGGAGCCAGTTCAAAAGTGGTTTCAGACGCCGGTGTAATTCCCACCATCGGAACATTTTGAAAAAATGTTCCGTTGTCGCCGGCCGGCTTCAGCCCGTCCAGCCAAAACTGAGTGCCAATGTACTCGGCGGCTATGTCTCCACCGCGTTGGCCGGTGCCCCGCCCTTCGAGCAGATCGTGAGACAGGAAACGCACATTCGCGCGAATGTGTTCGGGATCGATCTTTTGCAAAGCGCCAATTGCTGCGGGTGGTAGATGGGCAGAAGCGGATTCCTTTTGGCTGGTTCTGCGCGTATTTTGCGCAAGTGAGATGGCTACAAGAAATAAGGGGAGGGCTAGAAAAACCGTCTTTCGCATTCAGACAGGCTCCTGAAGTCAGAATGAATGGAATATTGTAGCGGAAAGATAGAGGTCCACACCGAACGAGTCGAGGCGAACCTCAGTTCTCAGGCCAAATCGGCAGCGGTTCGATTTGATTGTGCGCCCGCAACCTGCGGGCTAGTTTTTGGATCCTCAACCGGCGCGGAAATCGGCGATCTGCTCAGCCGGCTGGAAGACCGGTCTAGGCGCCTGTCCATTAGCCGACGCAGCCTTCTTCACAATTTCTTCAAAGTCCTTGCGCGACCAGCCTACGCTGGAAATGTCGATTTCGCCGCTTTGAGAAATCCAGAAAGCGCTAGGCACATTGGTCAGCCCATACGCATTCGAGGCCGGGTAAGTCTTGGTGTCGTCGAGAACCATCGGAAAAGACAGGCCGTATTTCTTCATGAATTCGGCGGTGTCTTTTTTCTCGTTCTGCGAGATGCCAATGATGCGCAGATTTCCCTTGCCATACGTTTGGTAAACGCGCTCGAAGTAGGGCAGCGCGTACTGGCAGACGGGGCACGAAATCTTGAAGAAAACCGCGAGCACCGGGCCTCGACTAAGCGCCTCCTGCAGAGAAAATGTTGATCCATCCATTGCGGGTAGTTCGAATTGCGGAGCTTGCTTCCCCGCTTCCAGAGCTGCCATTCCGTCATCTCCGAAAAACTTCTTGAATATCGGCCACATGCCGACCTCACAATTAGATGATATTGCGTTTGCTTAGGATTTTTTTCGCAAGCCCGGTCAGCGGCAACTTGAGCAGCTTGCGCCTATCAACCCACTCCCCGCCTGCGGCGGATACTTCCGATTGTGCCACCACGCTTACCACGTAATCGGTTACGGTAACTGAATGGCGCACCCGAAAAAGCACTTTCTGTTTGCAAACCGAGTCCCGCAGCGTGGGCAATTCCCACATTCCTGACATCAGACTTTCGTTGGCGCCACGCTGAACCAGCAGCACCGAATCGCCCTTGGTTGCGAGTACGACTGAAACCGACGCTTTGACCTGCCGCGGCTTACGATTTGGCAACTGGCCTGTACCGCGGGTCGCGCAGAATTTCGTGATCGGACATCGGGAACACCAGGGCTCGCCTGGCAAGCAAATTGTCGCTCCCAATTCCATGACCGCCTGATTAAAGTCGCCCGGCCGCTGACAATCCAGCAATTCTTGCGCCGCGTTCCAAGATTCGGCAGCCGTCGCACAAAGCAGAAGGCGGCGTAATACACGCTCAACATTTCCATCAAGAACGGCTACCGGCTCCTCAAAGGCAATGCTGGCAATTGCCGCAGCGGTGTAGCGCCCAATACCTGGCAATTCTCGCAACTGGTTTGACGATTCAGGGAACGCCCCCGAAAACTTGCGCGCAATCACTTTCGCAGCTGCGTGCAGGTTGCGCGCTCGCCTGTAATATCCCAGGCCGCTCCATTCCGCCAGCACTGATGAGACGCGCGCTGAAGCCAGTTTTTCTACCGAAGGAAAGTGCTGAAGAAATTTTTCGTATCGCGGGAGAACTGCGGCGACCCGGGTCTGCTGCAACATGATTTCTGAAACCCAAATGCGGTACGGATCACGGGCCCTTCGCCACGGTAAGTCGCGGCGATTTTCGTCATACCAGCGCAATAATGCGCGGCGCAGATGCGGCAACCGGCGCGTATTGAATGTGCGCGATTCCATCAATGCACGGATTGTAATGCGAATTGCTTGCGGCGTGTCCAGTTGGTGATTGACCTCACGTTGTGAGCGCGAAATAATGGGATGTCATCGAGAGTTCGCCGCTGCGACGAAAGGTCACGATTATGGGCGATTTCAATCGCAAAGTTGAAGACACTACCAGCCGCGTGGGCAAGACAGTCGGTGAGACCACCGAGCGCCTGGAGAAGGAAGCCAGCGAATTCATCAAGTATCTGAATGATGAAGTCGTGCCTGCGGTGCGTCAGCATTCGACCAAAGCATTGCGCGTGGCCGCGCAGAAGATGCACGACCTGGCCAACTACATGGAGCAACATTCGGCCGGCCGCAAATGAAAAGGCTTCCCCCGCTCCTGTGTCTTTGCTTCTTTTTGGCGTCTTGCAGTCACAAGCCTGCACGGGTGGCGGTAGAGCCCGCGCCTCCGATTGATCAGGCTGAACAGCCAGTACCTGAAGGAACACCTCCGGCGGTTGCTGCAGAAAAGCAAACGAATCCGCCAGAGATTTCGCCTAGCCCCGAAGTCGAAGCCAGTCGCGACAACCATCCGGTCCAAGTCGAGACCGGAATCGCCAGCTGGTACGGGGCCCCTTATCACAACCGGCGCGGGTCAAACGGCGAAGTTTATGACATGAACGCGATGACCGCCGCGCATCGCACCTTGCCCCTGGGATCGATTGTGCGGGTCACGAATTTGGAGTCCCGCAAGTCTGCAGTGGTCCGCATCACCGACCGCGGGCCTTTCATTGAAGGACGAATTATCGATCTTTCGCAGGCCGCGGCGAAACAAATCGGTCTGGTGGAAAAAGGCACCGGCCGGGTGCGAATGGAAGTCTTGAGTACGCCTCAGCCCATCGAGTCCGGTGGCCGCTGGGCAGTTCAGCTTGGAGGCTTCGAGCGCGAGAACCGCGCTCGGGAGATCGCCGACCACCTGACCCGGCGCTACCGTTCCGCGAAGGTACTGACGTTCAGCAGTCCCACTGGAGCATGGTGGGTGAGAGTTCGAGTGAAAAATGATCTAAGAGCACGCGCCGAAGAGATCACACGAGACACAAAAACGCCCGAGGGCGGAGTTTTTCTCGTGAGGCTGGATTAGGACATGGACGAATGCCTGTTCTGCAAAATCGTGCAGGGAAAAATCCCCGCCAAGAAAGTTTACGAAGACGAGCACACCTTCGCCTTCGAAGACATCGATCCAAAGGCGCCGACACACGTTCTAATAGTGCCCAAGAAACATCTAGTTGGATTGAAAGAAGCACGGGAGACTGAGGCAGAGATTATCGGCCGCTGTCATCTGACTGCCGCCAGAATAGCCAAGGATAGAAAAATTGAGGATGGTTATCGCACGGTGCTTAATGTCGGGCCCAAATCAGGGCAGTCGGTGTTTCACCTGCACGTCCATCTGATCGGCGGACGTGATCTTCGCTGGCCCCCAGGGTAACGTGAGCGGCCTTGATGCAAGGGGTAAAATGGATTCTGGCCCGAGTTGCCATATGTTCCAGTTTCCTCAACCCGCCAATCGCAGACGACGCACAGCGCTGATCTTTTCTCTGACAGTGCATTGCGTGATTGTTTTCCTGTGGCTGAATCGTGCTCCGTTATTTATTCAGCCGTCGAGCGTGGCATGGGGCATTCACGGAAATTCGGCGAACCTGATTTATTTCCCACGGATCGCGGAACCGGCCAATACCGCGAAAAAACTCCACTTCCGCCCGAAAACTAAACAGAAGCCGGCCATCGAAGCGCCGCAACCGCCAGCTGAATCAGCACGCGCTGGTTCTCCGGAAGGATCTCTCGCTCAAGGTCCTGTGACCGGCGTCGAAGCCAGCCCTGCGCTGCCGTTAGTTTTTCCTGATCCTTCGATTTATCCGTGGCAATTGCCCAAAGGATTACAGGGCGACGTCATCGTGGAGGTCACAATTAATGAGCATGGAATTGTGACCGAGACAAAAGTCGTCCAGTCATTGCAATCGGATATTGATGATAAGGTAATCGCGACGCTCAAGAATTGGCGATTCAGACCGGCGTCGGTGGACGGGGTTGCGATCAGCTCACGCCAGGACGTGCACTTCCATTTCCCGAGCTAGCCAGCCGACACTTCGCCTAACCAGTAATCGGTTCTTCCGCTGCGCCGTGACGTCGGAGCAACTGCGGCAGGTTTTGTGAGAATGCTGAGCGCGGCAGAACCATATCACATCCCACTTCATGCGCCTTCTGCTTCAGATCACCCTGAACATGCGACAAGAAACCAATCACTGAAGTTTTCTTGAGTTTGCTTTTCAGCTTGGGAATCAGGGTGAGCGGTTTTGCGCTCACGTGATTGAGATCGAAAATAATCAGTGAAGGCTTCTCTTCGCCGTTGAGCTTGATGCGTTCAGTCAGGTCTTGTTCGGTTTTAACAAATTCCACCTTGACGTTCAGCTTGCGAGCGGTTTCCTGAATCTTGGCCTGGAAAAACAAGTCGTCTACAAAGCCAAAGATGCGCGACGCTGCATCTTCGCGCATGGGCAGTGGCTCAGGTTCAGCCTGCGGGTAGTTGGGCGCAAAGCCAGGCCGATGGCGGCCTGGGCGAGAACCGTTGTTGCCGCCCGCCAGGGCCGCGCGGTAGCTGTGATCCATGGGTGCGGTGTAAATGCTGTCGCGCTGATTATCGCGGCCGGGCCGGCCTTGCGGATTGCCGCCGCCCTTGGGACGGCGTCCACGCCGTCGCCTGTTTCTCCCTCCTCCACCGGAGGGACGTCCTGGTCCTGCATTCATATTGTTCTCGTTATGTCCTATTTAGTACGCCTGAGAGGCGCTCGGTTTTTGCTTGCCTGCTCTCACCACTATGGGGAACCTTGCGTTGTGCAGATGCACGTAACGTGCGGAAAAACCCATTGCGGCTGGAATCTTAATTTGATCTATGTCCGTTGTGCGCCTGGAGCCGTTAGGCGCGGAAGGTCAGCCAGGGGGCTAGACCGTTGGGAACATTCTTATGCTACCGCTCCCTTCGCAGCAGCGCAAGTCCAAACTCACCTCAGTTTTACACAGAAGTAACGGTATTCTCGGGGGCCGCGGAGGATGCCCCGCCGCCAAGTGTGTTCGCAGCGAGGCCGCTACGACTGCGAGCTGATTTGGCGGGCCCACTGCATCGCCTGCCAGAAGGCCGCGGCAACTTCGCTTTCGCTTAGGCCGAGTTTATGGGAATACTCGGCTGTAGCGTTCCAATCTCCAGATTCTCGTGCCAACATCAAATCGTAAATTGGACGAAGTTTGCTAGGTGCGCCCAACAGAAGAGCTTTGGTTTCGTGGTCCAAAGGAATTGACTCCAAAACACTGGTCATAGGAATTTCGAGAATGGCATCGACCATGGAAAGCATGCCCATCAGAAATAAATCGGATTCGCCATGTGGGATGCGGGGCGCCAGCAATTCGCAAAATCGCGCTCTGACCATCGCGGTAGTCACCAACTCACTCGATCGATTCTCGCCAATCGAAAGAGTGGCCACCAACCGCACCCAACGTCGCACTTCGCGCTCACCTAACAGCGCAAGCGCGTGACGCACCGAATGCACTTCGTTTTGAATACCAAATGCGGCCGAATTCAGATAACGCAGTAAACGATAGCAAATTGATACTTCCTGCTTGATCATGATTTCGAACTCGCGCTGATCGAGTTCCGGTTCAGAAACTGCGCGTAGCAATCGCAAATAGTTCACCCGGCTGGCGGGAATTTCTTTGGCCTGAAGGATCTCCGGGCGGCGGAAAAAATATCCCTGAAAATAAACAAATCCGGCCTTTTTTGTAGCCGTAAATTCTTCGCGGGTTTCCACTTTTTCCGCCAGCATGTGGCGAAGCCATGATCCGTATTTGGTCGCCATCGCTGCACAGTGTTCAGGCGTGGTTTGCTTGATATCTATTTTTATGATGTCAGCGAACTCGGTCAAAGGCTCGCGCGGATCGTTGAATACAAAGTCATCCAGCGCAACCAGGTATCCGGCTTGTTTCAGACGCTTCAGTGCTGCGATTACCAGATCATCGGCCGGCACCGATTCGAGGACTTCAACCACCGCCAAAGTCGGCGGCAAAAGGGTTATATAGTCCTTGAGCAGGATCTCGCGAGTGCAGTTTACGAATCCCCGTCGAGAGTCGCAAAGAAGTTCCAGGCCTATTTGCAGCGAGGTGTCCAGCGTGCGGCGGGAAGCCGAATCGGCATCGGTTTCACGAAAATGATTTTCGATTCCATCGCGAAAAAGCAATTCATAACCGTAGACCTTTTCATCAATTGTAAGGATGGGCTGGCGGGCGACATAACTGAAACCAGAGACGGCAACTTGAGCAGCAGAGGCAATAGAGGTCTGGGAAGCGCTCACGGTCAGAACATCGGCGTATCTGGAGTTAACTTAAATTATCGGGGCGCGGGTGGGACGGGCCCAGGATGGAATCCAGGCCCGCGTTTCCCAATTCCGCGTGACCCATTCTATTTAAAGGCGATCACGCCGAATGTACCGGCAAGATTGTTATGCGGTCCGGCAGTGAAGAATAATCTGTTGCTGCCACCGTTTGTCAGGTTACCGCCTCCGAAATCAATCGCCCAGAGTTGGTCAATCTGAATGATCAATCCATTTGTGTCTTTGATCGTGCCTACAAATTGACCTTTAGCGTTGAACCCGTGAATGGTACCGTTGTTCGTGTTGTTGGAGACCAGAAGCGTGTTGCTTAAGGGCCCAAAGTTTGATGGCGCCACAGCAAATCCCCAAGGCTGATTGAGCGGCGCACCCTTGGCGAACAAGCCGATCAACGTGCCATCCTCTTTGTAGACGTCGATGAAGCCACCAGGGCCTCCTGACGAATCGGCGAACGAGACGTATACCTTGCCATCAATGTCACGAATTCCGAAAACCGAGAACCCACTAGGAATAGCTGGGTCGGCAGCAAACGTGCCCGTATGATTGAAGCTGCCATCGTAAATGTCTACCCGATTGTTCGCAGCGTCCGCGGCAAACAAGGAATTGCCGGAAGCTTTATTGGTGACAGCCAATGCGGTGTACGATGCCCCGCTCTTCGAATTGTCTACCGCGATGGCGGCGTCAAAAAGTGTAAGCCCTGGGGCCCAACCACTGATTGTGCCGTCTAAGGTGTCAAAAATAAAAAACGTCGGCAAACCCTGCACCTGGAACTCGCCAGTTTGCGAAGGATTCCACACTACCCCTGTGGGAAGGCCTATTGGTCCAGCTCCGGGTGCGGGCGGAATCTCCACTTCCAGTCCCTGCTTGATACCAGCTGCGTTATAAAGCGTGGACCAACCGGATCCATTCTGGGCAACCCACCAGGGTGTGGTTGCGCCTCGTGCAAGCCCCCAGGCATTCACGCTCAGTGGATCAACGTGCTCTGCCTGCTTAATCTGATTTGATACTAGATTCCTAAGTTGATATTGAGCCCAAGCCGCACTGGGTAAAAACATCAGTACGAGCCCGAGCATAAAGATGAGCGCGAGAGCGCGACGGTGCATAGATCCTCCTTGGAAAGGACGAATACGGTATTCGATTGTTGAAAGTTGATCTTTACCGTTTCGGCTGGTTCGCGAGGGATCGTACAACTGCGCATGCACGCAGAATGTCACTGAGGGGTAAATCCTATGTCATGCGCTTTTTACTTTCTTTTACGCGAAAGCCGCTTGACACACCCAGAGAAGAGGGATCAAAAATGATCCTGAAAATAAAACGGGCGTCTCGACTCTTGCGAGTCAGAAACGCCCGGGCAGCCCTCCCCCAGAACTGCTCACCGACAACGTTAGTTGGATAGCGGTTAATTGAGAATGGCACTAACGTGCTAAAGGCTTCCACAGTCCGAAAGCCGCGCCGGGCTGGCAATTTGGTGGAAACCGCCCCGCCAACCCGCCCAACGTGAAGTCTCTCTATTTTTAGCCGATGAATGGATTGAGGGCTGGCGTGTGCCCTTCGCCTGGAGTGTGTTCCGGCACCGGCCGCTTGGGAATCTTTAATGTTTGCGATCATCGGCATCGTCGTCGTTATCGGAGCCATTCTCGGCGGATATCTGATGGAGCACGGCAACATTAAGGTCCTCCTGCAGCCGGCCGAGCTGCTTATCATCGGCGGGGCCGCGGCCGGCACCGTCCTGATTGCCAATCCTCTACACGTACTGAAGCAGATCATCTCGGGCATAGGAGTGGTTTTCAAAGGATCCAAATTCACCAAGCAGCGCTATATCGAGTCGCTCCGCTTAACGTATGAATTATTGAATAAAGCCCGGCGACAGGGATTGATGTCGCTGGAAAGCGACATTGAGGATCCCGAGAAAAGTCCCATATTCTCCAAAGACCCCGAGTTTTTGAAAGACCATGAAGTCCGCTACTTTTTTTGCGACAGCATGCGCATGGCAATCAGTGGAGTCGAAGCCTTTGAGCTCGATCAGCTAATGGATCTGGATTTGGATGTTCATCATCACGAAGCCAGCATTCCCGTCGCCTCCCTCAGCACCATGGCCGATTCGCTTCCTGGCCTCGGAATTGTTGCGGCAGTGCTTGGCGTTGTAATTACCATGGGGGCGCTAGGCGGCCCGCCGGAAGAAATCGGACAGAAAGTTGCAGCCGCGCTGGTGGGAACGTTTCTTGGCATCTTGCTTTGCTATGGCTTTGTGGGTCCTATAGCTTCCAATATGTCCAAAGCTGCAGACGAAGAACGCGCTTACCTCGGTGTTCTGAAAGTCGTAGTGATTTCATTTCTCAAAGGGACGGCGCCCATCATGGCGGTCGAAGCAGCCAGACGCGCGATTCCAGGTCACGTGCGTCCCACATTCGCAGAGCTAGAAAAAGCCTGTAGAGGCGGCGGCACCCCCGTCGAAACTACAGAAGCGCCTCCAGCGGCAGAAGCCGCTGCTTCGGAGGGTTAGCAAATGGACGGCCAGCGCCCGATCATTGTCATCAAGAAGAAAGCTGCGCACGGCGGCCACCATGGCGGCGCATGGAAGGTAGCCTACGCCGATTTCGTCACCGCCATGATGGCATTGTTCATTGTGTTGTGGCTGCTCAACACCAGTAAACCAGTAAGGGAATCGATCGCCGGATATTTTCGCGATCCTTCGGGAACAGCTGGAAAACTCGGCACCAGCAGCGAGGGACCAGGAGAAAAATTCGTTCCAACTCCGCTGCCCACTGAGGACATGGGCAAATTGAAAGACGAAATCGAAAAGGCCATGCGCCGATTGCCCAATTTTGAAAAGCTCAAGAATCAGATTGAAATCAAAGTCACGCCAGAGGGCTTACGTATCGAACTCCTCGAGTCGGCCACGGGAACATTCTTCGATCTCGGGAACCGCAATCCCAACTCGAATGGCAGCGAGTTGCTCGATTTGCTGGCGGGTGAACTGGGAAAGCTGCCAAACAAGGTTTCCATCGAGGGACATACCGACTCCAAGCCATTCAAGGGGAGAAAGGGTTACGGGAATTGGGAACTCTCGACCGATCGCGCCAACTCTGCGCGTCGACTAATGCAAGAGCAGGGGCTCGGTGGCAAGCAGGTGGCGCAAGTCCGCGGTTTCGCCGATCAGTTGCTGCGCACGCCGAAAAACCCTAACGATCCTTCAAATCGACGCATCTCACTCATCGTTCAATACCTCAACAACACCGACAAAGAAACCGGCGAGACCGCGGAAAAGCTCAATCACCTTTCGGGATCTGGGGGAGCGCCTCCACCGGACCAGCAACCGAAAGAAGCTAAGCCATAATCTTCTGAAATTCAGGCGCGCTATCGAACCTCAAAGGTGCCAGCCATGCCGCTGATTGCATCCGGCGCGACCCAAACATCGTAAGTTCCTGTTGGGATGATCCAGTGCATGTCTGGGTCGTATGAGCCCAGGTCTTGCGCTTGAACAGTAAACTCCACCATCCTGTGTTCTCCGGGCGCAAGCGTTATCCGCTGAAATCCTTTGAGTTCGCGCACGGGACGCGAAGTTGGAGCTACGCGATCGTGTACATAGAGCTGCACAACTTCAGTACCCTCACGCTTGCCGGTGTTCTCAATCTCAGCGCTCACCCGCAATGCGCCCTCTTTCGAAATTGACGGGTCAGCTTTTACGCCACCGAACTTGAATTTTGTGTACGTGAGTCCGTAGCCGAAGGGATACAAGGGCTCTTTGCTCAAATCTAAATATCCCGTGTGCCAGCGGTCGGGCGCGGATGGCCGTCCGGT
>Ga0157372_10009084_pt1 | contig 10561 bp, 9 predicted proteins | sample C55metaG_FD_115307 | JGI IMG/M metagenome (GOLD analysis project Ga0157372, IMG submission 115307) | Corn rhizosphere microbial communities from Kellogg Biological Station, Michigan, USA - C5-5 metaG | ecosystem: Host-associated > Plants > Roots > Rhizosphere > Soil | place: USA: Michigan...
CGCGTACGAGACACCGTTCGTTGCCAACAGCGGAAGACGCAGCTTGCGCGCAATTGCAATGGCCGCTTGATTCCGCGCTTCTTCGCGTCGATCGAAGTGGCGCTGTAATTCGACAAAGACATTCTGCGGCCCGAAGATGCGCATCATGCGCTCGACTGCACGCAGTCCTTCTTCGTATCCACCGCACGCCAATGCTTCAGCTAAAGGACCTTCATCGCCGCCGGTGAGACACACAAGTCCGCCGGCATGTTCTTCAAGTTCTTCGAATCGTGCCGCGCTCTCTTCTTTCTTGGCGCGCAGCTTGGTGCGCGTGATCAGCCGGCATAGGTTCTGATAACCAGCGCGTGATTCGGCGAGCAGCGAATAGCGCGCTGGGCCGGCTTCGCCAAAGAGGGTGTCATCGATTGTGACCTCCGCGCCCATGTGTGCCTTGATTCCACATTTCTGCGCCGCCAGATGGAAGCGCGGCGCGCCATATACGCCATTGCGGTCCAGCAAAGCCATTGCCGGCATTCCGTAATCGGCACAGACGCCGATCAGAGCTTCGGGCAAAGAAGCGCCTTCGAGGAAGCTGAAGGCGGAGCGGGAATGGAGCTCTATGTACATCTGATTCACCACGGAGGCACGGAGAACACGGAGAAAATCATTGGGGTGAGCACGAAGGAAACGAAGGTGGAGTTGCGAAGCTCCAACATTCATGATCGACAATACATTTGCATTCTTGTCTTAAGACCTTTGTGGCCTTCGTGTCCTTCGTGTTCACCCCACCGGTTCCTCCGTGGCTCCGTGGTTAATCAAGCGTTGACTCCACATACCATTTCGCCGAGCTCAGATCGCGATAGACATGTACGAGCCATGGGCGAAGTTCTTCAGAGCGTAGTTCGAGATCCCATTCGTCGCGAGTCCAGGCTTGCTTTGTCCACCATCCGCCGTTGTTGCGCCAGGGACCAGCAACAGCTGTGACCTGATGCGGCTGTCCTTTTACGAAGACGCGAACCGGCACACCCTGCTTGCTCTGGACCTTGGCCTCAAGCGGCGGACGAAAGATGCGCAACGCCGTCTTTTGTTCTTGAGGATCTTTGTCATTCTTTCTGACTGACGCTTGCGGATGAAATGGACGCATGCGAAATGCGTCGGGAGCATGCGTGTCCAGCAATTCGGGCGAGCCTACGCGATCATCTCCGACAAGACCGCGTAGGCGAGCGAGCGTCAGCTCAAGACGCTCGGGAGCGAGTCCGCGCGGCAGAAACAATCCGGGTTGAGCAAAGCACGGCGGCGCTGCTTCTGCACTAAGCCATAGCTTCTTCACCGGACCTTGCGGAGGATGAGCGGCAAGTTCAAGCTGCAGCAGCTTGAGAAACGTCCTGCTGTCCTGCATAGGGACCGGGAACTGCAAAGTGCGCTGATGGATCGACCGACTCGCTTCTTGCTCTTCGGTCGATTGGTCTTCGTATCCGGTGATCTCCAATCCAACGCGCAGCTCAGTCGCGCCCAGAGCGCGCGATTCCAGCCGCACGCAAATGCATTCGAGCATACGGTTCAGAATGAACATCAATGGATCGAGCAGCTCGACCGCGTCTTCCAACTCAATGACCTCTTCAAACTTCGTTATCGGCTCGACAGGAACCAGGGCTCGCTGCGCGCATCCACGCGCAAGCTTCTGCAATCGCGAGCCTTCTTGTCCGAGCCGCTGGCTGAGTGCGATCGTTGGCAATGCGGCCAGTGAACGAAAGTCGCGAATGCCCCAGCGCTCGAGCGTCTCCAGCATCTCTTCCGAAAGGTCCAGCAGAGCGACGGGCAATGATCCAAGTCGCTCGACTTCTTTTCCTGGAGGAATCACAGTTATGCCGGAGAAGCCGCGCGCAGCGTGCATGGCCGCATCCGGATTGCCAGCAACAGCTACATTCACATTCAGTCCCATTTTGGAAACCCGTGCAGAGAGCTCACGCGCAATGATTCTTGGCGTCCCAAGGAGGCGGTCGAGTCCATCGATATCGAGAATGATCGTGTCTGCCGGTATGGGCTTGTCATCGTTGCTGAGTTGCCGATTCGTGTCTTCTACGCGAGGCGAGAAAGCATGTGCGCAATCGAGCAATGCATCGCGAGCGGAAGCCTCTTCCACAATCGACCTGCGCCGCAGGCGCACACCCGGACAAGCTTCTGCCTGAAGCTTGGTCATACCCACTTCGATTCCTGCTGCGCGCGCCTTTGCATTCGCGGCAACTACGGTGAGCATGGGCGCTGTGCCGTCGAGAACGACAACCACCTGCTCGCGCAATTCAGGCGCGGCGCGCAGAAGAGCCTCGACTGAAAAATCAGGGACGTAGATGCAGGCAAAAAACATAGTTAAAAACCTGGGAGTGAACACGAAGGACACGAAGGGCGTTTACATCAAAAAAGGAATGTCCTTTGTGCACTTCGTGTCCTTCGTGTTCACCCGGTTTTCGCAAACAGATGAGGGCTCCGACTGTGGAAGGAATTTCTGAGGATGTCCCAAGTTTCTCGAGCGCGTGACTTGCAGATGCACATGAACCGTGTTCAGCAGACGTGCGTGCGGCGTGCTCCAGCGCTGCGGCATAGAGAATGACGACGTTGCCGATTGTTCAAACGGAATTGCGATTCCTTCTGCAGTCACGCGGAACAAAGGAGCAGGATTCCCGGCATGCGCGCCTATCACAGTTCCATTTTGGTCTGAAGCTTCGCTCCAGCTTGCCTGCTGCGCTGTCAAATCCATCACCAGCGTGGCGCAGCTTTTGGCATGTGGATGCTGTTCGATAACGATGAATGCAGTAGAAGTGTTCTCCACCGCGCGCCGAAAGCGAAACCAGGTGGTGAGTGGAATGCGCCGCGCGGCTGCGATCGGAATATCGCCAAGGTCGAGAACTACGACTCCGAAACCTCCCGCTTGGAGCAGAAGGTCGGTTGCTTTGAGAGCTTGAGAGAGGCAATCGGGCGATCGGGAGATCGGGTCATCGGGTGAAGTGGAAAACAATGGCGTTTTAGCCGCGTTACTGTTCGATTGACTTTTTTTGGCCGAATGCCGAGTGCCGAATGCCGAGTGCCTCTTTACTTCTCCCGATGGCCCGATCACCCGATCGTCCGATTGCTTGCACCGCACCCATAGCAGTCGTTCTAGCTCAACTCCCGCACTTGCTGCTGATTGCGGATCGAATGCATCACTGGCATCGACTAGCGCGCAGGTTTCATCGCGGCGCATGAATTCGGCGAGGATCTGGTGCAGGATGCTGCTGCGTCCGGACGATGAAGGCCCGCAAATTTCCGTGAGGCACCCAACGGGGATGCCGCCGGTAAGCGCGTCCACCGAAGTGATGCCGGTGAGAATCCGTTCTGGCAGAGGTCGCTGGATAGGGGTAAAAGCGCGGGGAATACGGTGTTCCAGCGCCTGTTCGAGTCGTGTTCGCAGCTCTGTCGCGGGAGTCATAATTAAGAGGGTGTTTTCGTGTTTTATTCGCCTAATGAATGGATTCTGCGCCTTGGATTCTGAGTTGTCAAGTTGTGGAAATTCAGCTGTCGTTAGCACATCAAATGTCCGGTTGAATTAGCACATGAGATGTCCGCTTTTCAGGCGGTGAGAGTAAGAGAACATGCGCAGCATGTTCTCTTACTCGAAGGCCGCGGTGGAGCGGGCAATGAAGATACAGGAAGTTGTGTTGCGGGCGATGGCGCGCAAGATCACATGGTTTCAGGCGGCTGAGATTTTAGGTTTTAGCGATCGGCATTTGCGCCGCATTCGGGAACGGTACCAGGAGTTTGGCTATGACGGGCTGTTTGACCGACGGCGAGACAAGCCTTCTCAGAAACGAGTTCCACTGGCGACGGTGGAGACAGTTTTGGGACTGTATCGCGACCAGTATTTCGATCTGAACGTACGCCATTTTCACGAGAAGCTGAAGAGCGAGCACCAGATTGATTTGAGCTATACGTGGGTGAAAGCAGCACTGCAGGGAGCCGGGCTGGTGGCACGAGCCAGTAAACGTGGAGTGCACCGTAAACGGCGTGAGCGACGCCCCTTGCCAGGAATGCTGGTGCACATCGATGGCAGCCATCATCAGTGGTTTCAGGACGAACGCTGGTATGACTTGATCGTGATCTTGGACGATGCCAGCAGCGAGATCTATTACGCGCAGCTGACGGAAGAGGAATCGACGTTGACGGTGATGGCCGGACTGAAGGAAGTAATCGAGCACAAGGGAGTGTTCTGTGCTTTGTACAGCGATCGCGGCAGCCATTTCTGGCTCACGCCCAAAGCGGGAGGCAAGATCGATCCACACCGGCTGACACAAGTGGGTCGAGCGCTACGCGAGTTGGGAGTGCAGATGATTCCTGCTTATTCGCCGCAGGCGCGCGGACGTTCCGAGCGCAATTTTGGCACCTGGCAAGGACGCTTGCCGCAGGAGCTGCGCCTGCGCGGAATCCGCACCTTGGAAGCGGCCAATCGCTTTCTGCGTGAGCACTACATGGCCGCGTTCAATGCTCGCTTCCAAGTCCCAGCTCGAGAACGTGGCAGTGCCTTTGTGCGCCGCTCCAGCCGAGATCTGGATCTAATCTTCGCGCTGCAGTTCGAGCGTACCGTCAACCGCGACAACACGGTATGCATTCAGAACCTTCGGCTGCAGATTGAGCCGGTGCGCTGGCGTGCCACCCTGGCTGGCTGTTCGGTCACCGTACACCAGCATCTGGATGGCACCTTCACCATTACTCACGGTCCCCAACGTCTGGGGCACTACAACGCGCAAGGAGTGTTGTTGGAAAACGCAAAAATCGGCGCGCGCGGGGCTGTGGAAAAGACGCGAGGCGGAAAAGTCATAAACCCGACTTTCCCGCCTCGCTTGGAAATCACGCAAACACCGCGTGATTCCCACTTTCCCACAGCCTCGGCTGCTGCTGGCTTATCAACCTAAACCGGACATTTCACTTGCTACAAGAACCGGACATTTTAATTTGCTACCAACACATTGGTGCTGCACCACGTCGAGTTGCGATGATCTATGCTCTGTTTTGGTTCAGCTTAGAAGATTAGGAGCTTAGCAGCTGAGTGTCTCTCTACAGCAAATACGTTCTGCCGCGCCTGATCGACCTCGCAATGAGGAACAAGGATGCGTCGCGCCTGCGGGCAGAGTCTGTCCCGCTCGCGCGTGGGGACGTGCTGGAGATTGGCATTGGCTCGGGTTTGAATTTGCCGTTCTACACATCGCAGGTTCGTTGCGTATACGGAATTGATCCCTCCATTGAACTGCAGCGGATGGCGGCAGGGAAAGCAGCGCATGTTAGGTTTGAAGTTACATTCCTGCCTCAATCTGCCGAACAACCGTTTCCACTCGCCGATTCGAGTGTCGACACAATCGTGATGACATGGTCGCTGTGCTCAATTCCCAATCCGGTGCTGGCGCTACAGCAGATGAGACGAGTGTTAAAGCGCGGCGGTCAGATGATCTTCGTTGAGCATGGGCGCTCGCTCGACGCAAGCGTCGTCCGATGGCAGGATCGCATCACGCCAGTGTGGAAGCACGTCACGGGCGGGTGTCACCTCAACCGCAAAATCGATGACTTAATCCAAGCTGCAGGGTTTCGCATCAACAGACAACGAACCTTCTACCTTCCTGGACCTCGTCCGATGACATACACCTACCAAGGCATTGCCGAGCTTTGATCGTCATTCGCCGGCACGAGCGAATTTCCCCAGCCACCATGCTCGGACCTACTATCCACACCTACATATAAAGGAGTAGTTGGCAATCGTAGTTTGGCCCAGAAATCCGATATCAATGCTGGTCGACAAAGAATTAAAGACATTAAATCTCTCAAGCCAGCCAGAGAACTGGTCAGCCACTCTCATCCGTCGGCGCCAAGTGCAACCTCGGTCCTGCTGGTCCCATCCGACAGCGTAAACAGCACATCATCAAGTGGGTGTATTCGTATGCGCAAGCTGTCCATTCTACTTACGTCCTTCTGTCTCCTCATCTACGTCGCTCTCCTTGCTTCATGCGGAAGTACGAGCAGCAACAGCACGAGCAATACCAATAATCCGTCTGCTGGCACGCCGGGTACCGGTAGCGGTTCCGGTTCAGGTAGTGGTTCAGGGACCGGATCTGGCTCAGCAGGATCGGGTTCGGGCTCCGGTTCGGCGGGATCCGGATCGGGAAGCGGAGGCTCTGCCGGCTCCGGCGGAACGAGCACGAGCTTCGTCTCCTATGCATACGCTGCGACGAACAGCGCAATCACGGGTTACGGAGTGAACTCCGATGGCTCGCTGACTCCGCTCTCGGGCTCACCTTATGCCGCGAGCCTGGCTCAGAACACAAACATTGTCGCGAATGGCTCCAATCTGTTTGCAATCGCTCAGGGACAGACCAACCTGGGCGTCTTCTCTATCGATAAGTCGAGCGGAGCGCTCACACTCGCAAACACCACCAGCGCAATCGCCGGAGATCCCAATCAGGGAGACATCGCATTTCAACTCGGGCTCGATCACACGGGAGCTTCTCTATATGCGGCGGTAGGCACCAATATCAACGGTGGTGTAAACGTCTTCGCGGTGGGCAGTGATTCAGACGTCAAGCAGGTGCAATACCTTTCGGGACCATCGACTCCAATGGCTCCGGAAGTGTTCTCGCCTGATAACCAATATGGCTATACGTCGAAGTGTGGCGCGAGAGTTAATGGAATCTTCGCCTTCATGCGTGCGTCCGACGGTACTTTGAAAATGATCGATCCCGGAGCAGTCCACGGACCCACAGGAAATCCCGGAGAGGCCTTTTGTCCGCAGAGACTAGCTGTATCAGCAAAGGGATACCTGGCAGTGGTGTGGTTTCCATTCGCTTATGCAAGCTCCGGACAGGTGGGCAATGAAACATATGTGATGACTTACAGTATCAATGCCGATGGAACGCTCACTACGGTTGGGACTTCTCAAGTGAAGACGGCTTCGAGCACCGCCAACACCGTCGCGGTGAACTTCGATTCCACCGGAAGCTTTCTCGCGGTGGCCGGCGACGGCGGCGTCCAAACATTTTCCTTAAATGGGAATGGGGCGCCGGTGCCTGTCGGGTCGGCACAAAATGCAGGCGCAAACTTTCAGAAGGTAGCGTGGGACAACTCGAATCACGTATTTGCGACCAACAGCAATCAGCTTTATGTTTTCAATTCCAATACCGGTGTGCTGGTACCGGCGTCGGGCTCTCCGTACGGCGGCGGTCCAGAGCTGGCGGTGCTGCCGAGGACAACCGGGTAGTCGATCTCCCCGTTTAAGAACACAATACGACCGTTTTTGACCGGCTCCTTCTCCGTGCGTGTTCCATTCTGGGCGAGTTAGCCGACAGATTACGGCAGACTGTCGTAACAGCGAGATAAATCGACGTTCGCAGCCGGCGGAGTTGGTGGCGTAAGCCATGGCGGATTCGTGAAATTGAAGAATTCGGTCATATCCATCTGCGCGGCGTCGCGCTTGGTGAGCGGCGGCAGGTTCCAGCGCGTTTCGACGAACTTCAGCACGGCGGTGTAATCGGCGGCGGTGTGCGAGACATACCCTTTGCGTGTAAATGGCGAGACCACGATCAGCGGCACGCGGAATCCGGTGCGCGTGAAGTCGCCAGGAGGGTCGGTTGCCGTGAGGTCGCGCGGAGGAATCCCGTCCGGCTGCACGGCGTTCATCGGGACAACGTGATCGTACGCTGCGCCGCCTTCATCGAAGCTGAGTATGAAGACCGAATCCTTCCATGATGGACTCGCCATGAGTGCGTTGATCAGCGACGCCACATATTGCTGTCCCGCCTGAATATTCTCGCCGATGCCAGGATGCTCATCGCGTCCGCTGAAGTATCCGGCTTCGATGAATGCAAAGGCGGGCAGAGTTCCGTTTTGGACATCAGTCAGGTACTGTGACACGGGAACGATGTTTGCAGCGTGGCTCTTAGCAAATGACGGCCAGTAGTTATCCAGCGAATCTGCCGGAGCACCGCCTGAGATCTTATCCGTGTAGTAAATCTTCCACGAAATCCCAGATTGGGACAGCCGATGAAAAATAGTCGGCGTCGTGAGCTCCTGTGTAGGTTCGTGGGCATGACCCTGCGTCGTCGCCGCAAACCCGGCAATCCGATTCGGAGCACTGTTGGTGGGCATGGGCGCGAACCATCGATCAGACGTGGCGAACGCCGTCGCCATGAAGTAGTAGTAAGGCAGATCACCAGAGTCGTAATAACCCATCGCGCGCCTGCCCGCCGTGTCTTTAGAACCTTCGAACTTCGCGATTCCCTGAGCAGTGTGAACGAAGCCATCCATCAGAGCCGGTCCAGTGGGGACCCAGCGGTTGTAGTCGCCATGGCTTTCGAGCCATGCCGGGCTGAGGTTCTCGATGCAGAGAGTATTCAGTTTGAACGCAGAGACCATCGTGCCATCGTCGGCAGGATTGGCAGCGTTCGCCGGCATGCCATCGACGTCCGCCGAAAGTCCCTGCGAACGGCGATAAGCATTCAGCCGGCCGAAGTAGGTGTCGAAGGAGCGGTTCTCCTGCAGCATGAAGATGACGTGATTCACCGCCGCCATATCACCAGATGACGCGCCGCCAAGACCGCGGCATCCATTCAAAAATGCAAATCCGTAGGCAACAAGAACGAAAATTGAATTCTTCAGCTTCAAGGCGTGAAAGGCTCCTTGAGGGGAGTTCCCTTAGTAATCCTGGGTAAGATGACGCCTTAAGGCAGAGCTGTTGCACCGAATTCGATGCGCGGCACATCTCCAAGCCTGCCCAATGGCGGCCGATTTCATCGACGACCTGCTGCAGCCCGATAAAGCGCTCTCCGACGCGCACGGCAACCTCACCAAACTGAGGCAGTCGGCACTCGGCTAAAGCAACGGCAAAAACAAAACCGGACGCGGATTGCGCGGACGCTTCGCGCGGATGAACGCGAAGCAAACAACGCAACATTCGCAGGATTAGGATCGGATAAGAAAATCCAACATCTTTCTCGATCTTCACGCTCTTGCTTTGCAGTTTCTGAAATCCGTTGGATCCGCGGGCGAAGCATCCGCGCAATAGATCTTGGTGGTATTTTGCCCTCGCTAAACCTTCTTTTTTAAGTAGCTGTCTTTTTCTGAAACGCGAGACCATCGCTGCACATCTTGAACGCGTAAGGAGAAAAATTCATGACGATTGCAATTACCACTCCTACCGGCCACATCGGAAACAAACTCGCCAACATACTTCTTAAGCGCAAGTCCGACGTCACAGTGATTGCGCGGCATCCGGACAAAGTGAAAGACTTAGCCAGCCGTGGCGCTAAGGTCATCGCTGGTGAGCACAGCGACCCTGCGGTAGTTGAACAGGCGGTGCGTGGCGCCGACGCGCTGTTCTGGCTCACGCCTTCCGAAATTACCTCGCACGATCCGTTGGGCACGGCCCGGCACATGGCCGAGGCAGGAGCCAGCGTTATCCGCAAGCATGTGGATCTGCATGTGGTTCAGCTTTCGAGTGCAGGAGCATTCCTGCCGAGCGGCACGGGGCCGATTGTTGGGTTGTACGAGACGGAAGAGAAGTTCCGCGCTGCCGGGAAGAATGTCGTTTCGCTGCGCCCGAACGAGTTCATGGAGAACGTGTTTTTCTCCCTGCCGACGATCATCGCGCAAAACAGCATTTACACGTCGATTCCGGGATCGGTGAAGGCGCCGTTCATTGCGACACAGGATATCGCTGAGGTCGCCGCCGAGTTTCTGCTCAAGCCGGTCGACGGCCATCACGTAATCGATATCGTGGGCCCGCAGGAGATTTCGTTCGGCGACTGGGCTCGCATCGCCGGAGAGGCGATCGAAAAACAAATTCGCCTGGTCACCATTCCAGGCGACAAGTTGAAGGCCGCAATGAGTCAGAGCGGAATGTCGCCCGAGATGGCTGCACTGATGGTTGAAATGGAAGAGGCAGCCCCCAAAATACTAGGGCAATTCAGAGGCGAACAAAAACGCACCGGCAAAATTACATTTTCCCAATTTGCCCGCGAGGTGTTCGCGCCCGCATATAAGAAAGCTGTTCAATCGGCAGCGTAGTCAATTCCAGAGTCCCACACATCTACGGATTCCGGTGTTGTGGGACTCGTAACATCCGCGACTGTGTATGCGTCGTATGCTGATCGGTGGGACGGGCACTGTTGGGAGCCTGCTAGCCGGTCTCCGGCAATCATGATCTCGACGGTGCAGGAGGTCACGGGAGTTGCCCTATGCAGCTTTGCGCAGTGGGCAGTCCATCACGCTCCCGCGTTTGCGAGTACAAAAGCTGCTGAGCCTCTGAGCTTCTGAGCTGCGAAAAAACGAGGTCTCCTGGGGAATCGAACCTCTGGGATTCGTGATCCAAACAAAACCGCGACCGGCGGTGTGCAGATCGCGGTTTCTGATGTTGGGTGGTTACCGGATCGTGACCGTCACAGCCGGTGCGGCACCTGGGGAATACAACTGAATCCCATTTTGGGAATGGAGTCCGGGGGATCCGGGCGAGTTTCATCTAGGCGTGAAGTTGTATTTTTTGGCCAAGTCACTAAGCTTCCAGAGCAAGGGA
>Ga0157372_10009088_pt1 | contig 10555 bp, 10 predicted proteins | sample C55metaG_FD_115307 | JGI IMG/M metagenome (GOLD analysis project Ga0157372, IMG submission 115307) | Corn rhizosphere microbial communities from Kellogg Biological Station, Michigan, USA - C5-5 metaG | ecosystem: Host-associated > Plants > Roots > Rhizosphere > Soil | place: USA: Michigan...
ACGGGCGCACGCTTTTCCGGATTGATCGAGAAGACGCTCGTTCGCTGCGCCGCCTCCAGGCCGAGCGTTGCGCGTAGCGCGTCGCCTTGCACGTAGAGCGTGCGGTGGCTCTTCACCACGCCGATCGCGCACGCCGAGCGGGCGATCGGCTGCGCAGCGCTGATGCCGCCGTCGATCAAGAGCGGCCGCGTTTCGACCGCGCACCATTCCTTGGCCAGCGCGTGCTCGAGCGACTCGCGGTCGTTTCGCACGAGGTTCCGGGCGAGCTCTCGAAGCGTCAGCGGATGCTCGATCGCGTCGGGCGTGCCGGCCGTCGTGTCTCGAACGTTCGCGCCACTCGTGTCGAGCGCCCGCCGGTCGGCTTCGTTCAGGTATCGAGCCGGAACGTAGATGCGTTGATCGACACGATGACTCCATGTGAACATGCGACGGTCGCGGCGCTCGCGGATCACTGCGCCGATCGTCCCCGCGACGATTGGCACGCCGCCGGGCCGATACATCTTCACCGTGCTTTCCTGGCGCCCGTCGAGGAATGCGGCGATCGCCACCTCGAGCGTGTCGCCGACGTCGATGGCGCGCAGGTCGCGCCCCTCGATCACGGTCGCTTGGGCGAGCTTGGGCGGGTCGGCCGCTTCGGCGACGAGCTCGAGCGGCGCCTCGCCGTCGATGGCTTCACCGTCTGGGAATAGGGACGCGAGCCAGCGACCGATCGCGTGGTCGGGACGGACGGCCGTTCGCTCGGTACTCATGCTCGTCGCCGTCACGAGCCGACGCGTCCTGCGAGAACGATCACCGGCCAAACGATGCGCCGCGGACCGTCATCACGCCACAGCGCGCCCAGCTCTCCCTCCACGACCACGACCGGATCCACTCCGGTCGCCTTTTTGTATCGGGCGGCCGCCGACATGCTCCTCATGTAGCCGACGATCTGAGGGAGAAGCCAGTCGTTCTCCAGGGCGAACGGCGGCGCGTCGAGGCGCTCGAACGGAAACGGAATCGTGCGGTATTCGGTGTCAACGTACTTCCGCTCCGGCGGCCAATATTCGCCGATGTCCTCGAACATGAATCGGCGCAGCACTTCACCGACCTCTCCCTCCATGCGCGGCGCCGCGTAGGTCCACGCGACGATCGGCACGTCGGGTCCGGCCGCGACCCGTTTGACCTCCGCGTAGAACTCCTCGTGCGCGAACCAGTGCAGCGCCTGCGCGACGGCGACTGCGTCCACCGTGTTCGACCGAATCGCGGTCCGCTCCGCCGCGCACGCGGCCCAACCGACCCTTGGATCTCTCGTTGCGCGCGATAACTGTTCGGCGCTCAGATCCGTCGCGACGACGAAATCGAACCGGCGGGCAATGTCGCCTGTCGCCTGCCCCGAGCCCGCGCCGCAATCCCAGGCGAGCCCGCGGCGAGACGCGAGCGACGTGAAGTAGTCGATCAGCGCCGCGGGATACCGTGGACGAAACGCCGAATACGCTGCTGAGACTGAAGAGAAATGGTCGGCGGGGCTGCTCGCGCCGCTCACCGCACGACCGCGACCGCGACGCCGTCGTGGGTCGGCACGATGATCCCAAGGACGCGCGAGTCGCTCGCAAGACGCCTGTTGAACTCGCGCACCGCCTTCGTGCGGTCGTCGCTCTCGTCCTGCTCGTACACGCGGCCGCCCCAGAGCGCATTGTCGGCGATGATCAGGCCGCCGGGGCGCACGAGGCGCAACGCCCAATCGAGGTACGTCGGCAGCGGCTCTTTGTCGGCGTCGAGGAAAATCGCGTCGAACCGCTCGCCGTCGAGGGCCGGAAGTACGTCGAGCGCGCGCCCGATCCTGACCTCGATTCGATCGGTAAGTCCAGCGCGCTCGATGTAGCGTCGCGCGAACTCGGCGTGCTTCGGCTCGATCTCGATCGTGAGCAGACGACTTCCCGGCGGCAGCGCGCGCGCCATGCAGATCGCCGAGTAGCCGCCCAATGTGCCGACTTCGAGAACGCGCCGAGCGCCGATCGAAGTGAGCAGCACTTGCAGCAACCGTCCTTCGTCGGCCGAAATCGCGATCGGGGGAAGGCCCGTGCGATCGGCTTCCTCACGCAGCGCCGAGAGCAACTCGTCTTCGGCGCTGAACAATCCGGCGATGTAGTCTCCAGCTCGGTCTGACATCGTGGCTGCTTGGCTCGATGCTATTCGACGCCGATGTCCCAGGCTTGCTGCAGGTCCTTGCGCGAGTACGCGCGGAACGCAGTGAGCGTCTGCGTCCGCCGAATTCCCGGCACGGTCGGAAAAATCTCGGTGACCACGTGCGCGATCTGCTCGTACTCCGGCACGCGCACGATCGCGACCAGATCCCAGTCGCCCGACACCGAATACACCTCGGTCACACCTTCGACACCGGCGAGCATGTTCGCGGCCGTCGGAATGAGCGTCGGATCCACATGGATCAGCACGATCGTCGTGATCACGGTTCGACGGACTGTGTGGGTGGACAGGGAGGCACGTTGAGAAGCCAGAGTCCCGAAATGCGATTCTTGTCGTCGACGTCGAACAGGAGATCCCGCGCGACGCGCACCGTGCGAGCGCCGCGCGGCGCGCCGAGCCGGAAATGAAAGTTGCGCTGGCCGGCGTCGGCCTCGGCGAACAAGTGCGTGTCCACCTCGAGCGACGCGACGTCCGCCTTCGTTTTGTTTACCGGTAGAACGACTTGAACATCCTCGATTTGCGTCGGGAGCGACAGCGAGGCAAGCTGCCGCACGTCCGGCCAGACCGCGACCTCGACGGCCGCGATGCGGCCGGCGGCGACGTCCAGAATCACCCATGAGCCGTCGTTCCCCTCGAGCCCCACAGAACCCGACAACCCGTCGCCCGCGCTCGACGTCCGCGGCGAAAGTTGCGCCGAAAGGATGTCGGTGTCGGGGTCCCAGGTGTATTCGACGTCTGCCGGCGAAGCGTCAGCCGGATGAAGTTGTACGGCAACCTTCACGAACCCTGTCCTCCAGTTGAGCCGAGCGCCAATGTCGCACTGGGCACGTCAACGAGCAGGTCCGATTTCACGCGCCACCGAACACTGCGTTGCGGCGCGCACCCATGGGATAGCCCTGAACGGGCCAGCCCGACGGCTAAGATAAGCCCGCGGCAGCGATTCGACGAACCCCCTCGAAGACGTCCGCGGTCGGGGCCGCAAACGAGACCCGAATCCATTCGGGCGCCCGGAACGCCGAACCGGCGACGACCGCCACATCGTGCGCGTCGAGCAGACGTTCCGCCAGTCGGCTGCCCGGCTCCGGATCGTCCGGCGATGCCTGCCCCGCGCGCACGAACAGATAAAAAGCTCCGTCGGGCTGGAGCACCTCAAAGCCGGCGTTGCGAAGGACGCTCAGCGCCCCGTCGCGACGCCGGCGTAGCTCGCGCATCATCTCGGCGAGGGCCGATTCGTACGCGTTCGTGTCGGAGAGCGCGGAAAGGGCGGCGTGCTGAGAGATGGTCGTCGCGTTCGAAGTCGTGTGCGACTGGAGGGCGGCCATCGATCGAGCGAGCGCCACCGGCGCGACCGACCAGCCGATGCGCCACCCGGGCATCGCCATCGACTTCGCCAGCCCGTCCACCACGACGAGTCGTCCGGACGGAGGTGCGACCGAAAGCAGCGACGTGGCTTCGCCGGTGTAGCAGATTCCGCGGTAGATCTCGTCGCTCAGAAGCCACCAGCCGGCCTGGTCGGCGAACGCGACGATCTCCTCGAGCTCGGCGCGTGAGTAGACCGCGCCCGTGGGATTGCTCGGTGAATTGAGAATGAGGCCGCGCGTTTTCGGCGTGCGCGCCCGCTCGAGCTCGCGCGCCGAAATCTTGAACCTGCGCTCGCGCGGACCGGTCACCGGCACGGCGGTCGCGCGCGCGATCGTGAGCATTTCGTAATAGCTCGTCCAGCCCGGCGTCGGCACGAGCACTTCGTCGCCGGCCGCGAACAGGGCGAAGCACGCGTTGAACAACGCTTGTTTGGTCCCCGCCGACACGACGACCGCGCTCGGGTCCACCGGCGACCCGCGCCTTTGCGAGGCGTCCTCGGCGATGATTCCGCGCAACGGCTCGATGCCGGCGACCGACGTGTATCGCGTCGCGCCGGCGTCCAGGGCGCGATGCGCCGCCTCGATGACGAACCGGGGCGTCGGAAAGTCCGGTTCGCCCGCCCCGAGATCGATGATCGAGCGCCCCTCGGCGCGAAGCCGCTTGGCGCGCGCCGAGGCCGCGATGGTCGCCGACTCGCGCAGCTGATGAATGTTCGACGAAGGAGTGTAGTTCGTCACCGGTTGCCCCACGCAGCTATTATTACCTCCCCACGTCCCGCCGCCTTCCGTCGAGTCCAATGTCGTCTGTCGACCGCGATCCCGCATCCCACGCCGTCTCGCGCGGCCAGAACGCCGTCATCGTCCTCCCGCACGACTGGGCGTCGATTGCGGAGTTCCTGGCCCCCCTCGTCGAACGCATCGACGCCGACGGTTCGGACCTTCAACTGCTCGTCGCGACGGGTGACGCGGACGCCGCCGCCGCCGTGATCGCCGCGGCCGTTCGCCTGATCGGCGACCGACCGATCCGCGTCCTCGCCGCGACGTCCACCGCGCGCGCATCGCGCCTCGCTCGACTCCGAACGCCGCAGCTCATAGCGGCCACGCCGACTACCCTCGTCGAGCTCATCCGCGCCAGCGCGATCAAGCTCGCCGACCTTCGCGCGATTTGTATCGCCTGGGCCGATGAGGTGGTCGCGCGTGACGAGTCGGCGTCGCTCGAGACTCTGATGGCCGAGGTGCCCAAGACTGCCGCTCGCACCATCGTGGCGTCGATCGTCACCCCCGCGGTGGACGAATTGGTCGAACGATACGCCCGCCGTGCCCGCCGAGAAGTCGCGCAAGTTCCGGCGAGCAACGAGCCCATCGCGCTCGAATACGTACTCGTGTCGCCCGCCGCGCGCTCCACGACGTTGCGCCGGTTGCTCGACGAGCTCGATCCGGAGTCGGCCACAGTCTTCGCGCGCGAAGCTGAAAGCCGGGCCTCCGTCGGCAATCAACTTCGCTCGCTCGGCTACGCCGGAGACGGCGACGTGCGGTGTGCCGTGGCCGCGGCCCCCGGGACGGCGTTGACCGTCCTCTACGACTTACCAGCCACGCACGAAGAGCTCCGCGAAGCCGTCGCGGGCGCGGCTCGTCGCATCGCGATCATTCAGCCGCGCCAACTTGAGAGCCTGCGGGCGCTGGCCCTCAACGGCGTGCTCAAACCGCATCGACTGCCAGAAACCGCGGCGGCGTCGCGCGCGCGCGACGCGAGCGTGTTGGCGCAGCTTCGCGCGACGCTCGAGGCTGGAACGGTATCGCGCGAGCTGCTTTCGCTGGAGCCGCTGCTCGACGAGTACGACGGCGTCGAGGTGGCGGCGGCAGCCCTCAAGCTCCTCGAGCACGAACGATTGGCCGAGCGCGCGCGAGTCGCGGCGCAGACACGTGCGCCCCAAGGCGAAGGCTCGGCCGTCGCCGCGCGCGCGCCTACGGGTCCGATGGTCAGTCTGTTCGAGAGCGTCGGCGAACGCGACGGGATTCGCCCCGCGGACCTCGTCGGGATGATCACGAGCAAGGCGGGCGTCGCGGGAAGCGACGTCGGACGCATCGACATCCGCGATTCTCACTCGACGATCGAAGTCGCGAGTGAGCTCGCCGACCAGATCATCGATCGAGCGTCCGGAACGATCCTCAAGGGTCGTCGCGCTCTCTTGAAGCGCGACGAACGGCCGGCTCGTCGAGAGGACCGGCCGTTCCGCCGCGAAGGCGCGCCGCGTCGAGAGGGGGGTGGGCCGCGTCGCGAGGGTGCTCCGCGCCGCGACGGAGGAGGACGCGACGAACGGCGTCCGCGTGAAGCGCGCGGCGGTTTCCGCGCCCGTGATCGTGACGACGACCGGCCGCGCCGTGGCCGCGACGACGATGACCGGCCTCGCCGCGGTCCGCGCGGCCCGCGCCCGACGCCGCGCGCGTGATTTCGGACGGATCGTTTTCCAGCGGCCGCGCCGGATGGATCGAAGTGATTTGCGGCGTGATGTTCAGCGGCAAGAGTGAAGAGCTCATTCGGCGCGTGCGCCGGGCGATCATCGCGAAGAAGAAGGTGCAGGTCTTCAAATCGCACCTCGACGAGCGGTATTCCGGCATCTACCAGGTGTCGAGTCACGACGGCCGGACGGTGAACGCCGAGCCTGTGGACACGACGGAACAAATCGCGCGGTCGCTCCTGCCCGACACGCAAGTCGTCGCGATCGACGAAGCGCAATTCCTCGACGCCGGCATCGTCGACCTCGTGACGTCGTTCGCGAATCGCGGGCTGCGCGTCATCGTGGCCGGAACGGACACCGATTTTCGCGGCGAACCGTTCGGCGCGATGCCGCAGTTGATCACCGTCGCGGAAGTGGTCGACAAGCTCCACGCTATCTGCATGGTGTGCGGGAATCCGGCGAGCCGAAATCAGCGGCTGATCGGCGGCCAACCGGCGCGCTACGACTCGCCGACGATCATGGTCGGAAGCAACGAGTCGTACGAGGCGCGGTGCCGCGCCTGCCATTCCGTCCCGCGCCGGGACGAAGACCAGGGACGCCTGCTCTAGAAAGGTCTCCGGTGACCGGTGACGGTGACCGGTGACCGGTGACCGGTGACCGATGACCGGTGACCGGACACCGCGATCAGCCAATCGCCCGAGGTGCGTGAGCGAGCGTCAAAAACTCCTCGCGCGTGCGCGGGTCGGACCGGAACGATCCACGAATCGCGCTGGTGATCGTCTTCGAGTTCTGCTTCTCCACCCCGCGCATCATCATGCACAGGTGGTAGGCCTCGATCACCACACCGGCGCCCATCGGCTTGAGCACTTCGTCGAGCGCCGACGCTATCTGCTCCGTGAGCCGTTCCTGGACTTGAAGTCGCCGCGCGAAGACCTCGACGAGCCGGGCGACCTTGCTCAACCCGACGATCTTCCCGTTCGGGATGTAGGCGATGTGCGCCCTGCCGTAGAATGGGAGCATGTGGTGCTCGCAGAGGCTATAGAGCTCGATGTCGCGCACCATGATCATGTTGGACGCTCCCTCGGCATCGAATAGGGCGCCGTTCACGACCTGCTGGACATCCATCTCGTAGCCGCGAGTGAGCCACGCGAGGGCGTTGGCCACGCGTTCTGGAGTCCGCCTAAGCCCTTGCCGGTCAGGATCTTCGCCGATCAGTTCCAGCTGGCGGCGCACGAGCCCGACGAACTCGTCGTCCGCGCCTGTCGCGTCGTCGAGATCGGTTGAGTCCGGCTGCTGCCGGGGATTCAATGAGAGATGCGCCCCGTCTTGCATATAGACTCCAAAAAGCAGGTTTTTCGTTGACGGGTTCCCGACCCGTACGTACCTTGGCCCCGGGGCGTAACCACCAAAAAGGCCGCCCGAGGACCTGACATGCTAATTGTTGGCCTCACCGGCAACATCGGCAGCGGTAAGTCGACGGTCGCCCGGATGCTTTCCGAACGCGGCGCCACGATCATCGACGCCGATGTTCTTGCCCGACGTGCCGTCGAACTCGGAACCCCCGCGTACACGAAGATCGTCGCGCGGTGGGGCCGTGCCGTGGTCTCTCCCGACGGACACCTCGACCGCGCCGCTCTGCGTCGAGTCGTGTTCGCGGACCAAAGCCAACTCGAAGAACTTAACGAGATCGTGCATCCCGAGGTCGAGAGCCTCCGCGATCGCCTCGTCGAGCAGGCCCGCGCGCGCGGCGATCGAATCGTCGTCTGCGACATTCCGCTCCTGTTCGAGAAAGGCATGGCCGACCGCTTCGACCGGATTCTCCTCGTCGACGCCCCGCGTCCGATCCGTCTCGAGCGTCTTCTCCAGGACCGCGGCCTGCAAACGACCGAAGCGATGGAGATCATCGCCGCCCAAATGCCGGCTGAGCTCAAACGCGCGCGTGCCGACTACATCATAGAGAATGCCGGGACGCTGACGCAGCTCGAGCGGAGGGTCCAGGATCTGTGGGCCTCGCTGATGCGGGACGCCAGCGGGGTGAGATCGGTGGCGCGATAACGTCGCGGCGGCCAGTTCCGGCCTCTGTTGCGCCACTGTGGGTGCGGCGTTGGGCTAGAAAATCGGACGTCTGATATCGGACCTCTGACGGCCGCCGCGCCGTCAGGTCCGATTGACGCCCTCTCTCATCGCGGATAGACTCCGCGCGCGTCGCCCTCCCCCGATTTGGAGCCCGTCGTGTCCGATATCCCGAAGGACCTGCTCTACACCGAAGACCACGAATACCTGAAGCCCACCGACGACTCCAATGTCGTCGCCATCGGCATCACCGACTACGCCCAGGGTGAGCTTGGCGATGTCGTTTTCATCGAGCTTCCGAAGGTCGGCGCGTCGTTCGCCAAGCACGACGTGTTCGGCACAGTCGAAGCGGTGAAGGCCGTGTCCGAGCTCTATTCGCCGGTTTCCGGCGAGGTCATCGCCGTCAATGACCGCCTCGACAAAGAGCCGGCCCTCGTCAACAGCTCGCCGTACGGCGACGGCTGGATGATCAAGGTCCGGCTCAAAGACCCGAACGAGCGCAAAGCGCTGCTCGACGCGGGCGCCTACTCGGCGCACCTCGGCGGCTAGCGCACTATCGCGCTGTCGAAGAACAAAAACTAGGCAGGAACGCAGATCAGGCGGATCGAAAACCCGGATCGCGCGGATAAACCTTCAGACGGTTTGCAGTCCGCGTCATCCGGATGTTCGTCCGCGAAATCCGTGTTCCTTTTAAGCCTTTTGATGTTGTACCGAGCCTCAATCCTGCAGATAGGCCTCGGTCGGCACGCAGGCACACACGAGATTCCGGTCGCCGTAGGCGCTGTCCACTCGCCCGACTGACGGCCAGAACTTGTATTCGCGCGTCCATGGCGCTGGGAGCGCGGCCTTCTCGCGTCCATACGCGTGGCTCCACGAATCGCTCATCACGCGCGACAACGGGTGCGGCGCGTTCTTGAGCACGTTGTCGTTCCGATCCGCCACTCCCGCCTCGATCTCGCCGATCTCCTCGCGAATCGCGATCAACGCGTCGCAAAAACGGTCGAGCTCCGCCTTCGACTCGCTCTCCGTCGGCTCGATCATCAGCGTTCCGGCCACCGGGAATGAAACGGTCGGCGCGTGGAATCCATAGTCCATCAGCCGTTTGGCGATGTCTTCGACCTCCACACCCGCCGAGGACTTGAACGCACGCGGATCGACGATGCACTCGTGCGCGACCGATCCGTTTTTGCCCTTGTACAGCACCGGATAGTGCGCCTCGAGACGCTTCGCGATGTAGTTCGCGTTGAGGATCGCGACCTTCGTCGCCTCGGTGAGCCCGGTGCCGCCCATCATGTCGATGTACATCATCGAGATCGGCAGGATGCTGGAGCTACCCCACGGAGCCGCCGAAACCGCGCCCGCGCTATGCGACCCGCCGACCTTCACCACCGGATTCCCCGGAAGGAAGTCGACGAGGTGCTTTCCCACGCCGATCGGTCCCATGCCCGGACCGCCGCCGCCGTGCGGAATGCAGAACGTCTTGTGCAGGTTGAGATGGCAGACGTCGGCGCCGATGTCACCGGGGCGCGCCAGACCGACCATCGCGTTCATGTTCGCGCCGTCGAGATACACCTGGCCGCCGTACTTGTGAACGATCGTGCACACGTCGGCGATCGTCTCGTCGAACACACCGTACGTCGACGGATACGTGATCATGAGCGCCGCGAGCGCGTCGGCGTTGGCCTTGGCCTTCTCCTCGAGATCGGCCATATCGACGTCGCCGGCGTCGGTGTTCTTCACCACGACGACCTTCATTCCCGCCATCACGGCGCTCGCCGGATTCGTCCCATGGGCGGACTGCGGGATCAAGCAGACGTTCCGTTTGGAGTCGCCGCGTGATTCGTGGTAGGCGCGAATCACCAGCAGCCCCGCGTACTCGCCCTGCGAGCCGGCGTTCGGCTGCAGCGACACCGCCGCGAAGCCCGTGATCTCGGTCAGCGATCGCTCGAGACGGTCGAACATCTCGCGATAGCCCTTCGTCTGCTCGGCCGGCGCGAACGGGTGGATCTTCCCGAATTCGGGCCACGTCACCGGATACATCTCGGCCGTCGCGTTCAGCTTCATCGTACACGAGCCGAGCGGAATCATCGACGTCGTGAGCGAAAGGTCGCGATTCTCGAGACGCTTGAGATACCGCAGCATCTCGGTCTCGGAGTGGTAGCTGTGGAAGACCGGGTGCGTGAGGAAAGGCGTCGTCCGCGCGAAGCGCTCGTCGTACCGGGTATCCACTTCACCCCTCAGCCCATCGTACGTCGGGGCCGTGCCGTGGCCGGTCGCGAAAACCTGGAGCAGTTCGTCCACGTCGGCGGCGGTCGCCGTCTCGTCGAGCGCGACGCAAACGCGCGAGTCGCCGAGTGAGCGCAGGTTGATTCCCTTTGCCCGCGCCGCGCCGATCACGTCGGTCGCCGGCTGCGCGCCCATCTCCACGCAAATGGTGTCGAAGTAGTCGTCGCACGTCAACGAATAGCCGAGCGACTC
>Ga0157372_10009089_pt1 | contig 10554 bp, 9 predicted proteins | sample C55metaG_FD_115307 | JGI IMG/M metagenome (GOLD analysis project Ga0157372, IMG submission 115307) | Corn rhizosphere microbial communities from Kellogg Biological Station, Michigan, USA - C5-5 metaG | ecosystem: Host-associated > Plants > Roots > Rhizosphere > Soil | place: USA: Michigan...
AGGTTGAAGAAAGCGATGACCTCAGCCTAGATGAGAGTCCGCCTCCATCACTGCGAAGTCGCATGGTTCCAACAGGCAATAAACAACGCAGAATCAATCGCTTGGCGGCGCTTTTCGCGATGCGGACGCACATCCTCCACGATGAGAAATTTTGCGGCGTTGCAACATGACTTCATCTCGTATCGCGACATGCCCGTTTTTTGATGCGGAACGGGGACGTGCTCGCAGTTCTCCTAGACTCGACGGTCTTCGCTGACCGTCCGGCAGCAACGCGGAGGAAAAACATGCACAAGGACCACAACCCGGCAGCCACGGTGACGAGCGCCCCGGCAGCCGGCACGCTCTCGGCCAATCTCGACGCGTTCTGGATGCCGTTCACCGCGAGCCGCCAGTTCAAGAGCGCGCCGCGACTGCTGGCGCGTGCAAAGGACATGCACTACTGGACCCCCGAGGGGCGGCAGGTGCTCGACGCGGTCGCGGGCCTGTGGTGCGTCAACGCCGGCCATGCACGGCCGAAGATCGTCGCGGCGATCGCGGCGCAGGCCGCCGAGATGGACTTCGCGCCACCGTTCAACATGGCGCATCCGAAGTCGTTCGAGCTCGCCGAGAAGCTCGTCGCGATCGCGCCCAAGGGGCTCGACAAGGTGTTCTACACGAACTCGGGCTCCGAGGCCGTCGACACCGCGCTGAAGATGGCAGTCGCGTACCACCGCGCGCGCGGCGAGGGCCAGCGCACCCGTCTCATCGGCCGCGAGCGCGGCTACCACGGCGTCAACTTCGGCGGCATCTCGGTCGGCGGCATCGCCGGCAACCGCAAGAGCTTCGGCACGATGGTCGGCGGCGTCGATCACCTTCGCCATACCCACGACCTGCAGCGGAACGCCTTCTCGCGCGGCGTGCCCGAGCACGGCGCCGAGCTTGCCGACGACCTCGAGCGCATCGTCGCGCTGCACGACGCGTCGACGATCGCCGCGGTGATCGTCGAGCCCGTCGCCGGCTCGACCGGAGTGTTGCTGCCGCCGAAGGGCTACCTCGAACGGCTGCGCGCGATCTGCGACAAGCACGGCATCCTGCTCATCTTCGACGAGGTCATCACCGGTTTCGGCCGGCTCGGTTCGCCGTTCGCGGCGACGCACTTCCAAGTCACTCCCGACCTGATGACGGTCGCCAAGGGCATCAGCAACGGCTGCGTGCCGATGGGTGCGGTGTTCGCGAAGTCGGCGATCCACGACGTCTTCATGACTGGCCCCGAGCACGTGATTGAGTTCCCGCACGGCTACACGTACTCGGCGCACCCGCTCGCGTGCGCGGCGTCGCTCGCGACGCTCGAGACCTACGCCGACGAAGGACTGCTGACGCGAGGAGCGGAGATGGCGCCGGTGTTCGAGCACGCAGTCCATTCGCTGCGCGAGCTGCCGCACGTCATCGACATTCGCAACATCGGCCTGGTCGGCGCGATCGAGCTCGAATCGATTCCGGGCAACCCGGGCAAGCGCGCGTTCGACATCTTCCGTGAGTGCTTCGAGCGCGGCGTCCTGATCCGCACGACCGGCGACATCATCGCGCTGTCGCCGCCGCTGATCGTCGAGGAATCGCACATCGATCAGGCGATCAGCACGATCGCCGACGTGCTGAAGTCCGCGTAGCGGACCTCCGCACGGTCGGCGATCGCCGACCGCAGGGCTGCTCCCTCCCCAACCCCTCCCTCCGAGAGGGAGGGGCGGACCCCTGCGGGGTCCTGTTGGAGAATCGCGGGTTTGCCACGGGCGCGCGCATGGCCGACGACGCTTTTCTTCGCATTTCCAACCTGGTCAAGGAGTTCGACGGCCACCGCGCCGTCAACGACGTCTCGGTCGACATCGCCAAGGGCGAGGTGTTCGCCCTCCTCGGCTCGTCGGGCTGCGGCAAGACGACGCTCTTGCGCATGCTCGCCGGCTTCGAGACGCCGACGTCGGGAACGATCACGCTCGACAGCCAGAACCTCGCCGATCTGCCGCCGTACGTGCGGCCGATGAACATGATGTTCCAGAGCTACGCGCTGTTTCCGCATCTCACGGTGTTCGACAACATCGCGTTCGGGCTGCGCCGCGAGGGCCTGCCGGCAGGCGAGATCGCCTCCCGCGTCGAGGCGATGCTGAAGCTCGTCCAGCTCGTCCCCTACGCCAAGCGCAAGCCCCACCAGCTCTCCGGCGGCCAGCAGCAGCGCGTCGCGCTCGCCCGCAGCCTCGCCAAGAAGCCGCAGCTGCTGCTGCTCGACGAGCCGCTCGGCGCACTCGACAGGAAGCTGCGCGAGGAAACGCAGATCGAACTGGCGGGAATCATCCACGACGTCGGCGTCACCTGCGTGCTCGTCACGCACGATCAGGAAGAAGCGATGACGATGGCATCGCGGATCGCGGTGATGAGCGAGGGACGATTCCTCCAGGTCGGCCCTCCCGCCGAGATCTACGAGACGCCAGCGAGCCGCTTCGTCGCCGACTTCATCGGCAACGTCAACCTGATGGACGGCTCGCTCGTCGTCGACGAGGCCGACCACGTTGTCGTCGACTGCGGCGACGTCCAGCACCGCATCGGCCACGGCATCACCGGCACGCGCGGCATGCCCGTGACGGTGGCGCTCAGGCCCGAGAAGATCCGCATCCGTCGCGACGCGTTGACATCGACGGCGACCCCGGACAGCGGCGTCAACCGCGCCCACGGCAAGATCAAGGAAGTGGCGTACTTCGGCAGCTTCACCGTCTATCACCTGCAGATGGCGAGCGGCCGCGTTCTGAAGATCAGCCAGAGCAACGCCGAGCGCCAGCAGGGCGGCCAGCTGACCTGGGGTGACTCGGCGTGGGCGACGTGGACCGATCTGTCGCCAGTCGTGCTGACGCAATGAAGAAGCACGGCCGCGGCGGCCGCTTCGCCGTCATCGCAGTTCCGTACGCGTGGCTGCTCGTCTTCTTCCTGCTGCCGTTCCTCGTCGTCGCGAAGATCAGCGTCTCCGAGATGGAGACGACGACGATCAAGGACATCATCGTCTGGAAGGACGGCGCGCTCGCAATCACCGCGCGGATCGGCAACTACCTGCTGCTCGCGCAGGACGATCTCTATCTGCGCACCTACGCGTCGAGCCTCGGCTACGCCGCGGTGACGACCGTGCTCTGCCTCGCGATCGGTTACCCGTTCGCCTACTTCATGGCGCGCGCGCGGCGCTCGCTGCAGCCAGCGTTGCTGATGCTCGTGATGCTGCCGTTCTGGACGTCGTTCCTGCTGCGCGTCTACGCATGGAAGGCGCTCCTGACCGAGCATGGGCTCGTCGCGGACGCGATCGAGCGGATCGGGCTCGATCGCTGGCTCGCCGCCGTCCACCTCATCCCCGACCCCGGACAGCTGATGAACACGCGGTTCTCGCTCATCCTCGGCATGACGTACACGTACCTGCCGTTCATGATCCTGCCGCTCTACTCGAACCTCGCCAAGATGGACCTGCGGCTGCTCGAGGCGGCGGCCGACCTGGGCGCGAACGCCTGGACGGCGTTCTGGCGGATCACCGTTCCGCTTTCGCGCCCCGGCATCGTCGCCGGCGCGATGCTCGTCTTCATTCCCTGCGTCGGCGAGTACGTCATCCCCGAGCTGCTCGGCGGGCCGCAGACGCAGATGATCGGCCGCACGCTCTGGGACGAGTTCTTCAGCAACAACGACTGGCCGATGGCATGCGCGGTCGCGGTCACGATGGTGCTCCTCGTCATCGTTCCGCTCGCGATCTTCAGCCGCAACCAGGCCGAGGCGACGCGCCAGGCGGCATGACGACGATGCGCTCGGGCCTCGCCAATCGCACCTTCGCCCGCGCCTGGCTGGCGCTCGGCTACGCGTTCCTCTACGTGCCGATCGTCGCGCTCGTCGTCTATTCGTTCAACGACTCGCCGGTGCCGAACGTCTGGCGCGGCTTCACGCTGCGCTGGTACGCGGCGCTCCCCGACGACCGCGAGCTGATCGCCGGCCTCGCGCTGTCGCTGAAGGTCGCGGTCGCGACCGCGTGCGCATCGGTCGTGCTCGGCACGCTCGCGGCGTTCGCCCTCGTCCGCTACCGGCGCTTCTTCGGCAGCACGCTCTTCTCGGGCATGGTCGCGGCGCCGCTCGTCATGCCCGAGGTGATCATCGGGCTGTCGCTCCTGCTGATGCTGGTTTCGCTGCAGCGGATGACCGAGGCAGCGTTCGGCGTCGGCATTCCCGAGCGCGGCATGCTGACGATCTGGTTCGGCCACCTGCTGCTCGGCATGGCGTACGCGACCGTCGTCGTCCGCGCCCGCCTGCAGACGCTCAACCCCCAGCTCGAGGAGGCCGCGCTCGACCTCGGCGCGCGGCCGTGGCAGGTGTTCTGGCTCGTGACGCTGCCGATGATCGGCCAGGCGCTGCTGTCGGCGTTCCTGCTGACGTTCACGCTCTCGCTCGACGACGTCGTGCTCTCGGCGTTCCTGTCCGGCCCCGGCGCGACGACGATGCCGCTGGTCATCTTCTCGCGCGCCCGTCTCGGCCTGAACCCGAGCGTCAACGCCGTCGCGACGATCATCATCACCTTCGTCGCGATCGGTGTCGTCGTGGCGAGCTACTTGCTGGCGCGCAACGAGCGTCGGCGCATCCTCGACGCCGCCGTCGCCGAGCGGCCCGCCGGATGAGCGAGCCGACGCCGGCGCAACGGGCCCTCGCTTACCTCGCACTCGCCGCGTCGATGGCGATCGTCGGCGGCTACGTCGGCTTCTCGAAAGCGCTCGTCATCGTCTTTCCGGTGTTCCTGCTCGCAGGACTGCGCTTTGCGATCGGTGCGGTCGCGATGGCGCCGTGGCTGCGACGTCCGCGGTCGGAAGTTGCGCTCGACGCGCGCAGCCGGCGCCTCCTGTTTCTCGAGTCGTTCTTCGGAAACTTCCTGTTCTCGATCTTCATGCTGTACGGAATGCGCCAGAGCTCGGCGCTCGCAGCGGGGGTCATCATGGCCGCGATGCCTGCCGTCGTCGGTCTGCTGTCGTGGCTGCTGCTCGGCGAACGGATCGGCGCGCGGATCGCGGCTGCCATCGCCTGCGCCATCGCGGGCATCGCGCTCGTCGCGCTCGCCCGCGACGCCGAGGGCGATCTGGCGAGCGGCTCGCTCGCCGGCAGCGCGCTCCTGCTCGCCGCCGTCACGTGCGAGGCGCTCTACGTCGTCATCGGCAAGAAGCTGACGGCTTCGCTCGGGCCGAAGCGGATCAGCGCGATCATCAACCTCTGGGGTCTCGCCCTCGTCGCGCCCCTCGCGCTCTGGCAGCTCGTCGACTTCTCGCCGCGCTACATCGACTGGTCGTACTGGGCGCTGCTCTTCGTCTACTCGATCGCGGCGAGCGTCGTCACCGTGTGGCTGTGGATGACCGGGATGCGCCACGTCGCCGCGTCATCGGCCGGGATCTTCACCGTCTTCCTGCCGATCAGCGCCGCGGCCGTCGGCGTCGCCTTCTACGGCGAGCGCTTCACGTCGATGCAAGTCGGCGCCTTCGCGCTGGCGCTCGGCGGGGTCATGCTGGCGACATGGCCGCTGCGCCGACGCGATTGAGCGTCGCCTGCGCCTCGCGCGCGCGGCGCGACACGGTCGTCGGCGACTCGCCTTTCAAGTGCGGGTCGCTCCACAGCTGGCGCCAGCGCCGCGCCCCCGGCTCGCCGTTGCGCAGGCCAAGCATATGGCGCGATGCGTGCGACCAGGGCTCGCCGCGCGCGACGAGCCGCTCCATGTAGCCAACCATCGTCGCCTCGACGTCGTCGCGGCTCTGCGGGTTCGCGGCCGCCCCGCCGAAGAAGCGCGCGTCCCACTCGACGAGGTCCCACGGCTGGTGATACGCGGCGCGGCCGACCATGACGCCATCGAACGCCTCGAGTCGGCTCGCGATCGCGTCGTTCGTCGTGACGCCGCCGTTGAGAACGAAGACGCGATCCGGAAAGTCGTCCTTCAGCGCAGCGACGACCGGATAACGCAGCGGCGGCAGCTCGCGGTTTTCCTTCGGGCTGATGCCGTGCAGCCAGGCGTTGCGAGCGTGGACGATGAAGACCTCGCAGCCGGCCTCGGCGACCGCGCCGACGAAGTCGCGCACGCAGCCGTAGCTTTCGACGCGGTCGATGCCGATCCTGTGCTTGACGGTCACCGGGACGGCCACCGCGTCGCGCATCGCGCGGACGCAATCGGCGACGAGCGCCGGCTCGGCCATCAGGCAGGCGCCGAACGCGCCGCGCTGGACGCGCTCGCTCGGGCAGCCGCAGTTGAGGTTGATCTCGGCGTAGCCCCAGCGCTCGCCGAGCCGGGCGCACGCCGCGAGCTCGGCGGCATCGCTGCCGCCGAGCTGCAGCGCGACCGGCTGCTCGACGGCATCGAAGTCGAGATGGCGAGCGACGTCGCCGTGCAACAGCGCGCCCGTCGTCACCATCTCGGTGTAGAGGCGCGCGCGGCGCGTGAGCAGGCGATGGAAGAACCGGCAGTGGCGGTCCGTCCAATCCATCATCGGCGCGACGCTGAGCCTCCAGCTCCGCCGATCGGCGACTCTCGTCGAAGAGCCGCCGGCAACGTCGTCGACGTTCGTCGCGTCAGCCGCCGCCCTGCTTGGCATTGGGACCACCGGTCGAGCGGCCGAGGCTTCGCTCGGCGGCCGCCCGCTCCGCTTCGGCCTGCTCGGTGGTGCGGCACTTGGTGACGGCGATGTTGGATCCGGTCGCGTACTCGCGGCTGCAGACCAAGTCGCTCTTCGCGGCAGCGGTCTCGGCCGTGGCGCCGCTCGGCGTCGCCGGATCGGCAGCGCATGCGGCGAGCAGCGCACTCGCGAGCGAGAGCGCAAGGATCGAAAGAGAAGTCTTCATTGAAGCTGGGATCGACAAAAGGCGCAAGGATATCGCGCCTTCGTGGCGCGCATCGACCGCCGAGCGCCTCGTCTCACGGCGCGCCGGCGCCGCACGTTCCGTGGCGTCGCTTGCCGACTCGCGGTCAGCGTCGGCTGCCAGTCCCGCCGCGGTCGCCAACGCTATCGCCGAGCAGATGCCTGAGCGCGGAGAGATAGAGCTGGCGCGACTCCTTGAGCCGCTCGAGCCGCTCGGCGACGACGGGAACGTCCCAGCCCATCTCGCGGACGAACTTGACGTGCGCCGCCTGCTCTTCGATGAGTTGATCGAGCTCGGCGAGGCGAGCCATCAGTTCTGCGCGCTTGATCTTGCTGAGGCCATGCTGGGGCCCACGCGCATTGTCGTCAGTCACTTTTGGATGAAGGAAGCTGATTGCGGTCGTGCCGTCACGGCGCCAGGTCCGGACACGCGAGAACCCGACGCGATTCGCGGGCGCGAGGACCGCATCGCGCAAGGCAGTCTCCGCAGTCCAGCACACGATGATCGGCCGTCGCCCTGCGTGCTGCCCCCCTCGCGGCGGGGGGGCGGGTCAACCCCGAGGGCTCCGGACCGGAGCGGAACGCGGCTAGTGCGCGGCTGCGCCGCGTGCCGACTTCGCGAGCTGCTGGCGCGCGCGCTGCGTCGCGCGGTCGACCAGGAACGCATTCTCGAACGCGCGCATGCGGCCGGCAGCGCACAGCCGCCCGAGCGTACGCGCGGTCATCGAGACCGTCTCGCGGTTCTTCGCGCCGTGCGAGAAGAGGAACAGACTCCGCGCCGGGCTCATGTATGTCAGGCGGACCTTCTGCCACTCGTTCTTGAGGTTGAGCTGGTACGAGAAGCCGAGCTGCAGGTGGTCGCGCAGCTGCGGACCGGACGCGAGCTCGGGGGAGTCGGGCAGCTCGATCGGCTCCGGCGCTGCCGCCACGTCGACCGGCTTCAGCGCGGCCGCGTCGATCAGCGGCAGCGACGCGACACCGCCCGCGATCGCGAGCGCAGGCGCCGGCTGCGGTGGCCGAACGGGCGCAGCGACCGGCGCCGTGGCCGAAACGGCGGCGGCGACTGCATGCGACCAATCGACCTCGTGCTCGGAGACGAGCCCGATCGCAAGCTCCTCCTCGAGCGAGAAGCGCTGCTCGAGGGCGGGCAGCGCAGTGCCCTCGGGCGCCGCCTCGGCGGCCTCGTCGGCGCTCGGCACCGGCGTGCGAAACGCCGCTTCGAGGCTTCGCATCATCATGTTGTGGTCGAGCTCGCTCTTCTGCGCGCCCTTGAGCGAGCCGGCGTGGTGGGTGACGAGCTGGCCGAAGAACTCGTCCTGCGCCGCCTGCGGCCAGTCGACGAATTTCATCGTCTGCGTCAGCTCGGCCATCAGCGCCGGCAGCCGGGCCACGAAGTCCTTTCGCTCGGCCGGCGAACGCTTCGGCTGGACGCTCTTGACGAGGTCGGTCGCGGTCTTGCGCAGCCGCAGGGGATACGCGGCATCGGCGCCCTCGCGGCGCGTCGCCATCACGATCGCCTGCGCCCACGCGCCGATCAGGAACTCGAGCAGGAACGCCGGCAGCGCCAGCGGCTCGAGCGCGCCGCGCAACCGCTCGCTGAAGCGCTGCTGGACGCGCCACTCGAGCTCCTTGCCACGCAGCGTCGCCGCGGCGGCGCTGGCCCGGATCTCGGCATGCGTCTGGTCGGCGACGAAGCGCTCGAGCTCGAGCAGCTTCGCCGCGTAGAGGTCGAGCTCGTCGAAGTCGCCGTCGACGATCTCGTCGACCAGCGCACGCGTGCGGTCGAGCAGCTGCTTCGCCGGTCCGCCGTCGAAGCTGTCGAACGCGCATGCGAGCGAGCCGACGCGGTTGATGAAACGGCGGACCGGATGACGGCGCGACGAGAAGAAGCTGTTGTCGGCGAGCGCGGCACGCAGCACCGGCAGCTGCAGGCGCGCGAGCTGCCGCGCCATCTCGGGCGGCACGCGCGCATCCGAGAGGATCTGGTCGAAGAGGCTGCTCACGACGTCGATGACGAGATGGTCGAGCTGGCCGCGCGTCGCCTGCAGCAGCTCGGCGCGGTGGGCGCGGATCAGGTTTCTCGCCATCAACCCGGAAAAGCCGTTCGACGGCGGCTGCTCGTAGGCGGCGCCGAGCGGAACGCCGGGGCGCGTCGGCGTGAAGTCGTCGTGCGCAGCATCGAGCGGCAGCTCGCCGTTGTCCGAGCCGTAGCCGGTGTCGCGCGGCAACGCGTCGAACTCGCCCATGTACGTGCCGCCGCCGTTCAGCCGCCGCAGCAGCTTCATCAGCTCGGCGTCGGCGGCCGCGGCGGCCGAAGGACGCGTACCGCCCGCCGGACCGATCGTCCCGGGCATGCCGCCGCGGATCAGCCGGTCGAGGAGCGCCGCCGAGCTCTCGCCGTCGGCGTCGCGCGGCAGCGGATCGATGTCGTTGAAGCGGCCGAGGATCGACGCCTCCCAGCTTCTCGGCGGCGGCTGCTCGTTCGGCACGCGCCCGATCCACGACGCTTCCCATTGCTTGCGCAGCTCGTCGAACGACGAGCCTGCAGCCTTCTGCGGCCGCGCCGAGAACTCGTCGGCCGCGCGCATCGCGAGGTCGGTCTTCTTGATGCCGCGCTTCTGCAGATCGCCGACGATCTCGCGAAAGCACGCCGGCATCGCATTGGCCATCGCCTGGCCGAGCTCGCGGCCGAAGATCTTCTGCGTGTCGGCCTCGTCGGTGATCTTCTCGATCGCCTTGTGCAGCGCCCGGCCGAGGACGGCGCCGCGCAGCGGATTGCGGCGAGGATCCGCCCAGCCGTGACGCAGCACGCTGCTCATGTAGGCGTCGAGCTCGCGCAGCTCGGCTTCGCCCGTGTGCGCGATCAGCTGGCCGATGCGCTCGAACGAGATCTTCTCCTCGATCTGCCCTTCGTCGACGAGGCCGATCGTCTGCCAATCGGTGGTCGACGCCTGGCCGCGGTTGTCGGCCTGCGATGCGACGTCGTCGTCGATGCGCTCGCGCAGCGCGCTCGCGAACGACGTCAGGAGAAGCTCGCGGGTCTCCAGGATGTGGATCTGCGCGAACGCGAGCTGGCCGCGCTCGCGATACGTGCCCGCCGACTTCATGAGGACGAGCAGGTTGTTGGCGACCTCGACGACGGCGGCGTCGAGCGTGGCCCGGATCCGCTCCTGGGCGGACGCAAGCACGGCGTGGACGATCGGGTCGCTCGAACTCATGGGCAGCCAGTCATCGCCGACGGCGCCTGCGGCCGTGGCCATCAGCTGCGAAGTATCGTCGCGATCCGCGACGTTGCGGCGCCGGGCCGCGGTCGAATGTCACGTCGACGCGAGCGCCCGAATCGCTCGAATGCGGGGGTCTCGCGGCGCCTCGTCGCGAGATGCGAATTGCTGCCGCTAGGCGCGGCCCGCCGCCTCTGCGATTCCGGCGACGAAGCGAGGCCAGAGCGGCCGCGGCAGGTCGTGGCCCATGCCGGCGATGAGATCGATCTTCGCCGCCGGAATCTTCGCCTGCAGGTCGTGGCCCGCGCCGACGGGAACGAGCGGGTCGGCGACGCCGTGAATGATCTGCGTCGGCATCGCGATTGCGCCGAGCATCGGCGAGCGGTCGCCGTCGGCCGCGATCGCGATCATCTGGCGCGCCGTTCCGGCCGGACGGTACGAGCGCCGCACCGACACCGTGA
>Ga0157372_10009090_pt1 | contig 10554 bp, 7 predicted proteins | sample C55metaG_FD_115307 | JGI IMG/M metagenome (GOLD analysis project Ga0157372, IMG submission 115307) | Corn rhizosphere microbial communities from Kellogg Biological Station, Michigan, USA - C5-5 metaG | ecosystem: Host-associated > Plants > Roots > Rhizosphere > Soil | place: USA: Michigan...
CCTGGCGAAACAGCCGAAGAGATCGTTTTTGATCGATGTGCCCGAAAGTTGGAGCGATTCGCTGCGGAGCGCCGGATTTGTGCCGGAACGTCCGTTGCTCCGGATGTATCGCGGATCGAAAGTATGGCCGCCCTGCGAGCGGTATCAATTCGCCATAGCCGGTCCGGAATTCGGCTAAGGTATTAGACCGAAGTTTTAGCCTATGCCAATACTCCAAGTACGGTGTACGGTGCCTTAAGCTGCTGGCGGTAACCCTTCCCACTCATCATTTGCCCCTATTTGTCCGATGGACTTCTTAGAGGGTAAGAGCGGCGCTTTGTCTCTATTAAGCACATGCAATCGCGCACGAATACGGCAAATATCGCTACTGCCGCTCGCTGTCTTATTCCATTTGAGCGCTGGCCTTTCGCAGGCGAGTCTGGACCCCGCTAGGGCGGTTACGCAGTACGTCCGGCAGACCTGGCAATCGGGTTCGGGACTGCCCCATAACACCGTCATGGCCATGGCACAGACCCCTGACGGCTACGTGTGGTTCGGCACCGAAGAAGGCGTGGCGCGGTTCGATGGCGACCGGTTTACCGTGTTCGATAAGCGCAATACGCCCGCGCTTCGCAACGACTTTATCTTCAGCCTTCTGGTGGACCATAACGGCGGCCTTTGGATTGGAACACGCGGCGGGCTCGCGCACTATGGCCGTGGCCGTTTCGAAGGCTTTACTTCCCGGAACGGCTTGCCGAATGAATCCATCCTGTCACTGTATGAGGACGCGCACGGTGCGGTTTGGATGGGAACCTCGGGCGGGGGGCTGGCCGAATACCGCAATGGCTCGTTTCGCACTTTCACGACCGCCGACGGGCTGGCCGACAACACGGTTTTCGCGATAACCGGCGACCAGCATGGCGCTCTCTGGGTCGGCACGCACAACGGGCTGTCCAAGTTTTCAAACGGTCGGTTCACTTCATACCACGCAGCGGACGGGTTAGGTTCCGACGACGTGCGCGCCACCTGCGTGGATGCCGCCGGTACGGTGTGGGCGGGGACGAACGAGGGTGGGCTCGCCAGGCTAGGATCGGCCGGATTTACGCGCTGGACCACCAAGGAGGGGCTGAGCAACAACACTGTCCTGTCGCTTTACGAGGATCGCTCGCATACGCTTTGGGCCGGAACGCTCGGAGGCGGGCTGAACCGCATCGTAAACGGCCAATTGACCGCGCTCAAGAGCGCCGCCAGTTTTGGCGCGGAAGGGATCGAAAGCATTTTTGAAGATCGTGAAGGCAGTCTCTGGTTCGGCACGCTGGCCGGCGGAGTAACACGGTTGCGCGACGGACCGATCACCACCATCTCCAAAGAAGAAGGTTTAGTGAGCGATTCCGTTTTGGCAGTCTATCAGGACAGGGAAGGCAATGTCTGGATCGGTTCGGATCAGGGCCTGGAACGCTTCACAAACGGCCATTTCACCCTCTACACGCATGAACAAGGTCTGCCCGACAACCTGGTCCTTTCGGTCACGCAGGATGGACGCGGCAATATATGGGCGGGTACGCGGCGGGGTCTGGCGATCTTACAAGACAACCGGTTCGTGGCTATCGGAGCCGACAAAGGTCTCACGCCGGGCTTTGTCATGTGTACCTATACCAGCCGCGATGGCGACCTCTGGGTAGGCAGCCGGCAGGGCTTGAGCCACTTCGATGGGCAACTCTTTACGACCTATACGACGAAAGACGGACTATCAAATAATTTCGTCCAGTCCATTTTTGAAAGCCCAGATCGGACGTTATGGATCGGAACGGATAGCGGAGGGCTCAACCGTTTCAAGAACGGCCGCTTCCGTACTTACTCTGAACGAGACGGTTTTTCGAGCCGAGTGTTGTGGTCGATAGACGGCGATGCGGCGGGAACGATCTGGCTGGGCACCGACGGCGGCGGGCTATACCGTCTCCGCAACGGAAAATTCATGAACTATGGCCCCCGCCAGGGCCTTCCGGACGATACCTTCGTCCGCATACTGGACGATGGGCGCGGAAATCTCTGGCTGAGCTCCAATAAAGGGATTTTCTCGATAGAGAAGAAGCAATTCGACGACTTTGATGCTCACCGGATAGAGAAGATCGCCGCCACCACGTATGGCGAGCGAGACGGCATGAAAAGCCACGAGTGCAACGGCGGCTTTCAGCCCGCCGGTTGGCGTATGAAGGACGGCACACTATGGTTTCCGACCGTCGTGGGTGTGTCGATTCTGAATCCCGCGAATATGACATCGGGCGCCGCTCGCCTGAACGTTCTTCTCGAAAACGTAACGATCGACGGTAAGACATGGCCGACGGACAGCGCCTTCCAGGTGCCTCCCGGAACCGGGAAACTGGCGTTCCGCTTCACGGCGCCGAGCTTTATCAATCCGGAAAAAATTCAGTTCCGCTATCGCCTGGAAGGATTCGACAAAGACTGGAGCCAGCCGGAAAGCCATCGCTCGGCCTATTACACGAATATTCCGCCCGGCGACTATACGTTCCGTGTATTGGCAAGCCCCGACGGGCGAGCCTGGAAGTCGAGCGGCGCGGAAGTGTCATTCCTATTGAGGCCGCATTACTATCAGACGAAAACTTTTTCCTTCGTGACGGCGTTTCTGCTGTGCGGGTTGGTGTTCGGACTGCACCGCGCCCGCGTGCGGCAATTGCGGGAACGAGAGAGAAAGCTGGTGCAATTGGTGGATGAGCGCACAGCCGAGCTGCGGCAATCGCGCGATCAGCTTGAAGTACGCGTGGAAGAGCGCACGCGCGATCTTGTGCAGCTCAATCATTCGCTCGAGAGCGAAATCGTCACGCGGACCATCGCGGAACGAAAAGCGGAAGCGGCCAACCGCGCCAAAACGGAATTTCTCTCAAATATGAGCCATGAGATCCGCACGCCCATCAACGGCATCATGGGAATGACGGATCTGACACTCTCGACGCCGTTATCAGGAGAACAGCGCGAATATCTGGAGATTGTCCGGACCTCCACCGACTCGCTGCTGGCGGTAGTGAATCATATCTTCGATTTTTCGCAGATGGAGGCGCAAAAGCTCACGCTCGAAAGAACGCCCTTCTTGCTTTCGAACTGCCTTGCGGCCCTGGAGAGAGAAACCAGCTTGCGAGCGCGCGAAAAAGGCCTGCTGCTGAATATCAGCGCCGCGCCAGGGGTTCCCGACCACTTATTGGGCGACCCTGGGCGATTGCAGCAAATTCTTGGGTGCCTGCTCGATAATGCGGTGAAATTTACCGAGCAAGGCAGCGTATCGATGCGCGTAGCGGCCAAAGAGATTTCAGCGTCCGAGGTGTTACTGCATTGCTCGGTTACGGATACCGGTATCGGCATTCCGCGCGGCAAACAGGATTCCATCTTCCAGGCATTTGCGCAAGGCGATACGTCCAACACGCGCAAATTCGGCGGCACTGGATTGGGCTTGGCCATCTCTTCGCGGCTCGCCCGCATGATGCAAGGCGATCTTTGGGTGGAGAGCGAACCCGGTAAAGGCAGTACCTTCTATTTCACGGCGCGCCTTGCTCTTGCGCCACAATCCGGAACGCCTGAAACGGCAGATCACCCGGCCGATGTGCCGATCGCGGCGCGCTAGCTCCATAGCACTATACTGGGCATCTATGCCCCTCCATTTCCTGTTGGCAGCACTGCTGGCGCAAAGCGGCTCCTCCGCCCAACGTCCGCCTATTGTCGGCGTGGCGCATATCGCTCTCGACACGGACGATCTAGCCGCCGCCAGGAAATTTTATGGGACCGGCCTTGGGTTTGAGGAGCCGTTTCAGATCGCCAACGGCGCCTTATTCAAGGTCAACGATCATCAATACATCAAACTCTCGCCCGATTTAAAGAGCGAAACGCAGGATCGGCTCTCGCATATTGCGTTCGAGACCACGGATCTTCGAAAATTGCGCAGTTATTTGGCAAGCCGCGGCATCGCCGTGCCGGCCGGGCTGAAGCCCGATCCCGACGGCAATCTGACGATGATGCTCGAAGATCCCGACGGACACCACGTGGAGTTTATTCAATACATGCCGGGTTCTCTGTTCCGCAAGAATTTCGGAAAATCTCTGGGTACGGGCCGTGTTTCGACCCGCATGATCCACGTCGGCGTTACAGTCAAGGACCGCGCCGCGGCCGATCGCTTCTATAAGGACATACTCGGATTCCAAATGACCTGGTATGGCGGGCGCAATGATACCGAAGTGGATTGGGTAGACATGCGCGTTCCTGAGGGTACGGACTGGCTCGAATACATGCTGAACGTACACAACCCGAGCCCGAAGCAGCTTGGCGTGATGCATCACCTGGCGCTCGGCGTGCCGGATATTCAGGCCGGCTATCGTACCGTGCTGGCGCGGGGCATCCACCCGCCACAGCCACCTAAGGTTGGCCGGGACGGCAAGTGGCAGCTCAATCTGTACGACCCGAATTTCACGCGCGCGGAGCTGATGGAGCCCAAGCCCGTAGAAAAGCCGTGCTGCTCGCCGATTTTGAATCCGCCCGTTGGCGGCGCTCACTAGTCAATGGCCAGCAAACCGCTCGAAGACCTGCTGGCGCTGGCGTCAAGCGCTCGCGTGTATGAACTGGGGATGGATTTGTATCCGGGCGTTCCTCATTTCCCGACCCATCCGCCCTTTGTTTTCGGTTTGACCAAACGGCACGGCGAGGTCACAACGGAGCTTCCCGACGGCCGCATCGCAAGCTCATCGGCGGATGCGATCTCGACCGGCACACACGTCGGAACGCACCTCGATGGAATCGGGCATGTCTCATGCAACGGCATGCTGTTTGGCGGGGCGCGCGCATCCGCGCAGTCGTATGAGAAAGGCTTGCCGGCCCACGGACTCGAAACGGTGGCGCCCATTTCGCGGCGTGGCGTTCTGCTCGACATCGCGCGGCTCGAAGGCGTAGCGAGCCTGCCAAAGGATTTTTCGATCGGTCCCGAACACCTCGAAGCGGCATGCCGCCGGCAAAACATAGATATTCGCGCAGGCGATGTAGTCTTGCTTCGAACCGGCTGGGCGCAGCATTGGCCGGACCCGGCGATGTATGTTATGGGCGGCAAAGGAAACGCGCCTACCGGCCCGGGCCCGGAAATCGACGCCGCGCGTTGGCTGAGCGAGCGGCGCATTTTCGCGACTGGCAGCGACACGCTGGCCTATGAAAAGGTACCGTCTGCCTTACCGGTACATGTACATTTACTGGTCGAGCGCGGCATTCACCTGATCGAAGTGCTCGATCTGGAAAAGATCGCGGCCGATGCGGTCAACGAATTTTTCTTTGTGGCGCTGCCGCTCAAGATTCGCGGGGCCACCGGCTCTCCTATCCGGCCGATTGCGCTAGCTGTGTGATCGCACAATGCGGTAGATATCCGGGCCGTATTTATCCACCTTCGAAAGGCCCATACCGTGAATCGCGAGTAATTCCTCGCTGAGCAGCGGGCGGTGCACGGCAATGGCCCGCAGAGTATTATCGCTGAAAATCGCAAACGCCGGCACAGCCAGCTTCTTAGCTTCGGCTAGACGCCAGGCGCGCAAGGCTTGTTCGAGAGCTGGGTTTATATCCGCAGGCGGCGGCGCTGGTTCTTTGGGCTGGACCTTTTTCTTTGCTTTGACGCGGTGTTTTCCGGATGCGTGTTGTTCGGCGGCCTTGATGAGAAATTCGAGACCGGCGGATTCCCCCAGCGAGGCCGCCGCGTGAGTGAGACGAACGCTTTTGTACGGAATGCTCCGGCCTTCCGCTTCGAACACGCTTTCGACAAGCTGCAGCAGGCCGGAACGCGCCATGGCTCCGAGCACTTCTTCAAACTCGTTGCGGCTCAGCTCGCCGGTACGGCAAAGTTCGCCGTGGAGTTTGCCGCTCGATTTCGACCCGCCCGCGCGCAGCGTTTTCAACACACGCGGAATCATGGCGCTCTCCCTGGCGTTAGGCGCGCGAAATTTTTGCGCCATGCATTCGGCGGGCGCGCAGAAGTCGCAAATACCGCAGGGAACCTGCCGGTCTGTACGATCTCCGAAATGACGCACCAGTGCGGTCATGCGGCAATCGGCCCCGCGGGCATAGCGAATCATCGTTTCGAGCTGTGCCGCTTTGTGCTCGAATTGAGCCGTGTATAGCTCACGCCAGCGCCGGTCGCCGCGCGTGATCGTCTCGTCGTAGTCGAGCAGCGCGCCGCCATGTGTCCAGAGTTTTTCGAGCGCCTTGTCGAACAGGTCCGCCGCCAAAGTCACTCGCTCCTGCAACTCGGCTTTGGAGATCGGCTTCGCCGTCAGGCGCTCGAAGATTTTGTCGAGGATCTCCACATCCGGGTAGTCGCGCTCAAAAAAGAAGTCGTGCGTCCGGCGGTCGGCATAGGATTGCATCAATAGCGCGCGGCTTGGCGCTCCGTCGCGCCCGGCGCGGCCCACTTCCTGGTAATACCCTTCCAAACTTCCCGGTAGAGCGGTGTGAATCACCGTGCGTACATTGGGCTTATCGATTCCCATCCCGAAAGCGATGGTGGCGGTCATCACTTCTACCCTGCCCTCGAGAAAATCCTGCTGCACACGCGCGCGATGGGCCGCGTCGAGGCCCGCATGATAGGCGGCGGCAGGACACAGCGCGCTCAGTTCCACAGCCAGCGCCTCGGTCTGCTTGCGCGTGGGTACGTAGACGATAGCCGGACGGCGCGCCGCATCCCGCAGCAATTCGCACACCAGCAGCGACCGCTCCGCCGGCACAACTTCCACGACTTCTATGGCGAGATTCGCTCGCCGGAATCCGTGAATGAATGACGCCGGATTCTGAAGCCCCAACTGTTCGATGATGTCCCGCTGCACACGCGGAGTGGCGGTAGCGGTGAGGGCAATTACGGGCGCGGGACGCAGCAGCGGTAGACGCTGGCCAAGCATTCGATAATCGGGACGGAAATCGTGTCCCCATTGCGAGATGCAGTGCGCTTCATCGACCGCGATGAGCGTTGGCTTGCGTTTTGCCAGCATCTCAGGAAAACCCGTCACACGTAAGCGCTCGGGCGAAATATAAAGAAACTGCAGCTTGCCTTCGAGATAGTCAAAGCCGGCATGGCGCGAAGCTTGCCTGCCGCGGCCGCAATGAATCCTTTCGACCGCGAACCCGAGCGCCTTCAATTTCGTGACCTGATCTTCCATCAGCGCGATCAGCGGGCTGATCACCAGCGTGGTGCCGCCGCGCGCGATCCCGGGCAGTTGGTAGCAAAGCGATTTACCCGAGCCGGTAGGCATGATCAGCAGGACATCGCACGCGCCGGTTATCGTCCGGCACACCGCTTCCTGATTCGGGCGGAAGGAAGGAAATCCGAATGCCGAGCGCAGCAGGTCTTCGAGCGAACGCTGCAGGCCCGCGTCAGTGCCCGTGACCGTGGACATGACGGGAATCGGCGGCAATCTGGCAGGGGCTCTCCGACAGAACGCAAGGAAGGTGCTCGAACTGAATCGTACTGTGGCGAATGCCGAAGGTGCAAAGAACTTCATTGATGCGCCGCAGAATCGCTTCGCTTTCCGAATGCGACATGTCCTCGATCAACACGTGCGAGCTAAGCGCATGCGTGTTGGACCCCAGACTCCAGATGTGCAGATCATGAACGTCCTGCACGCCTTGGACCTCGCTCATCGCCTTAGTGACGCGGCGCAACTCGAGGCCGCGCGGAAGCCCCTCGAGGAGAATATTCAGCGATTCCCGAACAATGTCCCAAGCCGAGTACGCGATCAGGATGCCGAGCGCGAAGGAGAGCAGCGGATCGACATACAGCCAGCCAGTGTAGCGGATCACAATCGCGCCCACAATGATCGCGCCCGCGCCCACCGCGTCGCCGAGCATATGAATGAAAGCGGCGCGCAGATTCAGGTCGCCATGCGAGCGGCGGTTCAGCCCGAACATAATGGCGGCATTCAAAATCAATGCGGCGGCGGCGACCCAGAGCATCGTGCGTTCGTCCACCGGCTGCGGATGGATAAAGCGCGCAATCGCTTCCCAGAAAATAACGAGAGAGATGGCAATCAACGTGGCTGCGTTCAGAAAGGCGGCCACGACGCCGGCCCGCTGATAGCCGAACGTTTTGACTTGGTCTGCAGGCTTTGCTTGCAAATAATAGCCAATCGCCGCAAGAAACAAAGCTACTGCGTCGGTAAAGTTATGTCCGGCATCGGAAAGCAGCGCTAAGCTGCCCGAACGCACGCCCGCGTATACCTCGAAAATCGTGAATGCGAGAGTAGCGGCAAGTGAGACCTGAAGAATCCAGCCGGTACCGCGGGAATGATCGTGATGATAGTGACCCACGCTCTACCTTCACTGTACGACAACAAATAGCTGAGCGCTTATTTTGAGTCCTGCGGCTTCTCGCCGGGCCGGTAGAGCGATGGCACTTTCTTTTTCTTGTCGTCTTCCGCCTTGGACGCCTGCTTGCGGTCCTTCACTTCCTTGGCGGGCATCAGAGCTTCGCGCGACTTCTTTTCTTTGTTGTCCTGCGCCGCCAATTCCGCCGTCCGCTTCGCCGAATCCTCGATCGAAAGCTCATGGCTATCCGATGTAGTGTCGATCGCTTCGGTGAGCACGAACTTGTAGCGGTCCAGGTCTTTCGGATCGGCGTCCTGGATTTTTGTCAGCTTGTCCAGAAAGTCTTTTTCGGCATCCAGCACCAGCAGCATGCCCTTGTCGATGGGATGATTGTGGCGAAGCGCATCGTCGGCGACCGAATCGATGGCTTCGATAATCCGGCTGTAGTCTTCGAGATTATCGTGGATGAAGATGCTGCGGCCCGGCTTTTCTTTCGCCAGGTATTGCTCGATCAGGTCCATGCGCATTTTTGCAAAATGAACGTACAGTGTTAGCCGGTCGTTGGGGTCCTGCGCTTCGCGGATTTGTGCGACTTCGTTCGGCGACAGGAAATCGCGATCCTGCGCCAAACACAAAGAAGCTACGAAGAGAAGCAGGATAAATTTCATCTACGCATGACCCCGTTCAACAACTTGTCATGAATTTCGTCGAGTTTCCGGCTCGTATATTCGGCCCAGCCCCGCTCCTGAATGCTCATATCGTTGACAAGATCGGAAAGGCGCCGCTGCAGGTGCGCGACTTTCATTTCGGCCCTCTTATACGATTTCGATTTGTTCGCGGCGGCGAGCGACTCGATGCAGGCATTCAACACTTTCGTCATGCTTTCCAGGTCGGCGTCGCCCTTGGTAATCTCTCCCTTGCCGTACGAGTCTTTAGCATTGTCAAACAGCTGGTCCGCAAACGTGAGCGCCATTTCGGAGCGTTTGGAGGGATTGTGCTCGGTTTTCAGCTCCGCGAGAACCGACTGCGCCGACGCCGAACCGGCAAACGCCACGATCAGCATCCCGAGCCCAAGGATTTGAGTGGACGTTGACATTAACGACTGGCCTCCTTCTCTAGAATCCTGCTGCGCTGCCGCGCCACAAACTCCTGGTCCGGATGCTTGCCCTGGCTCATTTCCAGGAAACGTTGGTAGTTGGCCAGCGCCGGCTTGACCTGATGAAGCTTATCGAGCACCATGGCACGGTAGTAGAGATCGCCCGCAGTGTCTGCATTCAAATTATGCACCTTATCGAGGGCCACCAGCGCCTCGGGATATCGCTCGGCGAGTACCAGGACGCTGACCGCTTCGTTCCAGGCCATGACCGAATCGGGCTTGAGCTTGGCGGCGGCCAGGAATTGATTGGCCGCCCCTATGTAGTCTCGCTTATCCCGCTGAATACGCCCCAACGTCATCCGCAAGTCAAAATCGTTCGGATTGCTGGCAAGCGCTTGTTCGAGAAGCGGTTTGGCGTCGTCGTTCTGGCCATTTGCAAGGTATGCGGTGGCCAGCGCAATCCGGTTCGCAGCGGTCGGCGAAAGCTCTACCGCGGCGCGGAACTCGGTAATCGCCTCGGCGGGCCGTTTGGCTGCCAGATATAGCCGGCCTGATTCTTCGCGCGCGCTCGGATCGTTGGGAAACTCCTTCAACAATGCAAGCGCTTTGTCCGTCTGGCCGGCCGTCGAGAAAGCAGCGGCGATTTCAAGAAGATACGATTGGAGCGCGGGATCGAGCGTGGCTGCCTGGCGATAGTGCGTGACCGCTTCGTCCAATTTCGACTGGCGCATGAGGCTCTGGCCCAACCCAAGCTCCGCCACTGCCGCTTTGGGATCGATGGCCAACGCCGCACGATAAGCGTCCGCCGCGCCGGGGAAATCGCCCGATACTAGCAGCGCATCTCCAAGATAGCGTTGCGGACGCGCTTGATTGGGGCGCTGCTTTACGGCATCGCGCAGCAGCGGAACCGCGTCCGCCGGATGCTTGCGGCGCAGTTCCAGAATTCCCAGGTTCAATTCGGCTTCATAGAGACCCGGTTTCAGTTCGAGCACTTTGTGGAAGTGAACGCTGGCCTGCTCGTCTTCCTTTAAAGACGTTTCCGCCAACGCCAGATTGAAAAACGCTGAATAGTCTTTAGCGTCGGCGGCGGCAAGCTGGGAAAAGATCTCTTTGGCTTGCTGGTAGTCTTTGCGATCGAGCGCCGCCAG
>Ga0157372_10009091_pt1 | contig 10553 bp, 8 predicted proteins | sample C55metaG_FD_115307 | JGI IMG/M metagenome (GOLD analysis project Ga0157372, IMG submission 115307) | Corn rhizosphere microbial communities from Kellogg Biological Station, Michigan, USA - C5-5 metaG | ecosystem: Host-associated > Plants > Roots > Rhizosphere > Soil | place: USA: Michigan...
CGATGTCGCGCGCGGGGTCTGACGGAGCGAGTCGCACGCGGGCGAAGCGGATCGCGCAGCGCGTACGCACTTAAGTATCGAGTATCGAGTCTCGAGTATCGGGACCGCCTTGATACCCGATACTCATCCTCGCGGTAGCGAGGAGGTATCCACCGCTTCAAACGCGCTCCCAGTCACGCGCCCCAACGCGTGCAAATCCTCGTTGTTCCAGCCCCGCGACGGCGCGCCGCTGATGAACCAGGAGGAGCCGTTGTCGGCCACGATCATCCCGTATTTCTTGAGCGCCGCCAGCACGATGCGCGACTGCCTGGGGAAATGCGAGATGTCGAAGCTCGCCTTGAGCCGGAAGCGCTGGCCCATCGCCGGCAGGCTCGGGTCGGTGTTGCTCGACGCGTAGTGGCGAGCGGGGTAGATGAAGGCCTTGCGCGTCTCGGGCACGGTGAAGCGCAGCGCGTGGTGGATGGCGCCGTGCCTGGCCTCGGACCAGCGCGCGAGCCCGGGGAAGATCGGTAGCCCCGCGGCGTCGGCCGAGGTCCAGCCCGCCGGCCGCAGCCTGTTCGAGCGCAGGTTCCAGATAGCGCCGGAGCCCGCGTGCCAGCGGCCGCCCGGCCGCGGGTAGAGCGCGTAGAGCTCGTACAGGCGGCAGTGGTGGCGGTCCACGAGGATCGCGTGACGATCGCCGCTCGAGTGGCGGCCGCCCTCGATCGGCACATTGCGCGGAATCGGGTACGGCCCCTTGTTCGACTCGTCGGCGTAGTCGAAGCTCACGCGCGACCTGTGCTGGTGCGCGGACACGTTCACGTAGGGGATGCCGATCGGGCCGCCGCCGTAGGTGCCGGAGCCGAAGTCGGCGTGGACCGGCTTGTCCGCGCCGATCGAGCGGACGAGTGCGCCGGAGTTGCTCGCCACGGGAAGCTTGTCCACGGGCAGGTTCCACTGGTTGTTCTTGGGGAACGTCGGGCAGCTCTTTGCGGCGATGGCGGCCGGTTGCCCGGACGCCAGCTGGCCTCCGGCCAGGACGGTGGCCGCGAGAACGAGCGCCGACGCCGCCAGGGCGTACGGCTTGTTGAAGGGCATCGCCGGAGGGTACAGAGGCGCCCCGCCGGGTATGTGGGGCTTCATGGAACGAGAAGAGTCAGACCAGCTGCCGGAGGAAGGGCCCGCGGAGCAGGTGCCGGACGACGCCGGCGGGGACGCGCGCGACGAGGCCGATGACGCTTCGCACGAGGGCGAGCGCAACACGGGTCAACCCGCGGAGTCCGACGAGGACTAATCGCCCACGAGCCGCTTGAGTTCGAGCGCGTTGCGTACGGCGTAGGCCTTCCAGTCGTTGTTGTAGTAGGCGAACACGTCCACCTGTGAGCGCCACTCGCGGATGCGCCCCGCCCACTCTGCGATCTCCGTCTTCGAGTAGTTGCCGCCGCGGCCCCGGTGACCCCAGTGGAAGCGGATGAAGGTGAAGTCCGCGGTCATCTCGTAGGTCTGGAAGGGACGCTCGGGCGTGTCGCCGATCACGAGCGCCACGCCATGCCGCCGCAGCTGGTCGTAGACCTCGTCGCAGAACCAGCTCGGGTGGCGGAACTCGAAGCAGTGCCGCCCCCTCGGCAGCGCGGCCAGCGCGCCCGCCAGGCGCTCGTCGTCGCGCTGGAAGTTGCCGGGCAGCTGCCACAGCATCGGGCCCATCTTGGGCGAGCGGGCCAGCGGCTCGATCCGCTCGTACAGCAGTTTGGTGCCCTCGGCCACGGTGGAGAGGCGCTTGATGTGCGTGAGGTAGCGGCTCGACTTGACCGAGAACACGAAGCCCGGCGGCGCCTGCTTCACCCAGTTCTCGACCGCCGGCCGCTTGGGCAGCCGGTAGAACGTGTTGTTGATCTCGACGGTGTCGAAGACACCGGCGTAATGCTCGAGCCAGAGCCGCGCCGGGAGGCCCTTCGGGTAGAACGCCTCGCGCCAGTCGGAGTAGTTCCAGCCCGAGCAGCCGATGCGGACGCGCCCGCTCAGCTCGCCGGCGCGGGCTCGCCCGGCAGGTGCATCAAATTGCGCACACTCTCCACGCCTTCCACATGCTCGGCGCTCGTCACGAGGCTGTCAATCTGCTCCTGCGTCTCCACCTCGCCGCGCAGGATCACGACGCCCTGCTCCACGTTCACGTTCACGCGCCCCTTCGGCGCGTCCTCGGGACGGAAGATCACGCTCTCGACCTTCTGGGCGAGACCCTGGTCGTTCAGGTCGGGGTCGCCCGTCGGCGTGACGACGCTCTTCATCGCGCCCGTGGCAGTGCTCGTCGCGTAGCTCGCCTGCTTGCCGAAGCCCTCCTGTGCCTTCCGGAAGCGCGAGAAGATCTGATCGCGTGCCTGCGCGCGGCGCGCCCTGCCGCGCTCCGGATCGAAGGCGTAAGCCGCGGCCGCGCCCGCTGCTCCGGCCACGGTGGCCAGCCCGGCCTTACCGATCTTCGACATGTCTCTCCACCCCCAAGGATCGTGGTCAAGTCCGCAATTCGCCTACCCGGTCCCGGGCGCGGCATACCCTTGATTGCACCGATGAGCGACGACCTGCGACGAGCACTGCGAGCGGCGGCGATCACGGCCTTCACGGTCGGCGTGCTGCTGATGTTCCTGCACCCGCCGTCGCTGTCCGGCGCGGGCGGGCTCGTGACGCTGATCGTGGCGGCGATCGCCTTCTTCCTGTTCGTGGCGTGGGGCACCGTCGCGCTGATGGGCGGCGACGGGATGAGCGAGGAGGAGTTCGAGCGCCTCGTGCGCCGCAGCGAGGAGCTGGCGCGGGAACCGGCGCTCGCCGAGGAGGCCACCGAGTTCGAGCTGATCGTGGCCGACGCGATCGACCGCCTGCCGCCCGAGTTCCGGGAGCTGCTCGAGCACACGGCCGTCGTGGTGTCGCACCGCGGAGCCGAGTCGCGCGCCTACGGCCACTACTTCGGTGACACGGTGGCACGCGGCTATTACGAGGACCGCATCGTGCTTTACCAGGACACGCTCGAGCGCGACTTCGGGCACGACCCGGAGCTGCTTCGCGCGCAGGTGGAGCGGACGCTGCTGCACGAACTGGCGCACCACCTCGGCTGGAACGAGGCGGGCGTGCGCGGTCTCGGCCTCTGACCGCCTCCGGCTACCCTATGTCCCGCTTCGGAGAGGTGTCCGAGTGGCTTAAGGAGCGCGACTGGAAATCGCGTGGGCGGGGTTGACCTGCCTCGAGGGTTCGAATCCCTCCCTCTCCGCTTCAGTCAGCGACCGAGTTCGGCGACGACCTGTTCCGCTGCGCTCCTGTGAGCGCGCGCGACCTCGAGATCCCACTGGCCGCCGTCGCTGAACGTGATCGTCAGCGGTGCGGCGATCTTGCCTTCGCCCGCTTCGATGGAGACCACGTCGCTCCTTGGGACCTTCGCGACGACCTCGTCGGTCATCTTGAGCTTCATGAGGCCCTGCTTGCCCTTCACCAGTACGAGCTCGTCCGCGCTCAGGGCTAGGTAGGCGAAGCCGCCGAAGTCCGGCGTCTCGGCCGTGGGCCGCGGTGAGCCCTGCGAGATTCCCGCTCCTACGACGGACCCGACGGCGCCGCCGATCTCAGCACCAGCCACCGTGCTCATCGTCCGCTTCGCCTTGCCCCTTCGGTTCACCCACGCGCCCGCGACCTCGGGTGCGCCAAGCACGTCCGCAGCATCAGCCATCTCGCCTCCCTCACGAATCCGTCGCCAGTCCACGAACAGCCATACCGCATTGCGCCGGCCGCGGCCACGCAAGTGTCCGAACTCTTCCGCTTGATCCGGCGACCGCGACTCGGTTAGGGTCGGCTCGGTCCCCTCGATGAGACGCCCGACCGTCTTTTTCGCTGTGTCGCTCGCGCTGTTGGTGTACGTGGCGAGTGCCGCTGCCGCGGGGGTGGCCCCGCGGAAGTTCGACCGGAGCCATGCGTCTTCGTCATTGCGCGGCCTGGTGAGCGCGCTCGGCGGTCGCGGAGGCGACGCGCTGTCGGTGCGCTACGCGTACCTGCGCAAGCTCGACAGCCACCTGCAGGACCTCGCGACCGCGAACTTGACCGGCCGCAGCGGGTCTCGCCAGGGCCTGACCATGTCAGGCAACAGCGTGGCGGTGGACGTCTACGTGAACGGCTCGATCGACGAGGCCGCGGGGCAGCTCCGTGCCCTCGGGATGCAGGTGAGCGCCGTGAGCCGGGTCGAGCCGGAGCGGATGGTGGAGGGCTACCTGCCGGTGTCAGCACTCACCGACAGCGCGGCACTCGGCTCGACGCACGCGGTGCTCGCGACGTTCAGCGGGACCGACGTGGGCAGCGTGACCTCGGAGGGCGACGCCGCGCACCACGGCCCGCAGGCCCGGGCGCTCGGTCCGACCGGCGCGGGCGTACCGGTCGGGGTGATCTCGGACTCGATCAACAAGACCGGCGGAGGGGTTGCCGGCTCGCAGGCGAGCGGTGATCTGCCCGGCCCGGCCAGCTCGCCCGCGGGCTCCGTGACCGTGATCCGCGACCCAACGTCGGGCGGTACCGACGAGGGACGCGCGATGTCGGAGATCATCTTCGACGAGGCACCGGGCATCCGCAGCATGTTCTTCTCGACCGGCGGACCGGGGGCGGCCGGCAAGGCGCAGTCGATCAACGACCTCACCGCCGCGGGCGTGAAGGTGATCGCGGACGACATCTTCTTGCTCGGTGAGCCGTTCTTCCAGGACGGGGTCGTGTCCCAGGCCGTGGATGCGGCGCACGCCGCCGGCGTCTCGTACTTCTCCTCAGCCGGCAACCGCGCTCGCCAGAGCTGGGAGGGGACGTACACGCCTGCGGGCGGCAGCAATGACTTCGGCGGCGGCGACACGGTCCAGACGATGGGGACCCCAGGGTCGGGAACCCACGTGACGGTCGCCCTGCAGTGGGCCGAGCCATTCGGGGGAGCCACGACGAACCTCGCTCTCGACATCTACGACATCGTGGGCGGCACGCCGATGTTCGACTTCTCGTTCGACACTGACAACCTCGCCACCGGCATCCCGGAGGAGATCGGCAACTTCACCGCGGGCTCGAACCCGATCGGGATCGCCATCCGGCGCGTGGCGGGCTCCGGTGCCCCGTTCATGAAGTACATCGTGCACGGGCCACCCACGTTCACGGTGGCCGAACATCCCACCAACTCCAACACGATCAACCCGGACGCCGCCGCAGCGAATGGTGCGTTCACGGTGGCGGCGTCGCGGTTCAACACCCCATCCTCCCCGGAGCCGTTCAGCTCTCGCGGACCGGTTACCCGTCTGCTCGACGCCGGCGGCAACCCGCTGCCCGCGCCCGATGTGCGGGCCAAGCCCAACGGCGACGCCGCGGACGGGGTGAACACGAGCGTTACCGGATTCCAGCCGTTCTTCGGCACGAGCGCTGCCACGCCGTCGATGGCCGGCATCGGCGTGCTGCTCCGCCAGACCAACCCGAGCATGCCGGTCGACGAGCTCTACGCGATCCTCAAGGACACCTCGCACACGATCGACTGCACTGCCACGGGCGGGGTGCCGGACGTGGACTGCGGCTTCGGCTTCGAGCTGGCCGATGGCGCGGTGCAGCAGGCGATGGACACGACGCCGCCCGGCGTGAGCGCCAACGTCCCCGCGGGTGGCCCGGGCGGGTGGCACGGCGCGCCGACCACCGTTACCTGGAACCTGACCGATGCTCAGTCGCCGGTCGGCGTGACGAGCGGCTGCGGGCCCACGACCGTTTCCACCCCGGGGGTGACCAACCTCACCTGCACCGCCACCAGCGCCGGCGGCACATCGTCGGCCAGCACGCAGGTCAAGCTCGACCTCTCGCCGCCCACGGGTCTGAGGTTCAGCGGGATCTCGTCGAAGCACTACCTGCCGTCGAAGCTGCCCAAGAAGGTCGCGTGCAGCGCGAGCGATCCGGAGTCGGGGCTTGCCAGCTGCAGCGTGTCGGGGCTCAGCAAATCGCTCGGCCGCCACCGGCTCAGGGCCACGGCCACCAACAACGCCGGCCAGACCGTCACGAAGACGCTCACCTACACGGTCGACTCGATCGGCGCCCTGAAGCTGCCCAAGCGCTTCAGCCTGAGCAGCCTGTTCAGCCGCGGAATGCCGCTGACCATGACGGTGGGGGTGCCGGGCACCACCGTGTCGGCCAAGCTGACCGGCTCGAGCACCGCCGCCCGCACCGTGGTGCTCGGCGCGGCGCGCAAGAAGGCGAAGAAGGCCGGCAAGCTGCACCTGACCGTTCGCATCAACAGCGCGGGCAGGCGGCTGCTCTCGTCGGGCAAGGTCAAGAGCATCAAGCTCACAGTGACCGGCAAGGCCAAGGGCAAGACCAGCACGCTCACGAAGAAGTTCAGGCTGCGGCACTAGGCCGCTGACCGGCTACGCGGCGACGGTCGCGAGCGACTCGACGACCGGCAGCACCAGCGATACGCGCGGGCGCTCGCCGTCCACGATCGTCACGCGGACGATCGCTCCGCCGTAGTCCTCGGCGCGGGAGTCGGCGCTGCGGACCAGGTCGCCGACCTGCACGGCGGGGATGCCGCAGGCGGCGAGGAAGCGGCGCAGGTCGCGCTCGCCGCCCTCGCGGAGCTCGAGCTCCTCGATGCGCTCGCGCGGACCCCCGGCCTGAGGGGCGATGCCCTCGATCGGGCGCAGGATGCAGGCCGCCATGTCGTCGGGCATGTGGTGCACCTCGGCGCGGAACGACTCGATCAGGTCGTACGCGGTGGGCTCGCCAGGCAGGCTCTCGAGCAGGTCGGCCAGACGCTCGCGGCCGAACAGCTCGCCGTCCACGCGCGCCTCGGCCAGGCCATCGGTGAAGAAGCACGCGAGTGAGCCGGCGGGGAGCTTGACGGTGGTCTGGCGCATGCCGGTGCGCTCGCCAACGCCAATCGGCGGAGCGGAGCAGGCCACGACCGGGTCGTGAGCGGCGTGGCCGAGCAGGATGGGCGGCGGGTGGCCGGCGCACGAGAAGGTGAGGTTGCCGGTCTCCGGGTCGTAGAGGGCGACGGCCGCGGTGGCGAAGCCGGCGGCGAGGTTGTGGTCGAGCGTCTCGCCGGCGAGGCGGATCGCCATGCGCGGCTCGAGGCCGGTCTCGAGGTAGGCGCGCAGCGTGTAGCGCAGGAGCGCGGTGCGGGTGAGCGCCTCCTTGCCGTGGCCGGCCACGTCGCCGAGCACCAGGCCGACGGTGCCATTCTCGAGTTGGAAGATGTCGTAGAAGTCGCCGCCGGCGCCGGGGCCGTCAGCGGGGCGGTAGGCCACGGACGCTGCCAGCGGGCCGATGTGCTCGGGCACCTCGGGCAGCAGGGCGGTCTGAAGCAGGCCGACCTCCTGCTCGAGCCGGCCGCTCTGGCGGCGCAGGCGCCGGGCCCGGACGGTGACTGTTGCCCAGGCAGCGATGGCGGCGAGGAGGAGTGCCGCCATCGCCCCGATCGCGGCCTTCAACGGACCGGGAATCACCTGGACGAGGTCGTGCACGGTGCGCGTGACGACCGAGACCTTCACCCCAGAAAGCGGGTTGCTCGGCTTGCTGTGCTTGGCGGCGGGCTGCTTGCGAGTGGCGGCGGGAGCGGTGGGCGCGACGCCGACGGGGCCCACCGGCCGTGTGACGGGCGCGATGGCGGCCGGCGCGGTCGTGCGAGTGGACGGACGACGCGTCGTGCGGTTGCCGCGAGAGGTCTTGTGCTTGGTGGGCGCCTGCGAGCCGCCGCCGGTCGTGGTGGGCGTGGTGACCGGAGTCGGCGAGCTGCCTCCCTGCGGGGTGCTCGAGCTCGACGGGCTCGTGGTCGCGCCGCTGGCCGGGATGGTGGGCGTCGTGGGAGTCTGCGCGACGCCGTTGCTGTCGCCCTTCTTGTGGGTGAAGTTCGAGCCGCCGTTCCCGTGCCCGTGCCCGCTGTTCGAGCGCGTGTCGGGGTTCAGCAGCTGGTTGCTGCCTGACTTGCCCTTGTTGACCTTCTGCGTGAAGCCGCTCGAGCCGCCCGAGTCGTTGCCCGGGGACCTGACGGCCGGCGTCTGCACCGGGGCGGGGGCGGGCGCGGGGGTGCTGGTGGTGGGCGTGGTCTGGCCGGGCGCGTTCAGGGACGGGAGCTGGCCCGGCGACGTCTTGCCGGAACCCTTGTCGGCGAGTGCGGGGGCGGCGGCGAGTCCGAGCATGCAGACGCAAGCCAGAACAGCAGCCAGCCGGGACGGAGCGGAGGGCATGCTCACAACATCGAACATACGTCGGCGGATACTTAGACCCAAGAGGGGTATTCGACATTTGTTCGATACAGCGGCCGAAACGCTCAAGTCCTTGCAAATTGCGGAAAAACGGCCTTGTTGCCCCAATGGCGCGTTAGCTGTACCTTTTGAGCAATGGACCGCAGCGCCGCTGTAGAGGCCATTTTCGAGCGCGTCCAGCCGCCCACCACGTTCGAGGAGACTGTGGAGCGCCTCGGCACGGCCATCAAGCTGGGCCTGCTCGCTCCCGGCAGCAAGCTGCCGCCCGAGCGCGAACTGGCGGACCAGCTCGACATCTCGCGCTCGACCCTGCGCCAGGCACTCACCACCCTCGTGCAGAGCGGGCATCTGGTCGCGGCTCGCGGACGCGGCGGCGGGACCTTCGTGGCCGATGAGCCGCCGCTCACCGTTCGCCCGATCCCGGAGCCGGACAAGCAGCGGGACGCGCTCGACTACCGGGTGGCTATCGAGACCGGCGCCGCGCTGCTCGCAGCCGAGCGCTCGCAGCCCGAGGATCGCGAGCGCATGCGCGAGCAGGTCGAGGCGATGGCCGCCATCGGCGAGAACTATGAGCAACTCGTGGGCGAGGGCTTCGAGCCCTACCGGCGCGCGGACATCCGCTTCCACATCGCGCTCGCGGAAGCGGCGCACTCACACCGCCTCGTAGCGGCGATGACCGAGGTCCAGGGACAGATGAGCGAGCTGATCTCGCTGATCGCCCACCCGGAGGAAGTGCTGGCGCAATCGAACGCGCAGCACGCGCAGCTGGTGGACATGCTGGAGGCGCGTGACGCCGCCGCCGCGGTCGAGCTAGTTCGGAAGCACCTGGAGGGCACCGAGCACATTCTGCTCGGCCTTCTGCCCGCCAAGTCCTGATGTCTTGACTCCATCTGGGGGCCGGTCTAGGCTGGCGCCGGAGTAAAGGTCGGTTCAACGTACCAAGGAGGAGAGTCCGTGGACGCGAGCACCGCAGCGCGCCCGATGACCGACGACGAGAAGCGCCTGGCCGAGCTCGGCTACAAGCAGGAGCTCAACCGCCGGATGACCGGCTTCCAGAACTTCGCGCTGTCGTTCACGATCATCTCGATCCTGTCCGGGGCGCTCACGCTCTACGGCTACGGGATCAACTACGGCGGCCCGATGCAGCAGGCCTGGGGCTGGCCGATCGTGTCGGTATTCGTGATCATCGTGGCGCTGTCGATGGCGGAGCTGGCGTCCGCCTTCCCGACCGCCGGCGGCCTCTACTGGTGGGCCTCACGCCTCGGCAGTCCGGCGTGGGGGTGGTTCACAGGCTGGTTCAACCTGATCGGCCAGGTGGCGATCACCGCCGGCATCGACTACGGCGCGGCCGTGTTCACCACCACGCTGCTGAACCTGGTCTTCTCCTACAACAACGACAACCACCACATCATCTACGTCTACGCGGCGATCCTGACGCTGCACGTGCTGCTGAACGTCTTCAACGTGCGGCTCGTCGGGGTCCTCAACCACATCTCCGCGTACTGGCACGTGGCGGGCGTGGCGATCATCGCGCTGGTCCTGATCATCTTCCCGGACCACCACCAGTCGGTCTCGTTCGTGTTCACGAAGACCGTGAACAACTCGGGCCTGAGCGGGGTCGGCTTCTTCTTCGTGTTCCTGCTCGGCTTCCTGCAAGCCCAGTACACGTACACGGGCTACGACGCGTCCGCGCACTTATCAGAGGAGACGCACGAGGCCTCGGTTAGTGCGGCCAAGGGCGTGATCAACTCCGTGCTCGTGTCGGCGGTCTGCGGCTGGGTGCTGGTGCTGGCGCTCACGTTCGCGATCAAGGACCTCAATGCGGTCACCACCGGCGGCGCGTCCGGCAGCAGCACCTTCGCCGTCACAGAGCTGCTCGATCAGGCGCTTGGCAAGACCGGCGCCGAGCTGATGCTGTTCATCGCCGTGATCGCCCAGCTGTTCTGCGGCATGTCGGCGATCACGTCGGCATCGCGCATGCTGTTCGCGTTCTCGCGCGACCGCGCCGTGCCGGGCCACAGGATCTGGTCGCACCTCAACAAGGAGCACGTCCCCTCCTACGCCGTGATGTTGATCGCGTTCCTGGCGTTCCTGCTGGCGCTGCCGGCATGGAGCAGCAGCGCCTTCTTCGTCTACGCGGCGGTTACGTCGGTCGCCACGATCGGCCTCTACATCGCGTACATCCTGCCGATCATCTTGCGCTTCCGGATGGGCGACAAGTTCGAGGTCGGGCCGTGGAACCTGGGGCGCTGGTACAAGCCGCTCAACATCATCGCGATGATCTGGGTGGCCTTCATCTCGATCCTGTTCATCATGCCGGCCACCGACACGGCGGTC
>Ga0157372_10009093_pt1 | contig 10552 bp, 12 predicted proteins | sample C55metaG_FD_115307 | JGI IMG/M metagenome (GOLD analysis project Ga0157372, IMG submission 115307) | Corn rhizosphere microbial communities from Kellogg Biological Station, Michigan, USA - C5-5 metaG | ecosystem: Host-associated > Plants > Roots > Rhizosphere > Soil | place: USA: Michigan...
CGAGCGATCGCCGGCGGCCAGAAGCTTCGTATCGGAAGGTATCGAGGATGTGGCGGCCAGGCGAGCCGACGCATGGCCGAAGACTTGAATTCGCAGGTCCCTCTTAGCCGAAGGAATCGCGGCCAGTTCAGGAAGATCGAGCAGCCTTCTGCTTTCGCCCGGTAGTCGGATAGTTTGGTCCGATCGCTCTCGGAGCAGCGCATACAGAACCCACAGAAAGAGTCCCAGCACAATACCGATGCCCAGGTTAATCGGAACCTTCGGCTGATACCGCGTAAGTGGCGTTTTTGCCGGATCCACAACCCGGATATTACTGGTCTTCAGCGCCGAGGCTACTCCTGCCTCCTTCACTTTCTGCAGCATGGACTGATACAGGTCCCGGTTCGCATCGGCCTCCCGCTTCAAAAAGTTGTAACGCACCTCTTGCACATTCTGGTGCGTCACCCGCGCCACCTGCGCGCCATAATCTCTCGCACGTAGTTGCTCTCTACCGATTGCCGCCAGGTAATCAGCCTGGATTCTATGGAGAACCACGTTTCGTTGCGTCTGGACGGCACTTTCGAGCTCTTTGATCTGGCCTTCGAGCTGTGTGACTTTATAGTGCTTAGGCGTCAGAGTAGCCCGCAGTTCCGCCAGTTGTCTGCGGAGATCTGTCAGCTTGCTCAAGTAATCCCGCAGGCTGGCATCGTCCACCACCTGGGGAAGTGATTCACTCGAGCTCGAGCGAATCAGCTCATACTGCGCCTGCTTATCCGCCCTGGTCGATCTCGCCTGCTCCAGATCTTGCTGAATTTGCCTGAGCTTGTCGATATCCACGTTCTCATGGGTGGCACCTGTGGTATTCACGTAGAGCAGACCGGAGCGCTGAGCATACTGTTGCAGCGCGTCTTCCGAGGCTTCGAGCTTTCGACGGAGACCCTCGAGCTGGCCTGCCAGAAAATCCCCGGTTCGCGAGACGATATTGAGTCGGACCCGGTCGAGATCGTTTATATATTCTTCTCCCAGTGCATTCGCTGTATCCGCCGCAATCTTGCCGCTCGGGCCGTCAATAGTGACTGAGATCAAGCTCGATTGGCCCTCTACTTTGACTTTCATCGTTTTCAGCATCTGCCGAATGGCCGGCTCTGCCGATTCGTCGTGCGAGGTACCTCGGAATAGTCCACCGAAGCCACGATGCTGTTGATAGTCCGATTCACTGAGCTTTGGGGCGAGTACAGCCACCACTCGATCGGCGATCGACTCACTCTGGAGCAGCTTGGTCTGTGTCTCAATGAAGGTATCAGGCGTGGCAACGGCGGTATTCGGATTTAGATCCCGGCTGTTCATGAAGTCTTCGTTTACCCCCATCACCTCCAGAACGGTCCGTGCCCGGTAAGTGTCGGGCCACGACTCTGTCACCACCAGACTCGCCAGAATTGACCCCAATAAAAAAGCCACAAAGGATCGGCGGTGACGGCGGAAGAATACCGAATACTTAACGCGCTCGGCTGTCTCGAAACCGGGCGTTTCTACCGCTTGGATGGGCGGCAGGGCGCCGAATTTGACTAACGGAGCACTCGCCTGATTCGCCCTTCGACCTAGCTGTCTATTCTGCTGCATTTTACCCTCGGATCCGCTTTCTACCGGCGCCAGATTACTAGTCCGGTACCCATCTGAATGGCCATCTCGATAGCCCGCATACTGGCTGACTTTGGCAGATTGTTTGGAATGAAAAGAATGTCGTCTGCATGCAATTGCATATCTGGAGCATCTCCCGACAGAATTCTTGGTACGTTACTGGTTACCTCAACCCGTTCAGCCTTGCCTTTTTCTTCGCGGAGCACTTTGGTCTTCTTGGCAGACGCGGTCGGTTTCATGCCGCCCGCGAGCGACAGAGCTTGCAACAGCGAGAGCGATTCGCGGTCATTGAGAACATAGCCGCCCGGCCGTTCTACTTCGCCCATGACGTACACCATCTGTGCTCGCGCGACGGTCACCACGTCCTCGCTCTGCACAAGGATGTTGTCCGCCGGAGTTTTTGCTTCCATCACATCGTGCAACCTTAAATGGACAATGCTGAATCTCCCGGAAGAATCATCGATTGCATTTTCCAGCGGGATTTTACCTTTTGCCATTTGACGCGTCACGGTGATTGCGCTGCCCGCATCCGGCGCGAGACCTCCGGCTAGCGATATGACCTCCACCAAGCTTTTCGGTCCTCGGAGTTGAACCACTCCCGGCTTGTTAACTGCACCAACCACCGACACCGGCTGGCTTCGGTAATCTGAAACAAACACGGTCACTTGCGGATGCTCGATGTACGTGGCGAGCCGCCTTGTGATCTCACGCTCCAATTGCCCCACAGTCAGTCCGGCGGCCTCGACCGTTCCTATGAGAGGCACACTGATCGAACCATTGCCGGATATCTGGAGGGGCTTATCGGGTATTTCATCCGCCTGGAACGCACGGATGGTGATCTCATCCTCCGGACCAAGAACATATTCGGCCTTTCGTTCCGGTTTGGTCGCTGACTCGGCAGACTGTATCCCGGTGGAACCGGTCATGCTGTTGATACCGGCCAGCCGATCCGATGCCGCCACCGGCTTCACTTGCGAAAGCAGTGGCGTGGCCGCTATCGCAAAGATAAGTACTTCAAGGTAACTCTTGAATGGGATTCTCATACTGCTCACGACTTTCTGAACAGGCATCACGCAGTGGTTTGCCGCTCACTGCGTGGTAGGGGCATTCGCTTCCCGGAGGAACTGTTGAACGTATGTTCGTAAGTCCCCCAGCGCTAATATAAATGCCTCCAGGCGGCGATCCAATGTAACCACGTCGCTGAAGTTATATCTGTTGGACAGCGTCGCTGAGACATCTCTCATTACTGCGGCACGCGTGAACTCCGACACGCTCCGAGCTCCCTGCGCGTTCACAGTCTTGAGAAGGTTCTCATATTCTCTTTCTTCCAAACGGAAGGTTACGGCGTGTGATCTTGGTTTCAAGGTAATTGACAGTCCAGGTTAGCGGTTAATCGACAGGAAGCGCAGCCAGGCAGGCTGGCCAAAACTTTGGACTCCTACACACGTAGCATCGGGCAGTGCCTGCCGCTTTAAGCTGTGCGTGGCGTCTCAGGCCAGATGACGTACTGTCTACCGGCTTGTACGATAGCCTCCGGCTCAATCTGGACACGAACTGATCTCTGGAGCAGGGTTATCGAGAGGACGAGGCATCTCGAATTTCGAACCTCAACGACCAGCCCGGTAATGCCGGCCAATGGTCCGTCCAGGATTTTCACCTGTTGTCCCACTGTGAAGTACGGGCAGGGCTCAAGCCGGGCATTTGCGCCGATCGCTCGCTGCAGCGCCTCTATCTCCTCGCTGGCAACCGGAATCGGACTGTTCCCCGCCCGCAACACATCGATCACTCCCGGTGTCTGCAGAATCGGCAAAAGACGAAACCGTTCAGACCGGCAAAAGACATACCCCGGAAACAGCGGCAGCTCTACCTCGGTCACACGCTTCCCCCAGTTCCGCTTCTCGCGCATCAATGGCAACAAACACTCTTGTCCTTTTTCAATGAGTTGCAGGGCGACGGTCTTCTCATGTCGTGGTCGTACCCTGAATACAAACCACTGAGTGGTAACAGCAGCACTAGAACTTGGGCGGCGGCTTAGGTTAACGGATGTATTCATCTATGACTCGATCGAATGGTATTTATGAGGACACAGTCCACAGTAAACGTAAGCGGGCAGGGTATATCCAAGACGCCGGGCGCCTGAAAACACGTCGGTCGAGCAACTTCTCTACTTGCAATGCAACTACCGCTTCTCCTACACATGTTGTGATGCCATTCCAGATGCGCAGCGCCCGCTCACAGGGTTTCTTGTACTGACCAATGACCGGGCGGAGCTATCGCTATCTCAACAACCCAGGGCTATTCTCGAATGTCTTTGCCTAGCCGAATGCAACTGAAGGTGTGTTCAAATTGTCGTGCGGATGCAGCGCTCTGTCAACGTAATCGCAATTAGCGCCGTACTAGATGTGGTACTCCGAACTTACACCCTTGGGCAATAAGAGCCGTATACCGCCAGGCGCCGGGCATGCTTGCGCAACTAAGAAAATCAGCTACTATCAAGTGAGCTATTCAGATTACTGAACGGTGCGTGACTAAGTACACCGTTTCGCAAATACGGCAACGGATCGGAAGAAGCCCGAGCAACCGCTTGCTGGCGCGCACGGCTCAGTTCCGAGCCACGACCGCAAGGGAGTGGTCCTGTTGCAATATATCGGTTAAGTTTTGAAAAGGACGACTAAGTTATCACCCTTGGGTGTAGGAGGTTTTTTGGCTGCAGATCACGTCCCGAACGACGGAAGGACATTGGAATCGCGGGTTGATGTCCTCAGACAGCTCGGGCATCATAAGAACAAGCACTCTGAGGATGAGCTTGGCGTGCTGGCTGATCTTTGCGCTGCATTCGAGGGGTCGAGCGTACCCATCGCTCAAAAGCTTGAGACTTTCCCTCGCCATGTCCGGAGGCAGGATTTAGCACGCTTCCTTGCGCGGTACGAAGTTTTCAAACTGGCTCTACAGACACACGGCAGCATTGTTGAGTGTGGAGTGTTCGCCGGAGGCGGACTGATGACATGGTCTCAATGTTCTTCAATCCTGGAACCCTACAACCATACGAGGCGAGTCATTGGATTCGATACCTTCAGCGGATTCCCGAGCGTTCATGAAAGCGACACGTCGAGCGGGCGTTCCGAACATCTCAAACCAGGATCATTCGACTGTAGCGCCTCGATCTTCGACGAACTCAGCCAATTGGCATCCATTCACGACCGGAACCGGCCCCTCGGCCACATCCGCAAAGTCGAGCTTGTCAGAGGAAACGCGTGCGACACGATTCCAGCGTATGTTTCTTCCCATCCACATCTGCTGATCAGCTTGCTTTACCTTGATTTTGACCTCTACGAGCCGACCAAAGCGGCGTTGGATCATCTCCTGCCAAGAGTGGTTAGAGGCGGCATCATTGCTTTCGATGAGCTGAACTCAGAAGACTTTCCGGGCGAGACGGTTGCTGCGCTTGAGAGCGCTGTATTATCCCTCGGCAGCTTACAGCGTCTGCCGCATGACCCTTACATCTCCTTTGTCTTAAAGGCCTGATGAGGCCGTCGAGGACGACGCGTCTGGATAACGAAGAGATTCCGAAGAAGAGAGCCGGTTCGGGGCGTGCACGATCCCGATTGTCTATATGATGAATCGCCATTTGCGGCCGCTGCTTCAAAATAGGCTTCTACACAACATCGTTACTCTTTATGGGGTACAAGCGTGTACATATCTGCTTCCGCTGCTCACGCTGCCATATCTTGCTCGTGTTCTAGGGCCAACGGGGTGGGGTGCGGTGTCATTCTCGCAAGCAATTGGTGCAACCATCGCAATTGCGGTCGAGTATGGATTTGATTTCTCAGCCACGCGAGAAACCGCGCGCCAGGAAAAAAACCGACACCAACTCGCTGAGCTGGTATCGGGAGTTCTGGCAGCGAAGATTCTGCTTTCTGTGATTTGCCTATGCGTAGCCATGACCGTTAGAAAGTATGCTCTCCACATCGCTCCGTCGCCGGCCCTGTTCTGGGCGAGCGCGATCTGGGGAGTGGCACAGGGAATCAACATGCTGTGGTTCTTCCAAGGTCTGGAACGGATGAAGTTGATGGGCAGCATCGATATCGGCGGAAGGATTCTGGCCACAGTGGGCATTTTCCTGATAGTCCACCGGTCATCGGACGGGTGGAAAGTGATGGCGTCGCAAGCTCTCGGCTGCATCATTTCGCACGCGGTAACCGTCTTTTTTGCGTTCCGGGAGGTCGGATTTCGCTTTCCTGCGCCGGCTTTGATCTGGAATGCGTTGCGGCTCGGCTGGCCCATGTTCATCTTTCGAGCCTCACAAAGCCTGTCGGGAACGGCGAATAGCCTCATCATGGGAGCTCTTGCTCCTGTTTCGGCGCTGGGAATTTTTATGGGTGCGGAGCGAATTACGTGGGTAGCGCGCCAGGCGTTATGGCCCATTAATCAAGCGTTGTATCCCCGGCTTTCTAAGCAGATGCAGAGTAGCCCAGATACAGCGGCTCGTACAGTGCGGTACAGCCTGGCGATCATTGGAGGCCTCAGTACGGCCTTTGCAGGCATTCTAGTACTGGGGGCCCCATTGATGGTCCGCATAGTGCTTGGGCCACAATATGAGGCGGCTATACCGACTCTCCGCGTTTTCGGACTTACGTTGCCGTTAGTTGCTCTTTGCGTAGTCTTGTCGTTTCAATGGATCTTACCGCTCGGCCTAGATCGCCAATTCAACTTCGTCGTGCTGACATCCGGGATAATAAACATCGTACTCGGTATCCTGCTCGTTCCGAAGTTGTCTCATTTGGGGATGGCGCTTGCATTATTCTTGCAGCAAGCGTACGCCTTGGCGGCATCGTGCTGGATTCTGCGGGCACCTCATCTCAATCCATTGCGGCGCGAAAAGCAAACGTTTGCTGGAGTTTTGGCCGACTGCGTCTTACAGGGAGACCGCGGCTCAAATTGAAAGCGTATTTCCACTTGCTATCTCGACTTGAACCCATCTTATCCACACACGTAGTACTAGATAAGATTAGTCCACTGCGGTACTGAACTGAAAACTATACCTGATAGGCACATTCAAGATAGATGTTAGACTCACTTGACCTTACAATAACTACTCCTCTATTATGGTTCCGATTACGATGACATCCCGCAGCCGATGGATGTGTTTGTGTGCCTGGGTGTTATGCCTCGTGGGACTCGCGGCATTCATGGATTCCGTGCCTGACCCGCCCGTTATAACATCGCATGCAAAAACGCTGCTTTCGGAAAGAACTGGACAGCCCTCGCAGGCCGGTGACACTCATTTAGTGCGAGACACAGCCGCGGTTTCCTATTTCGCACATCCCGCACTTCAGTTTAGCGATTCTTCCCTCGTTTCGGAGGGACTGAATCCTATTCTGTTGACCAGTGGTGCGTCTGATTCCTCGCCACCGAAACGATCGTAAACCCATTACGCAACCGGATTGTTGACTTACAGGCTGCTAGCTGTCCTCCTTTTAGTGGACGCTGCGCAGTAAGTTATAGGGGCTAGCTTCGCTAACGCAGTCGTTGTGTTCGGCTCACAGAATCACGGCGTTCAGCGCAGCACCTCGGTTACTGCAACAAAAATACTCTCAAAACATTTGCCCGGAGTTGGAGTCATATTAGTGCAAAAATCAAATACAAAAGTGGCGCTCTCGTCCGCCCACGGATTCACCGGGGCTTCGTGTCTCAAACTGGCAGACGTGACGACGAACGATATCACCGATCTTTCGCGTCTTTCAGTGGGCCCGCAGGTTGGTCGGGAGATTTACGATCTAATCGCCGAGCTCTATCCGATATGTCGAAGCATCACTGGGGACGGAGCCCGCGAGACCCTTTCTGTTATCGAGCGGCGGATTTCGCTCGAAACACACGAGGTGCCCAGCGGTACGCCCGTCCTCGACTGGACTGTGCCCAAGGAGTGGAACATTCGTGATGCTTACGTCGCAAATGCACGTGGAGAACGAGTCATTGATTTTCGGAAGTCCTGCCTTCATGTTGTTGGTTACAGCGCTCCAGTAACAGGCCGATTTCAACTGGCGGAGTTGAAGGAGCATATATTTACCGTTCCGGCGCATCCCGAGTGGATCCCGTTTCGCTATTCGTACTACAACGAGAATTGGGGGTTCTGCATGGCCCACCAGGACTTTGAGAAGCTCGAAGAAGGCGAGTATGAGGTGGTTATTGACTCTTCTTTAGAAAACGGCTCATTAACGTATGGCGAATGGTATTTACCCGGCAGCAGTGAAGACGAATTGCTTATTTGCGTACACATGGATCACCCCGCGATGTGCAACGATAATCTATCCGGGGTTGCCGTCGCGACGTTTTTGGCCGAGTTATTAGCCCGCGTTAAGAACAACCGGTTGTCGTATCGTATCATTTTCGTCCCTACTACCATTGGATCCATAACCTGGCTGAGCCGGAACAAAACCGGTCTCGGTCGAGTGAAATACGGCTTTTCGATGACGTGTATCGGAGATGCCGGAGCATTCACCTGGAAGGAGACGCGTCGCGGCAACGCCGAAATTGACAGAGCAGTAAAGTGCGCTCTTCGCGAGAGCGGCGAGAAATACGATCTTTGGGGGTTTACGCCATTCGGTTTTGATGAGCGGCAATTCTGTTCGCCGGGATTCAATCTGCCATTCGGATGTCTGTTTAGAACGTATTCTCACCAGTACCCTGAAAACCACACGTCCGCCGACAATCTGGATCTTATGCGGCCGGAGAAGCTGGCGGGCGCTCTGGCACTTTGCGTCGAGATTGTGAAAATCCTTGAGGGGAATTACAATTATCTAAATGCGAGTCCTGAGGGCGAACCGCAATTGGGCAAGCGCGGTATCTATCGAAAGATTGGAGGACCGATACCGCAGGAGCATCTCGTCCACTTATTTTGGGTTTTGAACTACTCTGATGGCGAGCACTCACTTCTGGATATTGCCGAGAAATCTAAGTTTGCCTTTTCTGATGTGCGAAAGGCGGCCGATATCCTTTTGGAGCACGGCCTTCTCATTCCTTGTGATGGACAATTCTGAGTTGGCTCATATTGGAATAGGCAGCCAGTGCCATCAGCGGATCCGGCGCAGATCTGATCGTCACGCCTAACTGCAGATGTCGGTAAGAGAGCAGAAGCCCGTTATCGTGCGTCTGCCGTGAATCGGGAGTCGGTGAGATCCTGTGCTCGCCGGGGGACAAGCCGTGTTGCGCAGCGCCCGTCATATCGCTTCCTCTCTTTGTGGCATTCTTTTGTGTGAGGCGGCGACTCTTCTCCGTCACTTCACACGAATGATCACGGATCTCACGAGCGAGTTAGCGAATAACATCACGAGGTGCGAAACATTTATCATCATTTCCGGAACGGCGGTCGCGCCTCTCCTTTTCGGAGCGGAGCAGCAGAACAGGGATCGTCGCCTCTGGTTTGCGTACATGCGGCGCTGCGGCCAGACAACGAGCGCGATCCCATTGAGTTGAATATCGACTGGTGGATCGATTCCTGATCGAGCTACAGGCTGGATGCGCTGCTACTGAACGCGGGCAGCAGCATGGCGTTCTATCCAACCAGAGTCCCCAACCATCACCGCAGCCGATTCCTGGGCGATCGCGACCTGTTTGGAGATTTTGCCAAAGCCGCCAAGGCCGCGAACATCCGGGTAGTGGCCCGTTTGTATTGTCTTCAGATCGATTGCGGCCGCGTCAATCACTGGTGTAGCTCGGGGCTTGCTCTTTGGATTGAAGCCAACCGACCCTTTCACGTTTGCCACAGCTACACTCGTCCTGGTTGCGGCCGCTCTTCTGGCAGGTTGTGTGCCAGCATTGCGCGCAGCCAATGTTGATCCTACAGAAGCCCTCCGACCTGAATAAGAATCCAGTCCAATTGTGCGACCCAAGTTGCGCAAACCAGGGATGAAGTTGAAGAACTCGTCTGCGATGGTCAGACCCGTTCCGCAGGGAACGACAAATGTCCGCTCCCCTCGACGCGATCGTTTATAGCGCGTCTAATCGCGTCATTTTCTCGCAGAGTCGCACACATCTCAGTGAGAAGAGTTTTCAACAGCATCCAGGGTTTGCGCACGTTTCCCAGCACTGCTCAGTTTCCGAGAATTCAGAGTTGCAGAAAGGCGTTGCTTTATTCAGAGTGTTGGGGATACATTTACGCAATGCGAATTGGATACGTCCGCGTGTCGACCAACGACCAGGAAACGGTCGCGCAGGTGACGTCCCTCGAATCTGCTGGTCGCGACCGCATCTATCGCGAGAAGGCCTCTGGCGGTCGGCGAGATCGTCCTGAACTCCACAAACGTCTAGATCAGCTCCGTAAAGGCGATGTGGTCGTCGTGTGAAAACTAGATCGACTGTCGCGCTCGCTTCGGGATGTGCTCTCGATCATGGAGGAACTAGCCGAGGCGAGGGCCGGTCGAAGTCTGACAGAAACGATTGATACAACAACACCAGCCGGGCGGATGATGATGCAAATGATCCAGTTTTGCGGAGTACGAACGCGCCATGTTGCGGGAACGCACGAAGGCTGGTTCGCAAGCTGCACGCAAGGAGGGCCGCATTGGTGGGCGCCGGTCCAAGCTTACGCAGACGCAACGGCGGGAAATCATTCGGCTCGGGAGAGAGGGCAGAAAGACAGCGTCCGATGCCGCAAGGCTATTCGACGTGCATCTAGCTACCATTTCACGTCTGCTATCCCAGGCGCGGTTGAGTGGCAGAGGAAATGTCTCGACTGGCTCAGAATGAAGATCCGCTCATTTTGCCGATTTCCGCGGAACGAACGTGCCGCAATAGACCGGACGAACCTCGCCGGGCTGTACTGCTCGATTGCCTCCGCGATGACCGGCACGTAATCCTTCACGATCGGCCAGTGGTTGTTCCAAACCCGACATTGGGGATGCGAAGAGGACCCTCCGCCCGGCAGTTAGCGTTACCG
>Ga0157372_10009094_pt1 | contig 10552 bp, 5 predicted proteins | sample C55metaG_FD_115307 | JGI IMG/M metagenome (GOLD analysis project Ga0157372, IMG submission 115307) | Corn rhizosphere microbial communities from Kellogg Biological Station, Michigan, USA - C5-5 metaG | ecosystem: Host-associated > Plants > Roots > Rhizosphere > Soil | place: USA: Michigan...
CGACGATGAACCGTCCGGTGTTGTTGTTGAAGGTTGGGTCGAAGTTCAGCATGATGTCATGCTTGTCCACGAACGGCGTTACAACTTCATAGCGCATGCCGAGATTCAGTGTCAGCCTTGAGCTAGCCTTCCAATCATCCTGGAAAAAATATCCTTGCTCCCAGTTATGCACGTCCATAATAGGGCGCGCACTGGGAACGAAAACAGCTCTCGAGGCCGGCAATCCTAAAAGAAAATTGGCAAATGGATTCGTCCCACTACCTCTATAGGCGATCTGGCCTCGTGGATTACCGCGCGACGCAGCGAATCCGTCCTGGCCCACATTGCGGACGAAATCAGCGCCCATCTTGAGATTATGGTTTCTGATGACCCAGGTCATGGTGTCGCCAAATGTTGCGAGGTACTGGCTGGTCTGACGTTCGGTGTTGCGGTCGCCGTTCCGGCCGAAAGCAAGAAAATTGCCTTGCATATTGATGAACGGATGGCCATGCGTAGAAAGTTGCGACTGCCCTACTACTGCCGCATACGCATCGATTGCGTTTTGGTCAAATCCAATACTAGAAAGAAAACTTTGCAGTGTCGTGTTGCTGTGAGTAAAGCTGGTTTCGCGATTGAACCCGCCGCGCGCCTCGTTAATCATGGTGTTGCTGAACATATGTACGTATGAGAAGGACAAAGTGTTGTCGCGAATGTCTCTCTGAGCAAGACCGAGTCCAGGCATTGGGTTGTATACAGGTGTAGATCCGCCCACCGACGCTTGCGCATTGTAAACGCCATAGATGTGGTCCTTATCTGAGAGATCATGGTCGATTCGCAGGTCGCCCAAGTCTCGCGTTGAACCGCCGGGAACCAAGGTTTGAAATAAATCTCGAATTCTGCCCTTATCCGTCGTGGCGGTATCTATCGCGACCGACGGGCTTATCTTTGGAAAATAGAGGTCAATGAGTTTCTGCGTGTACGGGCTGAGCAAGCGAGGGGGAATGATCACGAATTGAGCGCCCCCGCCGGTACAATTTGGCCATCCTGAGCAGTAGGTATCTTGATCGATCTCGGTCTGCGTGAGACTTACGCCAGCAGGAACGTTGGGAAGTAATGACGGGTCCGTTGTGAAATCGTTTAGTGCTGATGGAACCACCAACGGCGAGAAGTCCCCCTTCCATAACGACGGGTGCGGCAGCTTGTTGCTCGAGAAGGGAACCGGCGCACGGTTGTAGTTCCGCTCATATGCCATGAAGAACCAGGTCTTCTTCAGCTTGGGAATCGGGCCACCAAACGATGCGCCGAGATCATTTTCGTTGAAGTAAGGTGTCGGAAATTTACTCTGGAACTGAGTAGGTATGAAGTCTTCCTTCGCGATGATGTCTTGAGTCTGCCAAGCGGCGAGAGCAGAATTCTTGTTGTTATAAAACAAGGAACCGTGGAACTGATTTTCGCCACGCTTAGTAGTAATGCGGATGTTGGCGATTCCCGCATATTCTGCGCTGAAGTCATTAGACATAACATTGACTTCACTCACGGCTTCGAGAGACGGTTCGCTCGTGGTCGGCGAACCGAAGATCGTATTGGTCGCGCGTTGACCATCCAGCGTAAAGTTCGCGCCGTAACTCTGAAATCCCAGGAACTTAAACTCGCCGGCATCGACTCCCTGCGTGATATTCGGATTTAAGTAAAGGAACTGGTAAACGTCGCGGCTGTCGCGGGGAAGATCAATGACGGCGGTGCTGGTAATGGTATTGCTAATGGTTTGATCTGCGCTGTCGATAATCGGCGCTTCTGCCGTCACCACAACTTGTTCAGTGGCACTGGCAACTTTAAGGACCCCGTTGGCTGTTGCCACGTCGCTGCCGTGCAGGACCACTCCGGTGATGTTCTCAGTACTCATACCGGCAACCGTGAAGGTGACTTTGTATGTGCCCGAGGGCAAACCGAACATTTGATAATCCCCGCCCGAGTTCGTGGTTGTATGGCGAGTAGCACCGGTGGATACGTCAAGGATAGTGACGCTTGCATTGGGCACTACGGCTCCGCTGGAATCGGTCACGGTTCCTCTGATCGTCCCGAGATCCGTGCCCTGACCATAGGCAAACATACTGCTAAAGGTGACTAAGCTGGCCAGGACCACAAGATTGGCGAACAGGTAGCGCGGCTTCATAGGGGCTCCAACACGTAAGCAGAATTTGGCAACTCGGGACTTGTATCACGAAAAAGAAACGATCCGCAAGCAAAAAAATAAGCAAAAGCAAAAGAATTGGAAAGTATACGTAAGGCCAATTGTCGGAAATAGAAAGAGATTTGTTTGACCTGGGCCTAAGTACCTAATACACTCCGGGTGTTTATGCCCTCTTCCAACCACACCCGGCTTCTGGCAGAAGGACGACGCCGCAAAATTCTGGAATTGGTTGACCAGACCGGGCAAGTGACAGTCCACGACGTCGTTAAGAGATTTGCGGTTTCAGCCGTGACCGCACGGAGCGACCTCGATGCCCTCTCTTCAAATGGGGTGGTGCTTCGCTCCCACGGCGGCGCGGTGCGTTATGAGCCCACGCAGGACTATCCCCTGAAGGTCAAAGCGACCATTCACCGGCCCGAGAAGTCGCGCATCGGACAAGCGGCCGCGCAATTGGTGAAGCCTGGCGAGACGATCATTCTTGATTCAGGGACGACCACCGCTGAAATTGCCAAAGCCTTGATCCGCGGGAAACTGAAGCCACTGACCGTGGTTACCAGCGCACTCAACATCGCCAACGAATTGGCGGACGCGCAGGAAATTTCCCTGATTATGATCGGCGGTCTTCTGAGAACAGTTTCTTATTCTTTTGTCGGTCCACAGGCAGAAGCCATGCTTCGCGATCTACATGCCGATCGCCTGTTTCTGGCAGTGGATGGCCTTGACCTTACCAATGGACCCTGTACAACGGATGTGCTCGAGGCGCAGCTCAATGGGCAAATGATGGGGGTTTCGAAAGAGGTGACGGTGGTAGCCGATTCCACGAAGCTCGGACGTCGAAGTCTCTTCCGCATCGGACCAGTTGAGAATGTCCACCGGTTGATCACCGACAGTCATGCGCCTCAGGAATTCACTGATGCGCTGCGCAAAAAAGGAGTTGACGTAATTCTGGTCTGAATTTGTATTTTAAATCTGCGCCCGTGATCTCTCTCGAATATCTACGCAACCCAGCGAATCCCAACTTATGGTGGAGGTGTGCATGCGTCGCTGGCTGATGTGGATGGCGATGGTTGCTTTTTCGCTGCCAGTTTTCGCTCAGGACCGCTCGGACTGGCTTGCCAGCCTGCCCAAACAAAAAGATTATGTGCAAAAACGCGCGTCGAGCTATGACCGCAGCGGAGGGAACTTCGATCTGCGGCGCCTGGCGGCAGGCGAGACGTTGACTCTGTTAAACGACTCGGGTCCCGGCATGATCACGCACATTTGGATCACACTCACCGACGATAATCCCGACAATTTGAAAGCCTTGGTCTTGCGGATGTACTGGGACGGTGAGACGAGCCCCAGCGTGGAGGCTCCGCTGGGAGACTTCTTCGGTCTGGGACTTGGTGAATATTTTCTTTATCACTCGATCCCGCTCGCAGTTGGGCCCGAGCGGGCGTTGAATTGCTTTTTCACCATGCCATTCAATAACAGTGCGCGAATCACCCTGACCAACGAAAGCGATCACCAGGTCCATGCGGTTTTCTTCAACATTGATTATCAGATTTACTCGCATGCCTTAGCGAGCGACATGCTCTACTTTCATGCGCAGTACCGGCAAGCAACCCCCGCGAAAGGCGTGACGAACGAGTGGAAGAGCAATGGCGATCCGTTGGCGGATGAGAAGAAAAACCCCAGCGGGGAAGCCAACTACGTATGGATGGAAGCTCGCGGCCGCGGACACTTCGTGGGCGTCACCATGTCGGTGCTGCAGAATCAGGACGACTGGTGGGGAGAAGGCGACGACATGTTTTTTATTGATGGAGCTGCGACTCCATCCATCAATGGCACCGGCTCAGAAGATTATTTTCTGGGAGCCTTCGGCTTTGGCCAGACGGCATTTTCTTATGATTTGTTCGGAGCTCCGGTGAAGGGCGGGCAATCCGCTGGCAGCCGTTCTTCGGTATACAGATTTCACCTCGATTCACCGATCCCATTTACCAAATCGATGCGCGCCACCATCGAGCACGGCCATGCTAACGTTCGCTCCGATGATTATTTCTCGGTGGCGGATGGATATCTGAAAAAGACACATCTGGCTTTTCCAATACTTCCTCCCTTGCACGAACGGCTGCCAAGGTTGTATCCGGTTGGAGGACCCGGTAACTCACAAAAATTGACGCAGTGATAGGTGTAAGGGGCTTAACCGTTCTTATCGATTCTGCCGGCGAGATGGAAGCATAAATCTACTGAGGGGAACACGTCCTCAATCGAGGGCTTCAGTTGCTTTCCGTTGCTCAAAGCCTGAATCAGTTCGCTGGCTTCTCCATAGAAACCTTGAATCACATCTTCTGGAGTTTCGCTTCCGGCGATTTCTTCCAGCAGCAGTCGGTTCTCGCGGTAACAGCGCAACGACCGCTGCGGGCCGAAAGGGCTGACGATCACCACGCGAAAATCTTCGCCTAAAAGTTCATATCTTTCTTCGACCATGCCGGTAGTGGGAAGAATATCAATTCGGCCCTGAACCGCGTTCTCGAACTGAAGATCGATGGCGTACCAGTGCGGCTCCGCTGAAATAAGCGCTCGAATTGCCCATTCCCTGATCTCGCCGCCGATGAAGCGCATAGTGTCCAAGGCGTGAATTGCAGTGAACCGGAGGAAATCGGGCTCCAGGCGGGCGTGTCGAAGCATCGCGCCATACACATAACGAAGCTTGCCCGTAGCCTCAGCCCACTTCATTCCTCGATTAAGAAAGGGCATGAACCGGCGATTTACAGAAACCATGTTGCTAGTCCCGGTCCTCTTGGCAGCTTCAACCAACTGCTGCACCTCAGCGATTGTTGCGCCCAATGGTTTCTCTACAACGCAGGGCATGTTCGCCTGTAGCAGTTTTATGCCAATTTCCGAGATACGTTCGACCGGTACAACAGCGATGCACACGTCTAACTTTTCTTTGGCAAGCATTATGTCGGCGTCCTGGTACGCACGGGCGAACCCATATTTTTGGCGAAATATCTGGGCTCGGTTTGCGCGAACATCGCAGGCTGCAGTAAGGACGAGCGCTTCCGGATGCTGCGCCGCATAACGAGCCAACGGAATGGCATGCCCCAGTTCTGAATGTTCGCCACAGCCGATCAGGCCCAATCGGATGCTCATGGCTGCGTAGTCTAGTTGAGTTCAGTTCCAGTCGCCAGAGCGGAAGAGTTTTCCGATGCTTGACAGTGCGTCCTATAATTTCCGTCTAATGATGCTGTCGAAGATTCTTCCGACATCAATAATCTTTTCCTTCAAATCAATTTGTTCAAGTAGCTTCTTTTTGATCTGCGCCTTGCTTCTGCTCTTGGCCACGCCGGTTTCTGCCCAGCAACAAATTACGAGACCGCGGCTCTTGATTGGCAAAGATGATCCTTTCACCGGTTTCACGATTCTGCGCGCCAGATACGCCGCCGGCATGCGTCCATCGGACGACATAGCAGGCTGGGCGCTCACTTATTTAATTACGGGTGACGATTCATTTGCGCAGCGTGCGATTGACGAGATGAGGCGAACGCATCCGCCAGATAAAGTCGGCTCACGCACCTACATGGATTATGTTCGTTGGTCGCTGGCTTTCGACTGGCTTTACAACTATAAGAATTTCGATGGAGCTTTGAAAGATCGGATTGCAGGTGAGTTGTTGAACGCAGCCGAACGCATGCTTCAGGACAACTCGCTGGATGACCCCTCGTTGGCGAGTTATCACAATTACGTCACACGTTTTCTGACCCTGGCCACGTTTGCACTTACCGCAATTGAAGGGCTTCCCTCGACAGAAAATCGGTCCGGTCCGCTGCGCGCGCGAGCTCGTCGTTCGCTAGACAATATTTTAGACATCAGCCAGTTCATTACACCTGAAGGCGGCTATCACGAGTCGATGGACTACATGCGAATCACGTATCTGCCAATGGCGTTGTTGGCCGAGCTTCGCCGCACCACCAGCGGCGACGATCCGGCGCGCCGGTTCACCGCGTATTCGCACTATGCGGACACGTATTTATTCAAAACTCTTCCCGATGGCACAACTTCCCGCCGTGGCGACAATGAGTGGCCGTACTTTCTCGCGCAGGACAATGACGTTCTCGGTTATATCGTCAATCGTTTCAAAGATCCCTATGCCGCGTGGATGTTGAGAAAAAGCGGCTGGGCGTCGACGTCGAACTGGTACATTCCGATACTGAAATTCCTTTGGGATGATCCTAGTGTTGCGCCGCATGACCCGGCGCTTGCGAGTGAAGTGGAACTCCCCCATCAGCATCTTTTCAGCGGCGTTGGTGATTTAGTGATGCGCAACGGCTGGGGCCCGGATTCGACGTGGATTGAGTTCACCTCGGGTCCGTATTTAGCTAAACATCAGCACCTGGACCAGAATCAGTTCACGATTTATCACCATGGATATTTGGCGATTGATAGCGCAGCCGACTACACGGAGACAGAGAGTCCGAACTACCTGAACTATTATCGGCGGACAATTGCGCACAACACCATGCTCATCTACAAGCCGGGCGAGCCGTTCTTCTGGGCGGAAAATCTCTGGCCCGCCGCTAATGATGGCGGGCAACGCATGGACTCATCCCGATTTTGGAATACAATCCGCAGTCGCGAGGACTGGGAGCATACGCGTGACCTGTGGGATACGGCGCGAATGGAAGTCACGGACTATGTTCCCGATGAATTTCAGTACGCGAAAGGTAACGCAACTCACGCCTATAATTCGTCTAAGCTGGATCTTTACACGCGAGAACTTCTGTACATTCCGCATACCAACATCCTGATGGTGTTCGATCACGTTCGCAGCAAAGATCCTTCGTACAAAAAAGTGTGGTTGTTGCATGGGGTCAAGGAACCCTCTGTTGCGGCCAGCGATCGCGGAACCGATGTGGGCCACGGAGGAACGTCCTACTCCGGCGCAACCAATTTCACTTTTGAAGACGGCAGCGGGCGCTTGCTTGTCCACACACTCCTACCGACTGAACACGAGGTCGTCAAACGCGGTGGGCCGGGATGGGAGTTCTGGACGCCCGGTGATGAATATGGAGGAGCATGGGGCACGGGAAAAAACTGGCCCATTGAAGGCGCGGAAGGCGGACCGCTCCCATCAGATCCTTATCTGAATAAAATGTGGCATACGTTCTGGGGCGCAGATGTCCAGCGCATAGAGCCTTCGAACATGCGACATGTTGTGCCCGGTTCGTGGCGGGTCGAAGTATCTCCAGCAAAACCCACCGACGATGACCTGTTTCTCAATGTGATCGAGATCGGAGAGAAGCACGGTCCCAGCGCTCGCAGAGTTGAGCTTGCGGACGGAGTGAATCTTACGGGCGCGATCGTCGCCGGCCAGACGCTTGCACTTTTTTCCACCATCGACTCGCCAGTTGTCAATGGTGAGGTCACAGTTCCAGATGTCGAGAGCGAAATTTTGATCGTGACCGGATTGAAGCCCGAGGCAAAATATCAGCTCGACCTTACCGGAGGGAAAACAAAGACCTGGGGCGGAGGATTGTTCCAGGGCGTTCACCTGTGGACGAGTACGGCAGATACCGACCGATCAGGTATCCTGCACGTCCCATTCAGCGGCCACAAAGATGGGCGCTTGCGCCTGCATTTGATCGATTAGATACTGTCGGAAAACAGGATTGCATGAACATACAAGTCTTCAAAGACAAAGCTTCTCTGGCCGCCGCCGCTGCCGGCCAAGCCGCAACCAGTATCCGGAAGGCGATTGCACACAAAGGCGGAGCGCGAATTATTGCCGCAACCGGAGCTTCGCAGTTTGAATTTCTGGACGCGCTGACAGCAATGCCGGATATTGACTGGCAGCGGGTTGAGATGTTTCACCTGGATGAATACATCGGGATCCCGCTGTCACATCCAGCCAGCTTCCGCAATTACCTGCTGAAACGCCTGATCAATAAAGTAGGAATAACCCGCTACCACTTGCTGGATGGACAGCGCGACCCTGCTTCGGTTGCCCGAGAAGTTGGAGCGCAATTGGCCAGCGCCCCAATCGACGTGGCATTCGTGGGCATCGGAGAAAACGGGCATTTGGCTTTCAACGATCCGCCCGCGGATTTCGAAACTGAAGATCCTTATCTGGTCGTGAATTTAGATGAGGCTTGCCGGCGCCAGCAGATGGGCGAAGGCTGGTTCGCGACGCTTGCCGATGTTCCGCTAACCGCGCTCTCGATGAGCGTGCGGCAGATTTTAAAAGCTCAAGAGATTATTTGCATCGTGCCCGACGCCAGAAAGGCCCGAGCGGTGGCCGCTTGTTTTGAAGGAGACATCAGTCCCAATACGCCGGCCTCCATTTTGCGCACTCACCCCGGATGCACTATATATCTCGACAATGACTCCGCCGCGCCGCTCACTTCGGCAAGAGGCGTCAATTAAAAGAGAGCCCGAAGACCCACTCCGTCCTGAGCAACGCCACGGCAGCTTAATTTGCCGTTGACAATTCCGGAGCTTTGCCGGAGAGTGGTAAAGCAAAAATATCGAAAGTAAAAGAAAGTATCAAATGGGAAACATCGCCCGTCATCTTATCTTCCTCCTGTTTTTCATAGGCGCAGCTTTTGCCGTCCGCCCCGGCGATTTCAAGGTAGTCGGCCCCGGAGGTGGCGGGGCGATGTTCAATCCAACCGTCAGCCCGCATGATCCGAATACCGTTCTGATTTCCTGCGACATGACTGGGTCTTATATCACCCACGACGGTGGGCAGTCCTGGCGAATGTTTAATTTGCGCGGAGTGGTCCGGTTCTTTGTTTTTGATCCGCTCGATCCGAAGGTGATGTACGCCGAAGCCACCGGTCTGTGGCGCAGCACGGACGCGGGCGAAACCTGGAATTTGATTTACCCGAAGCCATCTGCGATCAAATCGATCATGATGCGGTCTGATCATTCTGATGAGATCCTCGTCGCCGACCCCGATCCACTCGGCACAATCGCGGCGCTGGCCATCGATCCGGAAAATTCAAAAATCCTTTACGCGGCGGCGGGTGATAAGACCCGCGCATCGCTTTTCGTTTCACAAGATGCCGGCGAGACTTGGATCAAGCGGGAAGAATTGCCCGAAACGCCTCGACGGATTTGGATCGATCCCGGTTCGTCTGCTGAGTCTCGTTCCGTCTATGTTGGCGGACCGAAGTTTTTGGCAGTGAAAGACAGCGCCGGCGTCCGCAAATTTCCGGCGCCTGAGTCAGTCACCTTCACCGATGTTTCGTTGGGGTTCACACCTGCTCCCGTGGTTTATGCAACCTCAGAGAAGGGTGTGTTTACGTCGAAAGATGGCGGCAAAACCTGGCAGCAGCCTTCTTTTCCTGGAACCGGTGCGAAGGTCCGTGCAATTGCAGCCAGTCTCAAGCACGGAAATATCGCCTACGTTTCTTACAGTGATTTGTCGCTCGGTGGAAAGAAATGGATGGGAGTAGCGAAGACCGAGACTGCTGGTGAATCCTGGCAGCTGGTCTGGAAAGAGTCAGGCTCGGCGGCGCCAAATATTCACGACGCGTGGATTACTGCGGCCTTCGGATATGGATGGGGCGAGAATCCGTTGGCGCTCACCGTCGCCGATCAGGACCCGAATCTTGCCTACGGTACAGACCTCGGACGAACCATGAAGACCAGCGATGGCGGAGCAAGCTGGTGGGCCATGTATTCTCGCAAAGTGCCAGACGGAGAGTGGACAAGCACCGGTCTCGATGTCACCAACGTGTACGGCATCCACTTCGATCCTTTCAATTCCAAGCGTCAATTCCTTACGTATACCGACATCGGTCTCTTCCGCAGCGAAGATGGTGGCACGAGTTGGCAGAGTTCGACCGCCGGGGTACCACGAGAATGGCGGAATACGACTTACTGGGTTGTATTCGATCCCAAGGTGCGTGGCCGGATGTGGAGTGTGAATAGTTACACTCACGATTTGCCGCGTCCTAAGATGTGGCGGCACACGGACCCCGCAAAATTCAAAGGCGGCGTATGCGTTAGCGACGACGGCGGAAAAACCTGGCGTAAATCGAACACCGGCATGGACGAGACCGGCGCTACGCACATTTTGCTGGATCCGAACAGTCCGACCGATGCGCGGGTCTTGTACGTCGCCGGTTTCGGTCGCGGAGTTTACAAGAGCAGCGATGGCGGCAAATCCTGGGCTTTGAAAAATCAAGGAATCACCCAGAAGCAACCGTTCGCGTGGCGTTTGTCGCAAGCTGCCGACGGCACTTTGTACGTGGTGATTGCGCGCCGCTCCGAGGATGGAAGTATTGGCACGCCGTATGACGGCGCCATTTACCGTTCTAAAGACGCAGCCGAGCACTGGCAGCCTGTGTCGCTTCCGAGCGGTGTGAATGGACCGAATGCGCTCAGCCCCGACCC
>Ga0157372_10009096_pt1 | contig 10551 bp, 5 predicted proteins | sample C55metaG_FD_115307 | JGI IMG/M metagenome (GOLD analysis project Ga0157372, IMG submission 115307) | Corn rhizosphere microbial communities from Kellogg Biological Station, Michigan, USA - C5-5 metaG | ecosystem: Host-associated > Plants > Roots > Rhizosphere > Soil | place: USA: Michigan...
CTGGTTGATCTCGCAGCGGATCGAATATCCCGGCCCGCCGTTGCCATCGCCGCGCGGGTCACCACCCTGAATCACAAAGTTTGGCACAACTCGATGAAACGTGATGTTGCGAAAATACCCGCGTTGGGCAAGCTGAACGAAGTTATCAACCGTCAGTGGGGCTGCTTCGGGGAGAAGCTCAATAGTAAACGAACCCTTGCTGGTAGTCACTAGGGCGCGAACGTTTCTGCCGATCCGCGCCAGCGCGCGCTTGTAGTCTGCGTCTGTGTTTCGTGTTTGCACCGTCCCTATTTCGGAGCTGAAATCACCGGCGCCGTTGGCTTTCAGCAAAGCAGCCGCCTGCCGGCGAATGAGATGGTCGCCGGATTTGAGACCTGCCTTTAGTTGCTCGTTTGCTGCGTCTGTCTTTTGTTTTGCGAGCGCGCCCAGGATTGCGAGAGCGGCATCGTTCGAGGGATTGCTCTCCGCCTGCGGCCACGCGGCGGCAAGTGCGCGAGTGTTTTCTTCAGAAGGCGGAAGATTACCAAGAATACTCGCGGCCGCCTCTTGAATCGTTATGTCGCTTTCCTTGAGCTGCTCCTGCGCCACAAGTTGGAGGTCTTGAGGTTTGAAAGCGGCCAGTGCACGCAGGACGTCGGGGATTGCGTATTCAGAATGAACTGCGACGAGCGTGTTTATAACGAGACCCGAGTTGCGATAATCGAGCATCGCACGCAGCAGCGACTGTGCCTGCGCGGTGAGCTGTGCTTTGTTCTTCACCGTTTCCGGCAAAGCTGCGATCTCGCCGAGGCCCGTAGCTATACCCGATGCAGAGCGCCAATCGGTAAGAATCGTTTCCTGAACTTTGCGTCTAGCCGGGTCACCCGTGCCGAAGCTCGCGACGTAAGCCGTTGGAGCGATACGTACAAATGCGACTTCCACTTCGGGCGCAGAGTGGTTGAAAGCCTCGGTTAGTTTGCGCAGCCAGGCCACGGCCTTGTGATCCTCGTTTTGACCCACGAGGCGCCCAAGCGTCGTCGCAATCTCGAGCACTTCGTTGTTCTCTGCCGCCAAGCCGTGGATCGTAATTCGTTGGCTAAGTATCTCGCCGTGCTTCAGAAGTGCGTCAACAGCTCGTGGATCTTTCAGCGAAGCGAGTGCGCGAATGGCGCTGACTCTGACTCGTGAATCGAGATCGGTCGTTGCGCGGGCCACAAGTGCGTCAAACGATTGTTTGTCTTCGGTTATTCCGAGCACGCGTGCGGCATTCGCGCGAACGTTAGCGTCGAGGTCTTTAGTCAGTAGTCTTCGTAATTCTTCGTTGCCGTCTTTCAATCGCAGCCGCGCCAGTGCGTTTGCAGCGTCCGAGCGGACGCGCGAATTTGAATAAGTCAAAAACTTAGCAATGGTTGGGCCAGCATCTGGCTGTGCGGCTCGTAATGCTGCGGTTATACCGAAAAGGATCGTTTGCGGATCGGAGGTTCCGCGTCGCTGCAATTCAAATTTGAGTGCGTCGACGATCGCGGCGCCGAGTTCACGTTTACGCCCTTGCTGATCGTTTGGCAGCACGCCTGCGATTTTGCCGAGTGCTTCGATTGCTCTGGCCCGGAGTTCTCCGGCGGCACTCGTGTTCTTTAGCGTTGTGAGCAGGGCGTTTGCGCCCGCTGCGGATTCAACTTCGCCGAGCGCGAACGCGGCCATTGAACGCACCGTTGCGTCAGGGTCGGTTTCAAGGAGCTTAGCAAGAGCAGCTACTGAACCTTCGTTTCCGATTCGTCCCGCAGCGAGTGCTGCGCGTCGACGTACTGCGGCATTCGGATTCGAAAGCAGGTTTCGAAGATCGTCGTCCCAGCGCCTCTCGTCTTCTACTTTGGTGATGAGCAAAAGCGTTGCGGGCGGGATCGACCGCCGTTTTTGACCGAACGTAGTCGAACATAGGGCGAGTAGGCAGATTAGTAGCAGGAGCAATGTTCTGTTGGGCATGGGAATGAATCATACCTCAACTTCTATTAGACAGGATTACAGGATTTATAAGGTTTGACCGGAGGGTTCGCAATCTTTTCAATCGTGAGAATCCTGTAATCCTGTCCAATAAAAAAGGGGCGGCCACTGCGAGCCACCCCTCCCCCAGCAATATCTGAAAATCAATTAACTCACGACACTCGAGACTGCGGGAATCTCTGTCGCCTTAGCTGCGTCCGCGCGCATGGCCGGCATCTTCGACGTGTCGAGCGGCTTCTCTTCGACCCTGGTTTCCTTGGTCGTGTCTTTCCGGGCCTTGTCAGCCGCCGTGGCCATTTGCAGCATCTTGCAACTACCTTCAAACATCGCCCCCTGCTCGATTATCAGCGAGGGAGTCTGAATGTTGCCGTTCACCTTGGCTGCACGGCCGAGTTCCAATCGCTGCGTCGCAATGATGTCGCCGTTGATGGTCCCGTGAATTACGGCCACTGCGACTTCGATATTTGCGTCCACCTTTCCATTTGCGCCTACGATGAGCGTGCCGCTCGATGAACTGACGCGGCCCGACAGGTGGCCGTCAACTCTCATCATGGCCTTAAAATTAGCTTCGCCGGTGACCACAGTACCGCCGCCCACGAAACCGCTAAGCGTGCCTTCTTTGATATCTTTAGCCAGCGTTTCACTTTCTGTCATTGCGCGAGAGCCACTCGCTGTCGGGTCGGCTGCCGGTCTGGTATCAACACTTGTTCCCTGATAGGACTGGTAGGTTTTTGGTGTTGAGTAATCAGGAATCTCCTGTTTGTGGCTGGAGTGGTCGTTTTCTTCCTGATCTTTGGCGTTCTTTCCTATCCTGAGCATCTTATACCTCCGTAAATATGGGGGCGCGGAAGTTTAGTCACCGGCCGGGAGCATGAAAGCAACGAAACGACGCGCTTGCCTTTTGTCGTGGATTTGTTTCTAGCACTGGAACGCTAGTACGAATGACGCCGCACAGAAGCGGGCTTCCCATGATAGACAAAACGCCCGCTCGGTGTCTAGCTTTGTAACAATTTTATAATTCGTGGCAGACTGAACGCATAAAAATGAGGACCGAGAGCAGGATCAAAACCAAGTTACTACGCCGCATCGGTGAAGCAATAGCCGATTTCGGCATGATCGAAGACAACGACCGCGTCATGGTCTGTTTGTCCGGTGGGAAAGACAGCCACACGTTGCTCGATCTTTTGCTCGACATTCGACGGCGTGCGCCCGTGCGTTTCGATCTGTTGGCCGTCAATCTGGATCAAAAACAGCCCGGATTTCCCGCAGAAGTGCTGCCTGCTTACCTCAGTAAACTCGATGTTCCATACCGCATTGTCGAACGTGACACGTATTCGATCGTCAAACGACTGGTTCCCGAAGGAAAAACTTACTGTTCCGTCTGTTCGCGACTGCGTCGAGGGATTCTTTACAACCTCGCCGTCGAAGAGGGTTGCACCAAGATCGCCCTTGGACACCACGCCGACGACATCATTACGACTCTCTTACTGAACCTGTTTTACATCGGCTCTCTCAAGTCAATGCCGCCGAAGCTTCGTTCGACTGACGGGCGCAACACGATCATCAGGCCGTTGGCCTACTGTGCGGAACGCGACATCGCGGAATATGCCGCGGAGTGCCAGTTTCCGATCATTCCGTGCGACCTCTGCGGATCTCAGACCAACCTGAAGCGCGTTCGCATCAAGAAACTGATCGCAGAGCTCGAAAAAGAGATTCCTCACATCCGTGCCTCGATGTTGAATGCGCTTGGCAAAACTGTTCCTTCACATCTCCTCGATCACGAACTCTTTGACTTCAAAAAGCTCAGCGCCGCAACCGGAGACGTCGAGGCCGAACTGGATCTCGCAATGGGCCACACAGATACCGATTTAACCCCTACGCTCATTTCCCTGGGCTGATCCTTTTTGTGGCTTTGTTTGTGCTTTTTTGTGGCTTATGAAGGAATTGGATTTCAGCGAGTTTCCACCAGGCACGGTGACTGAATACACGACGCTGGTCTGTCTCGCGTGCATCTTCGACATCTTCACAAAACAGATCGGCCTCGCGCCTCGGTCCGCTTATTCCGAAATCAAGCGTTACAGCCCGACTGTCGAAGAATTGACGTCGAGGAAAGCTGTGCGCCCATTCTTCGATAGCGACGAGAAACATCCGCGCTGTCCGTATTGCGACGCGGCGAAACGCTGGCACGCTCGTTTGGACACGTACGCGATCGAAGGCGGCAAGACCACCGACGCTCCGCGCCGAAAACTCGTCAAGAGCGTTGAAAAGAAGAAGGACCAGTTTGCTGTTATCGAATTGAAATCCGATCGTCGCAGTGCATTCTTCGACTGGCTCGACACTTTGCGAATCTCTTTAGACCTGAACGAGCCGGCATGGCTGTTGGACGCAACGAAGGCACTTCTCGAGAGAAAAGAACCAAAGCAGAAATGGACCGAGGTGTTTGACGGATTGCGGACCGTCCGCCCTTCGTCGCGTTTGGAAGAGGGTTGGGCGCGTGACGGCACGCGGCTGTTTCTCGCGCCGGCGCTTTACAACGAGAGCTTGTTGGTCCAATACCTCGTGAGCCGCTCGCACGAACACGGCGGCCGCACGTTGGAGGGAAGACTCACGTTAATGGAACTGATCCGTCGCATGCGCAAAGGCGGTTACCTGAGCACGCACAATATCGAAGCCACAGATCAGTTTGAGATCTTCGAGAAGCTCCTCGACGAAGTCGCAGGCTCCGGTCAGTTGAAACTCTATTATCTCGTCGACCGCCGCGAGTTCATCGACAAAGCCAAATCCGTCTACGCCAGCTACGCGTGAATTCTGTCACTGTTTACTGTTCTCAATACTCGTTGCCAGCACGTCGTTCATTGCCGCAACCGCCACGCGCTTCGGCACGCCCGGCAATTTGACTCCCGTAATTTCCACCGACGAATTACCGGCAATTGCTGCTGACCCGAGCCTGGCCCAGCCCTTACCCATGTCGATATAGATCGGTACTATCATGAGGAAATTATCCGACACGCCCGACTGCGTAATCTTTCCAGTCATCAGTCCATCCGAACTAACCTTGTACTCGAGACGATAAGCGGGAACCTCCGTGCCGTATACCCACTCCCTGAAGAACCAATCCATCCTGCCGTTACCCTCGATATCCATGTCCTTCGTCATGTGCTTTTCGACGGTGAGCTTGAATTCCTCAGTGGAGACGGGTTGGTTGTGATAGGTTTTGACGAAGTCTTTCATCATCGTCTGGAAGCGAACGTCACCGCCATCGCGCTGGTTGTACATCATCATTCGCAGCATGTGGAGAATGTAGGCGCCTTTGGGATAGATCAAAAACTGAGCAGCCGCGCCGGTCTTCCCGGTGTTGAGGCGATAACCTTGCGTGACTGGTCCAATCGTATATGGCTTGCGATCCTTGGTCGCGGGACTTGCCTCGGTTATCCGCCGTCTCTGATCTTCCCAGAAGTCGATGAACTTGTCGTTTCCTCGGATGAACTGAACATACAATGAAGCCGAGAACTCGGCAAAACCCTCGCTCATCCACTGATCGCGATAACTATCCCAGCCGATGATGTGGCCCCACCATTGGTGAGCGACTTCGTGTGGACCGACATAACGCCAGAAGGTGTCAGTGCCGCCTCGAGTTCCCAACAACTGAGCTCGCTGCGTAGTATCGATGTACGCAAGGTACGGCATATAAACCAATGTGGGCCATGCTTGTCCGAAAAATCCCGCTGGTTGTTGCGTCATCGCTATTCGCGAGTAAGGAAGTTTTCCGAAAAACGCGTTGTAGATGCGTACTGCGTTTTGCGCATCGGCGAGAGCAGCGTCGGCGATCCTTGTTGTCGAGATCGAACCGAGTGTGGTCATCGTATTTATGCCCGCGGCTTCGGCCCGCTCGATGTCATGCTGGACTTCTCTTAGTTCGTCGGGTATCTCAACATTCGCGTAAAACTCAACGTCGTAACCGCTCTCCTTGTCGGACACTACTTTCTTTTTGAATCTGCCGTAGTTGAAACCTGCCACGGCTAGTTCTGTTTGGCCGCTGGACCACTTAGCGACTGCGAGATCGCCCTCACGCGAGTCAGGAGCGGAAGGCGCTCCTGTTCCCACGAACATGGCGTTTTTGGGAAAACGAAAAGTCATATCGAAGGTCGCGCGATCTTCAGCGAAGAGCGTGTTTGCATTGCCGGGATACCAGGTTGAGCGCGGAATCAATATGAAGTTTCCGCCACCCGAGTCACGTATCGCATCGGAACCCTCGTACTGGACGGTGAGTTGAAACGTTTGGCCGGCCTCAAGTGGTTTGGGCAGGATTACTCCGAAATCGGCATCTTCGTCTTTATCTTCCTGAATGAAACCCAGATCATTTCCTTCAGCATCCTGCACGCGAGAGACGCGGAGCGCGCCGAAGAGTTCAAAAGGAACTACACGCGTACCGGCCATCAGGTTTTTAAACGTGATACGATCCGTGACTGCAAGCTGGGTGCCTTTGATAGCACCATCAATTTCATGACGTGTGATGTCGATGATCCGTCGATCTTCCGAGCTGGAAGCAGTTCCTTTCTTGAACTCCTCCTCACGATGAAAAGCAGTCCATAGTCCACCATCGCTTTCACCATAACTCGACAACGCGACTTCCTCAGGTGTAGCTCGAGGAACGCCCAACGGTTCGATCACGAAGACCAACTTGTTAAAGCGCTTTCCATCGATGAAGGCGGAGAAGTAACCTTCTCGACTCGGATTGTACAAATCCATCAACGTACGCAACTCGCGGTTGTCGTGGAACCGTTTACGCACCAGGTCCTGGTTATCGCGATAATATCCGCGTGCCCGGCTCGCTGCCGGCCCGCCTGTTTTCATCGTTGCATTTGGCGACTTCTTGATCTCTTCATAGGTCTTGTCAGAAAAACGCAGCACAAGTTTCGTGAATGGTTCGGTGATGCTCCCTTCACCGGTGAACATTTTGAGACTCTGTTTCTCAACCTCCATCGGTGGAGTTAATGAGAACTCTCCATCTCCCATAAACACCGCACCGGTTACTGTGCCTTCAACGGGTATGATGAAATACAACTCACCAGACTTTAAGGTGAAGTTGCCGGCGTCGCGCTTTAGCTGAAGATTGTTTACCACCGCGTAGTCGCCGGCGAAATCCTGATCATTCCGGGCGAGCTGCCTGAGCGACTGATAAATTGGATCAACGTTTCCCTTCTGAGCGGCGACCTTTACCTGCGCTTGAACCGTGGCGAGTTCGAGATGCACGTCGACTGCGGCGGCTTTGTCGTCTTCAACCCTCACATCCTCGCGGCGGCCGTCACTGAAACCTTTTGCTGAAACGCTGACGCTGTAGGTGCCCGCCGGTAAAGCTTCAACCTTGTAGCGTCCCTGGCCGTCGGTCACCGCGGAGAACGTTTGGTTCGTAGTCTGGTTTGTAATGGTTACAGTAGCACCGGGAATGGCAGCGCCTTTTGGGTCAGTGATCTTTCCCTCGATTCGTCCGCCTGCGGCGTAGACGGCGAGTAACGGAATCAAGAGGACGGTGGCGATCGGAACTAGCGGGAGTGGTTTCGTGAATTTCATCGAATACCTCGCAAAGGTTGGGTTAGGGAGCGCGAAGTCAGGCCCTACGTGGGTTGAGGCAGCATTATTGGATCTGACTTACATCCTGTCAATCCTGTAAATCGTGTTAATCCTGTGAAACTGACTTTAGCAATTCAGACGTTCGCGACGATAGTGATGCGTCACCGGTCGACGGCGTCCAATTCCGATTGCATTTCTCGAAATGATCAAAGTCGGCGGGAGTTGACGGCGTTTGAACTCGTTCGCCGGTGACTCGACGCGATTGAGGATGTCGTAAACGAAAGCAGGCTCGAAACCAGTCGCAACGATCTCCTCGGGAGTCGCCTTTTGCTCGAAGTACAGGCGCAGCACGCGGTCCAGTTGGTCGTATGGAGGCAGCGACTGATCGTCAAACTGTCCGGGCGCGAGTTCAGCCGAAGGGCGTTTCGAGATGATTGACTGTGGGATCAGTTCTTCATTCTTGTTCAAGTGATTCGCGAGCGCGTAGACCTCGGTCTTCAACACGTCGCCAATCACTGCGAGTCCACCGTTCGTGTCGCCATACAGTGTGCAGTAGCCGAGCGCGAGTTCCGACTTGTTTCCGGTTGAAAGGAGCAGGCGGGATTCAGAGTTCGAGATCGTCATCAGCATATTGCCGCGCAGCCGCGACTGAAGATTCTCTGACGCTGTCGAACGGTTTTCGACTGAGGGTGCCGGCAGATTCATCTGGTTGCGCAACACTTCGTAAGCGTCGGAGATGGGATGCTCGATTACGGGCATTCCCAGTCGACGACCGAGTTCGACCGAATCGTCAACACTTGAACGCGATGAATATGGCGACGGCATCATCACGCTCAGAACGTTTCCCGCGCCGATTGCCTGGCACGCCAACGCTGCCACTACCGCTGAGTCGATTCCGCCTGACAGTCCCAGCACCGCGCGTTTGAATCCATTCTTGCGCGCATAGTCGCGGATGCCGAGCACGAGCGCCGCATGGATCGTTTCGACGTCGTCGCCAGGCAAGCAATGTTCGTCCGCAACGTCGCAATCGAGATCGACAGTGCCGGTGAATTCTTCGAATGGCGGCGCTTGAAGGATGATCTTGCCGCGCGCGTCTGCGACGATGCTTGCGCCGTCGAAGATGACGCCGTCGTTTCCGCCGACGAGATTAACGAACACGATCGGTATCTTTGCCATCATCGCGCGATGGGAGACCATCTGGCAGCGTTGGCCCATCTTTCCTTTGTTGAAAGGTGATGCGTTGATTGAGATGAGAAGTTCGGCGCCTAAGTCGATCAACTCGTCGGCGGGATCATGTGTGTAGAGTCTTTCCCGCCAGAAGGTTTTGTCGTTCCAAAAGTCTTCACAGACCGCGACGCCGAGTTTTTGATCCGAGAGTGAAAAGAGATGTCTTTCCTGGCCGGGTTGGAAATAGCGCGGATCGTCGAAGACGTCATACTCGGGGAGGAGTGTTTTGTCTGCAAAACCGAGTAGCTCGCGGTTGCGAATCACGGCGGCGGAGTTGTAGAGACGACGTCCTGTAGTCAGGCCCGAGGGCCGCACCGTGCCCACGATCGCTGTAATTCCTTGTGTGACGTCAATGATCTTTTGGAGCGGGTCGAGTGCGCAGCGTTGCACGTCGCGATCGAGGAACCAATCGAGTGACGTATAGCCCTGGATGCAGGTTTCCGGGAACACGATGAGGTCTGAGTGTTCCTGTTTTGCCTGTTCGATGGCGTTAATGATGCGGGCGGAATTGGCTTCGAAATCGCCATTTATGGTGTTGATTTGGCCGATAGTAACGCGCATCACGAGAGATCGTGCACGTTTCTTTGATGGATAGCAAACCGACTCAGCTTACGATATATTCATCTCTGCCCGCCCTGCGGAGGGGTCGCATAATGGTAGTGCAGCGGTCTTGAAAACCGCCGGCCGAAAGGCTATGCAGGTTCGAGTCCTGTCCCCTCCGCCACTCAGGACAAGGGTCGCTGGAAGAGGTTCCGGTGGCCTTTTTTCTTTGCCAAGTCGTGTTGGTAAGTGCAAGAAGATCAAAGGGTTGGCGAAGGTTTGCGGTGAGAGTTTGATCCTTCCAAGTCGAGTTCGAACACACGAAATTCAGCAATTTCCGCTTTTCGCTTGAATTTTGCTGTTTGAATAGAAAATACGCCTTTTTTGCGAGTTCTAGTAGGCGCACACCATCCTGCACATAATCATGCGCGGCGTTCTCATACTCGCCGATCTGATCCGCTAAACGCTTCTGAGTCTGTCGCCATTCGCGTGACTTACGTTCAAAGAAATCCGGTTCGATAAAGCCGTCAAGACGATCATCGTAGAGCTTATCAAGTCGGTTCTGTAGTTTGCTTTGTTCGTCCTGTAAACGAGCAATCGCATCCCGTCTAAACTTCTTCTCGTCTGCGTGACTCTGATGCAGGGCGTCTACGATCCAATCCATAACTTCATCATCGAACACAAGTCCTTTGAGTAAATCGGCAAAGCACGCTTCGAGCACTTCTTCTCGTGTGTAAGGTTCGGGGCATTTTCCTTTGTTACCTGTGCAGTGGTAATAAATGTATTTGCCTTTCTTCTTCTCGCCTACGAGGGCGCAGCCGCAATGCCCACAATGCACCAGACCTGAGAAGGTATACTCGTGTTTGGTTACTTTCTCTTTGGTCGAGTAGCGGCCCTCAAGAATCTCCTGTACGCGCTCGAATAGGGCGGTGGAAATCAGCGGCTCGTGACTGCCGCGATAGGTTCTGTTGTTCCAATCAAAATCGCCGGTGTAAACACGGTTTTGAAGCAATCTATGTACGTTCGATCTTGACATTGCCTGGCCTGTGCGCCGCGAGCGTAAACCAGCTACGTGAGCTCGCCTCACAACTTCGTCTATTGAGCATTGGCCTGTCGCATACCACTCGAACATCTGTTTAATGATGGGTGCTTGCGTGGGATGAGGCTCGATAATCCGTTTACCATTCGGCCCCATTACGTTTCGATAACCGAGAGGCGCGCAGGAGGGATAGA
>Ga0157372_10009097_pt1 | contig 10550 bp, 11 predicted proteins | sample C55metaG_FD_115307 | JGI IMG/M metagenome (GOLD analysis project Ga0157372, IMG submission 115307) | Corn rhizosphere microbial communities from Kellogg Biological Station, Michigan, USA - C5-5 metaG | ecosystem: Host-associated > Plants > Roots > Rhizosphere > Soil | place: USA: Michigan...
ACGAGGCATTTGCACCCCAATTCAAGAACGCAATGAGTGAAAAGGGGTTCGACTTCGGAACGCCCAACATCTTCCCCGTTCACCACTACCTGGCACCTTCGACGCCGTAGCTGTCGATAAATCCCCATTACACTCATTGAGGCCAGACCCTCTTCTCGGAGAAGCCGAGCTATGCCTTTCGCATCACACCCGATGCTATTCTGAAGCCGTTTCATCCACAGGAGGCCTGAGTGTCACGAGATGAGGCTATCGCCGTCATAGAGTCGTACTTGAATGGGTTGGCGAAAAAGGACCTCTCCAACGTGCCGTTCGCGGCGGACGTTACCTTTGAGGGACCACGTGTGCCAAGGCTTGTTGGACGTCAGACCGTTGTGGGATTCCTGACGAGCATAATGCCACTCCTCAAGCGCATAGAGATAAAACAACACCTGGTGGACGGGGAATTCGTAGCCACGATGTTTGACATGGAGACTGTCGATGGGACGAACAAGGTGGTCGATTGGCTTCATGTTTCAGGCGGCCAACTGAAGGCGATTCGCTCCTTCTACTACCCCCAAGCTGCCAGTTGAGGTCCAAGGCCAGGGGCATTCTCAAGAACCGTTGGCGAAAAATCTCTATTACACTCAGTGACAAAGCCAGGACCAAGCGACGTTCAAGGACGCGGTTTAGCCCGATGAGGTTTCCGGCACGCTACGGCCTGTAAGAATTGACAGGTGGACCAGAAGCAGAGTGGCATTAGTGTGTCGCGGTATGGAGCGCAAGCAGACAGCCTCGATTCCAAAATGGAGAGCCAACCTATTCGATGCCGGTTTGGTCACGATCACCGCAGGAGCATTCTGCGGTTTTCTGTACCTCTTCTTCCGCAATTGATCGCCCATTATTTCAGGCAATCGCACACAAGCTTGTCCGGTTGCGATAAATCGATACCGCTCATTCACCCGCCGAACGGCGTCAGTTAAGACTCTCCGAAGGTACCCCCAGACAGATTAGAAAACTACACCTTTCTAACGTTGAAAGACCTAAGTACAGAAGCCAATGTTTGTGAGGGCCAGAAAGTATCGATTTTGACAACCTTTTCTAACGCCGGGCTTTTAGCTCTTTTCAATATCTCCGAGCCGAATTCGGGAGATTGCTTTTTCAACGATCCCGTTACAACGTTGAGCGGACAACGATCAATACCATGAATGCAAAAGTCGCAAAAGAGCGACTTGGGCTAGACCACACTGGTCAGGTCAGAGTATCCACCATAAGATTGGTGTCCCTAGGGAAAACTACGGACAGAGCATGGATCGAATGGCCGATTCTGTTGTTGGGCTGCTCGGCTCCGCTCACTCGCCAGACAGCTGCGTCAGGGTGCACACATGCAACCAGCAAGGAAGAGAGTGCGAACAACTTCGGACCAAATGGTAGCAAAATACAGTTGGCTCTCGAACTCAAGCCTGCAACTAATGATTCCAGGTTTGCGAATAAGGCGTAGGGCTGGTCTACGTCGTAGTTCAATACCCTCTCGCTCTTAACATTCTCCAAAAGAGATGCGTTTGCGCGGTCCAGAGCTGATGTGTATTCGGGAATCGGGGATCGAGGAAAAAGGAGCCACACCTCGGACGGTTGAACGTGCTCTATGGCCCCCAGGGCTTTGTCTTCTTCGTAGCCGACGCCGACAATCGCGACCGTTGGGAGATCAGGTTCAGTCCACCATCCGGAAAACTCAGATGTCATCGGCCCGACATGCCTATTGACAAGAGTAAGGTTCGGAGGTGGTGAATATTCGGCAAGGGAATATACAAAGTCCACTCGGACGCCGGTGCGTAGTTGTGTGTTGCGTAAGACGTCAATGAGGATCGCTAATCTCAAACGATTTAAGCTTGAAATATCTATCAGAATGCGAGGCTGGTCGCTATCGTCGATAAAGAAATCGGCAAGCAAGCTCTCCAACTGTCCCCTGAACTCCGTGTCCAAACATTCACGAACGTCAAAGCCATTGCTGACATACCAGTCCTTGTTGTCTTGATAGGCAAACATACGGCAGTCCATGAACCCAAACACAACTCGCCTCATAGCATGGCCGCGAGTATGTTGTGCTGCGTAGATGCTGCGCTGTTCGTAGCCGAGCGTATAGATGGCTAGTGTGTGATTCCAGTCCAACACGACAGGGGTCGCAGCTTCGACGTGCAATCTACGCATCCGCTTGCTCCTCGCCATGTTCATTTCCAAACGGCAAAAGGTCGGGAACGTTGGGGGAAGCCCTGTTCCCTAGGATCGTACTCAAATTTACAGAGGGACCTAGCCGGATCGGTATCGCATAAAGGGGCGCCAATAAATAAGAAATTCGAAAACGCTTGTGCCGCAGCGATGCAAAGCTTAACTGCCCATCCTCGTCGGGAACGTAGACTATCGCACCAGCGTTCAGTGCTTGTCCTAGAATGCCGACAATCTCTTCAGAGCATTTATCGTCGACCTTGAAGGTGCCGGGCGGTTCTGGCCTGAAGTTCTCCCTGACTACTTGTCGATTAAAGTAGCGGGCTACAGATCTCACAATTCGAAACACACTCTCAGTAGTTTTTGATTCCGTCGGGATTGTCTTCAACATCGCTGCGAACCGTTCTGCAGCCTTTTGCATTTCCTCAGCCTGCACCACATCAGGTATGCGGTCGCGTCGTCCGATCAATGTATCAAGAAGATCGCCCACGATAGCGATAAACCATCTCGGGTTGCCTTCGGAAATGGCGAAGATGGATTCAGCACCCGCGTACAGGGAAGCACGCTTTCGGCTACGAGCCCGTGCTTCACGCCAATCCGCACTTCTGAAAAACTCCCTGACAGCAACGATTGGGGCTATTTTCCTGATATCAGACGCTCGTTGGTTTGAAGCGAGCTGATGAAGCCTATCTGGATGTAATTCGCGCTTATCCATGTACTCTTTAAACGAGCGGTCAATTTCGTACAGCTTCTTGAAGCGAAGTGCCACTTTCGATCCCGGCGCGTAGGCATTACCAAAGTCGCGCCACTCCTCGTCCGGAGTTTCAAAATACGAGTTCCCTAAGATCTTTTTGGGTTCTTTAAGGACGAGTCCTCTCTCTTCAAGTAACTGCCCAAACAACTGGGTGCAGAAACTATAAGACTCTCGCTTTTCCGCATACCATAGTGCGATCTGGTCGAAATCCTGCCCAGGAACAGGAGAAGTTGGGCTTGCGAGCTGCGTACTGCTGGCGGTAAACGGGTTTAATGCTAACTTGAACAGCAACCGTTCATCAGTGGAACGAATTGAACGGACCAAAAGATTCCCAATCCATGAGGGCGCTAGCTCGAGCTCATCGAACATTAACGCCCAACGCGTTTCTCCTTGCTCGAGGAGATCGTCAAACAGCTCAATCGCGTTGGTGCAACCTTGTATGAAGTCGAGAAATAAGAAACCTGGGTCGAGTAGTCCAGCTCCGCTTTTGCGTGAACCCACGAGTGCCTCTCTCGCAATCAACTGCTTTATTGCAGAAAGACGAGTACTTAAGGCGTGTCGCACGCTCAAGAAACTTGGGACTATATCGGCTAGGTGCCATTCTTTACACAAGCCAACGGCAATCTCGCGCTCCCGTGCGGCGTTGATCGCAATCCTCCGGTACCCTGCAGATCCTGGTTTGTCGGGTAGCTTGCGCGTCATAAAGGTGTTCACCAAACATCTGAAAACGTGTGTTGTGAAAGTCGCTATGCTGAATCTCTTCTGGACATCAGGAGCAATTCTTCCATCGCCAAGCGCCTGCAGCTGTTCTCCCCAGGCAATGTCAGTCGCAATGAAAACGCCTGTAAAGTCCACGGCCGCACGCACGTCTTCCGCCTCGATGTGCCGCCAGAGTTCAAGAGCCGCTGGCTGCAACATCTTTAGGAGGGTCGTCTTACCGCTACCTCGCGGTCCGAGAACAATACTATGGCGTCGCTTCGCGAGTTTTCGAAATTGGTCTGACGGCACGAACGTTTCTGCGACCTGAGCTGGCGTGAGTGCGCGAGCATTGAAAGACTCGAAAATTGAAGGTGACTGTGACATCTAGGCAACCTCGCTCACTTCCAATGGAACCCCAGTATCATCTTCCACAATCTTGATACGATGTCGTCGACTTAAGTAACCTCTCATGTAATCGAAATCCTGAGGTAGCAGGTAATCCAGCGATTCCGCGGCTGCTGTCACGGTCTTCCAAAGCCTCAAATCTTTCCCGACCAATCGTTGGATTTCGTCGCCTAAGACCGTGGCGCGGCCTCGAAAACCAAATCCGCATTCATTTGGTAATCCGGTGCCTCGTTTTGCGGGCGCCCACCCGCTCCCGTATTGCCAGTACCATGACCGAACTCGACCGACTAGCCCCAGGCGTTCAATAACGTCGGTGTCGAAGGTTAGGAGATGAAATTGATTCCGGGCGGCAGTCTGAAGTTCCAGGAATAAATCCGATGACAGACTCGCAGATGCAAAAACAATCGGCGAGTTGTTCCCGCCAGCCGCGTAGGAAATTTTTGGGTGGTGCTTGTGACCGTGAATCACTAGCCATGTTCCGGACGGATCTGCGGCGAGCATATCAAGCAGCTGCTGGCCGTTTTCCATCACGTCCATTGCGCCCAAGTTCAGCTCGCTGTGTTGATGTGGGTGATGATGGCAGAGCAGTATCTTTATTGCGAAACGTGCTAGAGACGGAATGTTCCTGCGCAGATCAGAAAGGGCGTCTTTGGTAATTCGCCCGTGGTTCTCTTCCTGTTCTGCCTTACCATGATGAGCGCTACTGTTCAAAATCACGATAGCAGCTGGAGGGAGTTCGACAATCGCGTAGTCCCTTGCCCAGTACTGATTCGCCAGTGCAGATTCGTTGAACGGGAATTGGGGCGTCAGATTCTTCAACGTTTGCTGGGGATCTGGATTTTTGTAGAGATAACGCGAGTCAAGGTCGTGGTTACCCGCCGTGCCTATCAGTGCCTTCGCTTTCAGAGCGTCACGTATTTTGTGGAGCGTCTCCCACGAGTAACGGATGGATTCGGGACAGGCTTGGTGTGCTAAGTCGCCAGGACAGAGCAAAGCACTTGCCGTAATTTTCTCGCTCGTGATTAGCTGCAGGAGTCCAGAAATGGGATGGTTCTCGGGCTGTTGCTCCCCAGTGACGATGCTCAGGTGCGAGGGCCGTTGCTGATTGGATGGAAGTTTCGCGTAGGCATGCAGGTCACTAACGATAGCAACCGTAAATTTCTTCCCTGCCATTCGGCCAGTCGACTCCTCAGCTCAACAGTGTGCCATCGGGCCCAAAATTACACGCTAGCAACTCGTAGGCACCTCTGCGAGCTGAGCAAAAACCAGCGATATTACGGCGAATTCTGATTCGTCGGACTGACCAACGGCTAAAGATCGCACGGCTCTCAGTACTGTACAAATAGCTGACGACGAACTTGACGCCACGGTTGTGAAGTTTTACCAGACACCTACTGAGGCGTAGCATGTCCGCCGATCCGAACGTTCGCGGCCCGTATTCGCCGAAAATCCGGCGCGTCGACGAAAAATACGGCGGATCCATGTATACAAAATCACCCCGCTTCGCGGACTGAACAGTAGCTTCGAAATCGTCATTCAGCAGCCGTGCTCGCTTGAGAAGAGTTGAGGCCTGCCCCAACACCTCGAAATTGATTGCCCGCTTAACCTTATGACGGCCAAAAGGGACATTAAACCGTCCTGCAGCATTGGTCCGATATAGCCCATTGAAGGAATGATGATTCAGAAAGATGAATCTCGCGGCTCGCTCAGATTTCCCCAACTCTGCTGGACTGAATTCGCGAAGCTTATTGTATTCAGCACGTACCGGAGAAAACCGTTTTAGTATGGACACAATGCTCTTGGGATTGTCGCGAACACCTCGCAGGGTCTGGATGAGCTCACGATTAATGTCACCCAGCACCCCACGGCGAGGCTCGATGTGAAAAAAGAGACATGAAGAGCCCGCGAACGGCTCATAGTACGTGCCGTTGCCATCCCAATAGGTTTCGAGTATTGGGAGCAGCTGCTTCTTACTTCCGGCCCAACGCAAGAAAGCTTTCATGCACGCAGGAGTCGGTTGATGGCATTCGAGATCACGTCGACATCGTAACAAATGGGAGCTGCTCTGTAACGGGCTCCGCTGCTTTTTCTCTGGGATCCGGGTCCCGGCCATAATGGTCAGCGAGAATCCCTGTGAAACATAGGATCGGCTGCTTCCAAGTTCTTACATCTACCCTTGGAAACTCCGAGAGCTGCGGACGCGCCCAAGAATTCCGCTACGGTCCTTCCGCTAGCCCTCGTTGACTTCAAAAAAGCCGCCTGGAAGAGCAAGTTGCTAAACCGCCTGTTTGTGACATTTAGATAAAACTGCCACTATTCAGCCGCGGCATGACCCGCGTAATGAGTCATTCGTAATCTTCCCTCGGTCGCTACCTTCGACGAACGTAGTGCAATGAGTTCGATCAAATCCAATAACCCACAGTTTGCAACACTCTTCACTGCGATGGAATGCGTGCTCAACGGAGAGAACGCAATTTACTGCAGCAGTGAGCTGACCTCAGGCCTTCGTGCATTCAACGAAATGCAAAATCAAAAGGTGAAAACCAGTACGGAATTGAAGGAGAAACTTGGCTCCGAATGGTTCCCTAAGATATTCGGTCCAAATATTGAACTGGCAAACAGATTCGCAGAGTCGGTTCGACGAGCTGAGGACGGCAAGATGCTAGTCATAACACCCGCACCGTTAAAGGTTCAGGATTGGGGACAACCTGAGTACAACGGATTCTGGACCGAGTTGCTACACAGTAAACGGATCGAGTCTGTGCGATTCAACGATGATTGGCAGTATAGCAACGGGTGTACCACCGAGTTTGTAGAAGCGCAAGCAGCCGAGGTTCATACTCTTGACGTGAAGCGAGAGATCATAACCCGGGATGCTGCGATTGAGCTGATAGCAGCGGCGATTAAGCAGTTTGAAAGTCTCGACACATCACTATTGCGACAGAATCTCGATCGACTTGTGGCAATGCGCACCTTCGGCTCAACAGTAACGGTAGAACTCGACGGCCTAAGGAAGAGGGTCTTGGAACGGCGGTAGCAAACTAGGGCAGCCCCGTTCAGGCGCACATTCATCGGACTCGCTAGTCCCCAAGGGATGTGGTATTAAGTCGCTGCCGTCAATAATCTTCGAATCGATCACGCACTGCACCATTAAAACCATGTTGCCTTCTTATTTCGGGCCAGCGGCCCATTGGTGCCTTTTATTGACTCCCACCAATAACCGGAGTCAACGTAACTATCATAATTTCAATAACTTACATAAAGCTGAGCAGAAATCTACCCCTTCCTACCCCCCATCCAGGGCCCATGGATGCGTTAAAACTCAACCGGACGCAAGGAAACCCTATCCCAGACACACTCTTTTTGGCCCCTACAACCCAAATTACTCATTTCGGGCAAGTTACATCATTTTTGAATCCTTAGAGGTGGCCGCCCACTTCGCTCCTCTCCTCCTAATGCCCCCTTTCAAATCCGCGTGCAACCACTGAGGAGATAATTAGCTCACAGACTGCATTTTAGAGATCTCTTACTAGATCACGCACTCGGATACCGAGCGCCTGGGCCAGTCTGTAAAGCTTCAGCAACGATACATTCCGAATACCACGCTCGATGCCAGAAATATATGTCCAGTGAAGGTCCGCGGCTTCGGCCAGCTGTTCCTGACTGAAACCTCGGGCAAGTCGCCTGCGCTTAATCGCAGTGCCGACAATTTTTCGCGGATCCTGCGAAGAACCAGGCACTCACCCATGCTTTTCTCCTGGTGCGTCGAAGTACATAGAATATAGTCTATGAACCTAAGTAGTAGAGCGCGCGTCGCTTGGAGAAATTATGAAGATAATGATTTTGGCATTCCTAATTGAGGCATTGTGTGGTTTGGGATTTGGAGGCGACAAGCCTATGCCAAAAGTGTGTCTCCGCATTGACGACAACATTAACAATGTCGTTTCGTCGCAGCTCACACAGTTCAGAGAAGCCCTCCTGCGCCCGTATCAAAAGCAAAAGCTAGACGTTTCGGTTTGTCCCACTGAGCGCCAAGTAATTGAGGTCCGTTATTCAGTTGATATATTGCGCTCAGACGCCAAGACAATTTACCGAACCGACAATATTCCGGGAGGGGCGATCACTACTCCGGAGGAAGTTCCCGCTCATTCATATGGCTTTTGGCATTTGCGCCTGTACGTTGCTCAAGACTCAGGCGAGGTTTGCGGAGGGTTCAATGTGGATGAATGTAGCGAAAGAGTTGCAAAGTCGTTGCGAAAAAAAGCCAAGCAACTTCAAGAAGCGAATGCTAGCACCGTGAGTAAATGAGCCCCCAAGTCTGCTGCTCGGTTCTTCGTTTAAATGCCAATCCATTGCTTCTTCATTTTGTCTTCAAACGACGGTAATTGACGTTCTACAAATTTCGGCCATCATCTCCGCCTCTGCGAATGTGATTCGCCGAATGCCGTGTTCTATTTTCGCGATGTAAGTCTGATCGCGTCCCATCATCCGAGCCACCGTCGTCTGGGTGAGACGGGCGGAGACCCTCGCGTTACGAAGCCATTCTCCCAATTCCGAATTTCGTCGGTTTAGTTCCCGGTCAATTTTTTTCTTCTTTTCGGCCCTAGTCAACTGACGACCGGTAAGCGCACTCCGGGTTTGAAGCCATGCCCTCATAACGATATGCCAAAATCGCATATTCTCCGGGATCCCACAAACTATTTTTTAAGTGCTGTAGTTTCAGCTGGTTACTGTCGTCTCTTTCGAAAATTAGAAATGCGAAATCTGAACAATAAAAGTATGAGCACATTACACGTCGACGACCTACGGCTTTGGAACATTACCGAGGCGGCTGAATTCTTGGGCATTTCAACGGGCAGTTTGTATCACTGGGTCTCCCAAAAGCGAATTCCTTGTATTCATTTCAGTTCACGGTGCTTGCGGTTCAAACCCAGCGAATTGAAACGGTGGGCAGAATTGCACTCACGGCCTGAGACATCGGGCAGCACACCGCCGAGGGATAACCATACACACTACTCAGGAAGTGAAATAAAAAGTGAAAGATAATCGAAAAGAAATAAGAAATAGACACCAACGTAGAAAGCCAAGCTCTAGAATTTTTTCGTGGACCCGTGATCGCGCAGCTTTTATCGACAGAATCTGTCTAAGCGTAAGAGGAAGTCTGGGGACCAACTTCACAGACAACATTCTTGATCCGCAGAATCGCGCAACGCTGCATCCGACATCCATCTACAGCCGCGTTGTACGCGGAAAGTGCCCGGTTACCGAGAATCGAATTGAGATTCGGTACGGGAGGGCAAAACATTTCGAGAATATCCCTCCAGTGCAGATCGTCATGCACTCCGAAAAAGTGCCCGTCACAGGTGCCCATGCGTTGCGCCTGCTCAAAGGCCTCTGCACAGATGCACCTGACGTAAGCGTCTCTCTAGTCGAACTTACGTTCGACTTTACTCGAATCAGGACGGCATTCCTTCTTCGGCACCTCGTGCATAAAGCGAAAGGTGACGTGCGGATCCTCACAGATGGAAAACGGACAACGCTCTACGTCGGATCGCCACGTTCCGCGTGGCAGGTTCGCATTTATCGCAAGCAGAGTTCAGTTCTCCGGCTAGAGTTCATCCTGCGGCGCCCTTTCCTAGCCAGGCATGGCTTGCTGCAGGTCGAAGATCTCGTACTGCTACGGTGTTTCCCGCTCTGGGACTTGCTCTCTTTCAGGCGTTTTTCAAAGTCGAGTGCGGTACGCGCCACTGAGCACAAGAGCGCGTTCGTAAAAAAATTGATCGTCACCTGGGGAGCGACACGGCCAACCGTGCAACGGCTCCCAACAATTCTGAAGAGGTTCGGGATTGATGCACAGGTACTACGACCCACAGACCTGCAACGCAGGCTGCACGCTATGCAACGACACCTTATCTGGTAATGGTGGGTATTAGTTTTTTAGTTTTTTAGTTTTTCAGTTTTTTGCAGTCCTCTATTAAGGAGCACAAATGAAAAAGAAAGCAATTGGTACTAGTCGGAGAAAATCTCTCCGGGAGCTGCGAATTCAACAGAGTATTTCAAAGAAAAAGGCTGTAAAGCTGTTTCGCAATAAACGTTTTTTATATCGGGCCTGCCGGGAAGTGGGGAGGTTGGGTGTTGTCGGCGAGAAGAGAAATCGCTTAGTCCTCATTCTCGCAGGTATCGCAAGAACGCTGCGCAAGCCTCCGTCGGTGTTGATAAAGGGAGAAACGAGTTGTGGCAAGACTACGCTGGTCAAAATGGTTCTGAAGCTTTTTCCGCGCCGATACGTTATGGAGCGTGTCGGCCTTAGCAAGAAAGCACTGGCTCATGGCAAAGGGTCGTTCGCAAACAAAATTCTGTTCATACATGAATATCGTTGCGGCAAGGATGCGCAGTTGTTGCTTCGCCTCCTCCAATCAGAAGGGAGCCTCGTTTATGAATACACGGCGTAATGGAAAGCGTGGTACTCAAATTACAAAACGAGTTGGAATGC